>Ga0310342_100002956_pt1 | contig 11067 bp, 9 predicted proteins | sample S15DNA20500_MG_FD_206155 | JGI IMG/M metagenome (GOLD analysis project Ga0310342, IMG submission 206155) | Marine microbial communities from station ALOHA, North Pacific Subtropical Gyre - S1503-DNA-20-500_MG | ecosystem: Environmental > Aquatic > Marine > Oceanic | place: Pacific Ocean: North... | reverse complement strand
CTTTGATTTTCTGTGTGCCTGGGTCAAAGAACAGGGCTGGAACCTCCGCTTTGCCCTGGAGGCCAAGCCCAACGAGCCGCGCGGGGACATCTACCTGCCGACCACCGGGCACATGCTGCACTTCATCGAGACCCTCGAGCACCACGAGATGTGCGGCGTGAATCCGGAGGTGGCCCACGAGAACATGCCCGGCCTGTCGATGGTGCACGCCGTCGCCCAGGCCATGGACGCGGGCAAGCTGTTCCACATCGACCTGAACGGACAGAAGATCGGGCGCTACGACCAGGATCTGCGCTTCGGCTCCGAGGACGCCAAGGGCGCCTTCTTCCTGGTGCGCCTGCTTGAAGGCGCGGCGGGCAAGCCCGGCTACACGGGGCCACTCCACTTCGACGCCCACGCCTACCGCACCGAGGACATCGACGGGGTGTGGGACTTCGCCCTGGGTTGCATGCGCAGCTACAAGATCCTGGCCGCCCGCGCCGCCGCCTTCGACGCCGACACCGAGGTGCAAGAGATCCTGGAAACGAATCACACCGCCGGGGACGGCATCTCCAACCTGGTGGCGGCCTACTCGCCCGAGAACGCCCGCGACCTCCTGGAACTGGAAATCGATCCGGACGCCGTGGCCGCCCGCGGACACCGCTACGAACGGCTCGATCAACTGGCCATGGAGCACCTGCTCGGCGTGCGCGCATGAGTGACGCGCGCCGTTTGACCCTCGGCCTCGACGTCGGTACGCAGTCCACCAAGGCGCTGGTGCTGGACGCGGATTCCATGGAGGTGGTGGCGCGGGCCAGTTGCGCGTACGGGCTGATCCCGGACCTGGCCCCCGGCGCGGCCGAGCAGCACCCCGCCACCTGGACCGAGGCGGTCGAAAAAGTAATGGATGAGGTCCTGGCAGATTCGGACGCCGGAGCCGTCCGCGCCATGTCGGTCTCTGGCCAGCAACACGGACTGGTGGCCCTCGACGCAAGCGACCAGGTCATCCGGCCCGCCAAGCTCTGGTGCGACACCGAGACCAGCGCCGAGGCTGCTGAGCTCGGCATGCCGGCGGGCTACACGGCTCCCAAGGTGATGTGGATGCAACGCCACGAACCCGCGGCCTTCGACCGGCTGCGCACGATCCTCTTGCCCCACGACTACGTGAACCTGCACCTGACCGGCGCGAGGGTGTCCGAGTGCGGCGACGCCAGCGGCACGGGGTTCTTCGACCCGGTGGAGCGCGTCTACAAGCCATCTTTCTTCGACGCCGCGCTCCTGCCCGAACTGATCCCCCACGACCGGTTCATCGGCACCCTGCGGCCCGCGCTGGCGGAGCGGCTGGGCCTGGGTCCCATCCCGGTCGCACCCGGCAGCGGCGACAACATGCTGAGTGCCCTCGGATCTGGAGCTGTAACCGAAGGGACCGTGGTGATGAGCCTCGGGACCAGCGGCACCCTCTTTGCACATGCAGACGCGCCGGTGATCGACCCGGCCGGTGCGGTCGCCCCCTTCTGCGATGCCACCGGCGGCTGGCTGCCGCTCGTCTGCACCATGAATTGCACCACCCCCCTGGAAGAGGTCAGCGCGGCGCACGGCGTGTCCCTCGCGCAGCTGACGGACTTGGCCGCGAAGGAAGCGCCAGGGTCGAGCGGCCTCACGTTCCTGCCCTATCTAGCGGGCGAGCGCACCCCGGACTGGCCCGGTGCCTCGGGCGTGTTGCACGGGATCCGGCCCGGAACGCTGCGCCCCGGCCTGGTCTTTCGCGCCGCCATGGAAGGAGCCAGCTTCGCTCTCCAGCAGGGCTGGCAGCGCATGCAGGCCCTGGGCCTCAAGGCCGACGAGATCCGGCTCGTGGGCGGAGGGTCCGCCAACCCGCTCTGGCGCTGCATTCTGGCGGACCTCTTCGGGGTGCCGCTCTGCCTCCCGGCCGAGGCCGAGACGGCCGCCCTGGGTGCCGCCATCCAGGCCGCGGCCATCCTGGAGGAGACCAGCGTCGCCGACTTTCTGTCCGCGCATCCCCTGCCCATGGAAGGTGAGGCTGTGACCCCGGACGCCGGACGGTCGGCGGTCTACCGGGACGCCGCGGCGGAGTTCGAGCGGCTCGGGGCACGCCTCTTTCCGTAGGATGCAATCAATGCGTGCCACGCCCGCTCTCGCAGCAATTTCCATCGCTCTTCTTCTGGCGGGAGGCTGCAGCGCTCCCGATACCGCCTCCTCGTTCACCGAGTCGTTTCAAGCGGCCGCATCCCTCGAGCGTTTCACCTTCTCGGACCCCGATGTGTGGTACTGGACCGTCCTGGAGGACGGGGACGGCGCCCGCTTGGGCGGCGCCATGGGCTGCATGGAAGGCTCGTCCTTCAAGCCGCCCCACCGCTCGCCGCGCGCCTATGCCCTGGTGCGGGACATCGAGTATGACGCCTTCATACTCGAGGCCGAGGTACGCCAGACGGGCCGCGAGTACGGCCACCGGGACCTGTGCTTCCTGTTCTCCTTCGAATCCCCCGCACATTTCGGCTACGTCCACCTGGCACCCGATCCCGACCAGCGCGCCCACAACGTCTTCTCGGTGCACGACGCGCCGCGGGTTGCGGTGTGTCCCGTGCCCGAGAAAGGCATCGAGTGGGGCCAGCAGTGGCACACGGTGCGTATCGAGCGCCTGCCCCTTGACGGCCGTGGCGGCGACGTACGCGTCTTCTTCGACGGCGCCCTGATCCACACCGCGCCGGGTGGGCCCTTTGGGCGTGGGCGGGTGGGCTTCGGCTCCTTCGACGACTCCGGCATGATCCGCTCGCTGAGTATCCGCGTGCCCGGTTCTGAACCCTGATCGCCGGCCCCATCCGATAGAATTGCGCCGTGACCGCGATCGGACTGCACCACGTTCAGCTCGCCATGCCCGCTGGCGGGGAGGAGGAGGCGCGCGCCTTCTACGCAGGCGTGCTGGGGATCCCTGAAGTGGCCAAACCGGAGCCCTTGGCCGCGCGCGGCGGAGCATGGTTCGAGCAGGGTGCCCTGCGGGTGCACCTGGGAGTCGAGGAGGGATTCCGTCCCGCGCGCAAGGCACACCCGGCGCTGCTCGTGGACGATCTCGATCAGACGGTTGCCGCCCTCGAAGCCGCGGGCTACCCGGTGGGACCCGGCAAGACTCTCCCCGGAATGCGCAGGACCTTCGTGGACGACCCCTTCGGCAACCGGGTCGAGCTCGTCGAGGAACCCGTGGATCCAAACGCCTGAGAGTGATGTCGCTAACTGGCAAGTCGCTGCTCGCGGGGTTCGCTCTCGTCGCCGCCTGGACTCCTCCGTCGACGCAGCACTCCACCACGACCCCGGGTTACACCATTCCGGTCATCGACCTGGATACCGAGAGCGCACGACAGGTGGTTGTGGATCGGGAAGCGGGCCAGTACCTGGGCCACGTCACGACCGCCTTGCTCGAGGATGGGAAGACCATCTTCGCGGTCTACCCCAAGGGCCACGGCAAGGGTGCCATCGTCATGAAGCGCAGCGATGACGGGGGCCTGACCTGGTCGGAGCGCCTGGAAGTCCCGGACAACTGGGCCACGTCCACCGAGGTCCCCACCCTCTATCGCACCGTTGATCGCGCGGGCAAGCGGCGCTTCGTCATGTTCTCGGGTCTGAGCCCCATCCGCCTCGCCTCGTCCGAGGATGACGGCCAGACCTGGACGCCCCTGGGCCCCATCGGTGAAGAAGCGGTGGCCGACATGGGCGGCATCGTCGCCTGCGCCAGCCTGATCCAGACCGCCGACGGTGGACACATCGCCATGTTCCATGACGACGGCCGTTTCATGCCCGCGCGCTTCCGACCCGCACCTCCCCATTCCGCGAGCGGGCACCCCTTCATCGTCTACCAGATCCGGTCCGAGGACGGTGGTCTCTCCTGGGGTGCGCCGCGGGCAGTGGCCTCCCACGCAGAGGCGCATCTCTGCGAGCCCGGCATTGTCCGCTCGCCGGATAAAACACGCCTGGCGATGCTGCTGCGCGAGAACAGCCGCAAGTTCAACGGCTTCGTCGCCTTCTCCGACGACGAGGGCAAGACCTGGTCGGAACCACGCCAGATGCCGGCCGCCCTCACCGGGGACCGCCACACCGCGAAGTACGCGCCGGACGGGCGGCTGGTGATCAGTTTCCGGGACACCGCGCGCGAGTCCGCGACGAAGGGCGACTGGGTCGCCTGGGTCGGGACCTTCGAAGACATCGAGCAAGGCCGCGAGGGTCAGTACCGGGTGCGGCTGAAGGAGAATCACCACCGCTGGGACTGCGCCTATCCCGGCGTCGAGGTCCTGCCCGACGGGACCTTCGTCTGCACGACCTACGGACACTGGACGGAGGGCGAGCAGCCGTGGATCCTCTCGGTTCGCTTCAGCCTCGAGGAGCTGGACAGCCGGCTTCCAGAATGAGCTTTCCGCGCACTTGATCCGGGGATTCGCCACAGCGTGCCGCCCTTGGAGCGCAGTCAGGTCAGTCCAGGCGCCACCTGGCTGTCAGCGCACCGAGCCTATCGCCTCGATTTGCCACGGCGGCGCTTCTCGAGCGCAAGCACATCGAACAGTTTTCCGTGCTGGTCGATCGCCTGGAACTCGAGATGGTCTCCGTGGATTGCGACATAAACCAGGTGGTGGTAGCGCGCCTTCTTGTGGCCAAACCATGTATTGGTGGGGTCAAAATCCTCCAGGTGCCCTCCCCCACCGGCAGCGGTGACGTAGATCACGCCACCATCCTCATAGGCACGCACCTCTTCCTCCCGAATCGGGAAGGTCCGCTCGTAGTCGTGCACGTGACCTGAGAAACAGATGTCCACACCAAAGCGCTCCAGCAGCCCGATGATGTTCCGAACGTTTGGATCACCCCGCAGGGACGACCCCATTGTCGTGTCGCCGTAGTCATTCGAATCAGAGGTGTACGGAGGCTGGTGCAGAACCGCAAACCGCCACTTCGCCCTGGATGCAGAAAGCGCGCCCTTGAGCCAGGACAGTTGCGCGGACTGGTCGGCCAGCGAACGATTCCCGTCGATCATGAAGAACTCGGCGTCCCCGAATCGGAAGGAATACCAGCGTTCCGGTTCTGGGAGGGACATGTAGTCGTAGTAGTGCCGCGCATCCTGCTCGTGGTTGCCCAGAACCGGCATGAGCGGCACACGTCCGATGAGCGGTTGCATGCTGGGAAAAAAGACATCGGTCCAGTCGCGCTTGCTGGTGCCGGTGTCCACGAGGTCTCCAGCGTGAACCACAAGATTCGGGCGATGCATCCAGGCCAGATCCGAAACACGCTTGGCCACGTCCCCCTGGGTCTGCGTGTCTCCGATCACGACGAAAGTGAAGGCCTTGCCTGGGGAGGCTGCCGTACGGAACGACAAGAGGGGCGACTCCACGCTCATCTCGTCATTGCTGTGGGCCACGACCCGGTAGAAGTACTTCTGATCGGGATCCAGACCCGTGAGCCTGCACTCGTGCAGACTGTTCGAGTCCACCAGGGGAAACTCGACCGCTGACTCTTCGGGGTCGGAGTCACGCCTGACGCGGATACTTGCAGTTGAGGGCAAGGTCGTCTCGAACAGCACAGACATTGCTTTTTGCGTGGGCCAGGTCAGATACGGTTCGACCAGGAACCCGAAAACCGTGTCCGTCCAGGGCTCGAATTTGGTCAGCGCGGCCTGCTTCTGAAAAGCGGATCTCACCGCTTTCGCGGTCCAGGCTTCCTGTTCCAACCGCACCGACAGCAACCTCCCATCCAGGACATAGTCCTCGTTGCTGTCTCGGTAGCTTCCAATGACAAACGGAGCCGCAGGGTCGTAGATGACCTGGCCGCTCTGGTCGGTCGATTCGGCATCGAGCTGGCCATCCACATAGAGACGCATCCGACTGCCGTCAAAGGTCGCTGCTACATGGTGCCAGCGGCCGGGAACGAACGGTGTCCCGCCGCGCAGGTAGGTGAGCCGACCGTCCCCGTCGTCTGCTCCGCTCGTTGAGAGCCCGAACGAAAAGTGCTCGCCCTCGTATCCCAAAATGAACCCGCGCTCGGCATTGCCATCGTCCTGAATACAACCGATCAGCCCACCCCAGCGATGGGGGCGCTCGATCGCGACCCAGGCAGATGCGGAGAGCACCTTGGTCGGCATCGCGATCTTGTCCATGGCCGGACTCCCCAGAACAAAGACGTCCGCGGCATCGTTCAGGATGATGCCCCCCCCATTCTCCGCTGGCCCGAAGGCGAATGCTGAGTCGCGGTGGGCGGCAGGAGATCCAGGCACACCTGCAGCCCCGGCCTCAAGCGCTGTGTCGGCAAAGCTCCACTTGTAGGAGATCGCCTCCTGGCCACCCTGTCCGAAGGCAGGCGGGCACAGAACTGCGACCGCAAGGGTTGCAAGGAACTGAATGCTACAGATGGGCTCGATCATGAGGAACGTAAGTCGATTCGGGGTCTTTTCACGCGGTGACCAGGAAGGTCGGGCTGTTCACCACGTTCCAGTTGACTGCCTGTTGCTCGGTCGTAGCTCGCAAACTCGCGCGGATCCGAGACAACGCAAATATGTTCCCTCCGCCGCTGCGCAGCCTGCTCTTCTTGGGAACATCCAAGTTATCACCGCCGGACTGCTGGAGCGACTTTCTGGCCTGCCGACCCGATTGCGTTCATGCCATGGTTGAGGTGCTCCCCGATGGGACCTTTGCCTGCACGACCTATGGATACTGGACGCAGGGCGAGCAGCCGTGGATCCTCTCGGTCCGCTTCCGGCTCGATGAGCTGGACCTGCGGCTCCCCTAATGACCCCGGCCCCCCTAATCCGCGTCACCGAGACCCGGCTCGACCTCGTCCCCTGCCGGACCAGGATTCCCTTCCGCTTCGGCATACACACCCTGACCGAGGCGCCCCTGGCCACGGCCACCGTGATGGTGGAGAACGAGCAGGGCCGCACGGCCTGCGGTGCGTCCTCGGATCTGCTCGTCCCGAAGTGGTTCGAGAAGAGCGCTGAGAAGACGCCAGAAGAGGACAGCGCCGAACTGGCCGAGAGTGCGCGGGCGGCCTTCGCCCTGGCCGAGGCGTCCGCCCCGGCCACGGTCTTTGGCCTGTGGTGGGAGTTGCACCGCGCGCGGGTGGAATCCGAACCCCGCGACGCGCCGGATCTGCTGGTGCGCGGGTTCGGGATCTCGCTGCTGGAACGCGCGGTGATGGACGCGGTCTGTCGTCTCGAGGGAGTCTCCTTCCACGAGGCTCTGATCAGCGATCTGTTCGGCTTCCGCCCCGGGGAGGTCCACGCCGAGCTCGCGGACTGGTCCCCCGCCGGAGACCTGCCCGCCAAGGCGGCCCGCGCGATCACCCTGCGCCACACGATCGGAATGCTGGATGCCCTGCAGAGCAGCGAAGTGGAAAGCGAGGCGGAAGACGACGGCTTCCCGCGCTCCCTCGAGGAGGACATCCGAAGCAACGGTCTGACCCACTTCAAGATCAAGATGAACGGCGAGCGCGACTCCGACCTGGAACGCCTCGGGCGCATCGCTGCCATTTTTGCCAGCGAAGTCGAGGGTACGGCGCGCTTCACCCTGGACGGCAACGAGCAGTTCACCAACCTGGCTCCCCTGGCGAGCCTGCTGGAGGCCGTGGCGGATACGCCCGGCGGGCGTGAGTTCCTGTCGGGCCTGATGTTCATCGAGCAGCCACTGAAGCGCGAGCACACCTTCGACGCAGAAGCACACGCGTCCCTGGCGCGGGTCGATGCTTTCGCCCCGCTTCTCATCGACGAGGCCGACTGCGACACCTGGGCCTTCCCCGAGGCGATCGGCGTCGGTTACCGCGGCGTCTCGGTCAAGGCGTGCAAGGGGGTCTTCCGCGCGCTACTCAACCGCGGGCTCTGCACCGTGCGCAACGCTGCGGACGACCGCGGCCTGTTCCAGTCGGGTGAGGACCTCACCAACCTGCCGGTACGCGCCCTTCAGCAGGACCTGGCCCTGATGGCGTCCCTCGGAATGCCCCACGTCGAGCGCAACGGGCACCATTACTTCCGCGGCCTGGATCATCTTGGTGAAGAGGTTGCCGCCTCTGCCCTCGCCCACCATGCTGGGCTTTACCTGCGCGAGGCCGGAACCGTCGCACTGCGGATCGAGGGGGGCACGCTCGATCTGACCTCGCTGCAGAGCCCGGGCTTTGGCTGCCGGCTGGAGCCTCCTCTGTCCCCATCTGGCACTTAGCACCCCCTTGTCCCTCTTCCGCCTCCCCGCCACCTACGCCGATGCGGCCGCCTTCCGCGACCGGCTCGAGGAGATCGATCCCGCCCTGGGCTGCGTGGACGAAGCCACGGGTGCGGCCGGTCCCATGGGCCAGCCCCTCGAACACCGCGGGCACAACCTCGCCAACCGCTGGGCCATCCATCCCATGGAGGGCTGGGACGGACACACGGACGGCCTGCCGAGCGAAGACACCCTCCGGCGCTGGCGCAACTTCGGGAAGAGTGGCGCGGCGCTGATCTGGGGCGGCGAGGCCTTCGCCGTCTGCCCCGAAGGGCGCGCCAACCCCAACCAGTTGCACCGCGGGTCAAGTGATGATGTTGCGACCGGCCTGCGGCGCCTCTTCGAGGAACTGCGCGCCGGCCAGGCCGAGGCCGGTCTCGCCCACAAACAGTCCCTGGTGGGCCTGCAACTGACCCACTCCGGGCGCTGGTCGCAGCCCACGCCCGATGGACCTGCGCCCCTGGTGCTTCGCCGCCATCCGGCCCTGGACAAGAGGGTCGGCATCACCGACGACACGGCCCTGCTCTCCGACGCCGACCTCGAGGCCCTGCCCGCCATGTACGCCGAGTGCGCGCTCATGGCCCAGGACGCTGGCTTCGATTTCGTGGACGTGAAGTGCTGCCACGGCTACCTGCTGCACGAGTGCCTGGCGGCGCGCAACCGGCCTGGCCCCTACGGCGGATCGTTCGAGAACCGCACGCGGCTGTTCACCGACATCGTTGCCGCAGTGCGCGCGTCCTGCCCCGGGATGGAAATCGGCGTGCGCGTCTCGATCACCGACCAGATCCCGGGCGCGGAGCCCGCTGATGAGGAAGATTCTGACGAGGACGGCTTCGGGATCGCCAGCATGGACGAGCCCTTCGCCTTCCTGTCGCTCCTGCAAGACATGGACATCCGACTGGTCAACCTGACCATCGGTTCACCCTATTACTGCCCGGCCGTGCAACGCCCGGCCGCCTTCGCTCCCAGCGACGGCACCCCGCCCACCAGCGACCCCCTTCTGGAAGTCGCGCGTCACCTGCGCCTCATGCGCCAGTGCAAGGCCGCCTTCGAGAACCTGGTGCTGGTGGGCACCGGATACAGCTATCTGCAGGAGCACCTGGCGCGCGTTGCCGAGTACGAGGTGGGCGCGGGCCACGTGGACTTTGTGGGCCTGGGGCGGCTGGTACTCGCCTATCCCGAGTATCCCATCGACCATCTCGCAGGCCGGACGCCTGAGCGCAAGCGAATCTGCCGCACCTTCTCGGACTGCACCACCGGTCCGCGCAACGGTATGCAAAGCGGTTGCTATCCCCTCGATCCCGTCTACAACGCGCGGGCGGAAGCGCGGGTGATCCAGGCCATGCGGCCGACCTCCAATCGCAAGAAGGGCAAACCTTCGTGAGCAGCCAAGGCGTGAGAGAGATCCGGGGCCTGCCCGCCGTCAGCCCCCCCGATCCGGCGGAGATGGAGCGCGAGGCCGCCTGGCTACGGGACCTGGAATCCCGGCCAACCCTGACCCGCTGGACGGCCTTTTTGAAACGCGGCGGGCCGGGCTATCTCCAGAGTGCCCTGACCCTGGGTGGTGGCACGGCGGCCACCATGCTGTTTGCGGGTGCAGCCTTCGGCTACGGCCTGCTCTGGGTGGCGCCGGTCTCCATGGTGCTGGGCCTTCTCATCATGACCGCCGTCGCGCACCAGACCCTGTCCACGGGCATGCGGCCCTTCGAGGCCATGCGCCGCTACGCCGGGCCGGTCTTCGCCTGGGGTTTCGTGATCGGGGCGATCATGTCCTCGGTCATCTGGCACTTCCCGCAGTACTCCCTGGCGGCCGCGGTCATCGCGGACATGGGAGATGCGGCGGGGACTTCCATTCCCCACTGGCTCGGCGGCGCGGCCGTGCTCGCGGTCGCCACGCTCTGGGCCCTTGCCTACGGACGCTCTTTCAGGGCCCTGGTCCTGTTCGAGACGTCCCTCAAGGTGCTCGTCTGGGGCATCGTCGGTTGCTTTGGCCTGGTGGTCATGAAGACCGGCGTGGCAGATCCGGTTGCACTTCTGAAGGGCTTCATCCCCTTCACCTTCCCCCAGGATTCCGCCGGGGGCGTCTCGGCTCTGACCGTGGTGGTGGGCGGACTGGCCGCGGCGGTGGGCGCCAACATGCTCTTCCTCTACCCCTACTCTCTGCTGGCCCGCGGCTGGGGCCGGGACCACCGCAGCCTGGCGCGATTCGACCTGTTCGCGGGCATGCTGGTGCCGTATCTGATCGCCACCTCGCTGATGCTGATCGCCACCGCCAACGCCTTCTATTACGGAGAACTCGAGTTCACCGGCACGGGGCTCACCCCGCTTGAGGTGGCTCGGTCGCTCGCATCCGTGGTGGGCGAGGGACCCGGCCGCTGGATCTTCAATCTAGGCATCCTCGGCATGGCGGTCAGCTCGATCATCCTGCAAATGGTCTGCTGCGGATTTGTCGCCACCGAGATCCTGGGCTGGGAATTCGGGAGCGCGCGCTACCGCCTGGCTTGCCTGTTGCCCGCGCCCGGTGTCCTGGGCGCGGTGCTATGGACCGACATCGCCATCTGGGTGGCGGTGCCCACCACCGTCATCTGCGGCTTCTTCCTTCCGGTGGCCTACGTCGGTTTCTGCAAGTTGCAGATGAGTCGGAATTATCTCGGGAATGACAAGCCCGAGGGCGGCGGCGCCACGGTCTGGCTGGGCGGCATGGTGATGGCCACGATCACCATGACCGTGTTCCTGGTCTGGTTTGCGATCACGAAGGGGCCGGGATTCCTGGGCCGATTGTTCGGATGACTCCCGGGGACCTCAGCGCGTTCGAGGAGGAACTGGCAGGGCTGGGACTGGCCACACA
>Ga0310342_100002955_pt1 | contig 11068 bp, 17 predicted proteins | sample S15DNA20500_MG_FD_206155 | JGI IMG/M metagenome (GOLD analysis project Ga0310342, IMG submission 206155) | Marine microbial communities from station ALOHA, North Pacific Subtropical Gyre - S1503-DNA-20-500_MG | ecosystem: Environmental > Aquatic > Marine > Oceanic | place: Pacific Ocean: North... | reverse complement strand
CGGAAGCCCTCGGCTAACTCTTCAAAGTGCTTCTTGGTCAGGGACAAATGAACACTCCCCATTTTTCTCTACCACCGATTACCCCTTGAAGGACCTTAGTGCGGTGACCATATTTTTCCCAATCCCAACTCAGCATCTCAGCAAACTTCTTGTCGGTGAAGTCATTGACCCTCTTGTAGCATCGACCTTCGTCATCATACCAGCGAGTAATCATAATTTCGACTTCCCATAAGGTCCCCTGTTCGGAGCAGGTCCTTGAAGATTCCACAACTCATAGCATTCGAGACAGTATGATTTTCCGTGGTCGAGGAAATAGTGGTCCATCTGAACCTTGCACTTCTCGCAGGTCCATGTCTGATTTGAACTCCATTCATCAGCCACTCGAATCAACCTCCCAAACCGCTGTGCATATCTCACAGGTGTGCTTCGTGAATTGAGCCCCAATTTTCCGCTCCGAATGGTTCTTATGCTCACAACCCCACCGGAAGACTCGAGTGAGGGATGGTATAGGTCCCCAAATGATGCAGACCCCACCATAACGCTGACCATACCAAAAGAGGTTCGCGTATCGAGAACAGTTATCAATACTCATGAAGGCGGTGAGTTCCTTTTCCGGCTCTTTATGTGTGAAGAGATACCACCCATACTGCTCACCAATCCTAAGAGCGTGTCTATTGACTGTGAGGTTCCTATCGAGTGGGAAGGCTTGAGGGTGCTCCGCTGTCGGGAAGTAAGTCTCCTGTCCGAAGTCGCCGTTCATTGTGGATTCTCCTTCGCTAATTCAGCATAACTCGTGAATACTCCGTCTTGTGTGACCCCACACGGACAGACGAGCCCATGTCCCTTAGAGGTGGGTTTGAATTCTCTGCACAATTTACAGGTCATTCGCTCACCTCGCAAGTGCAGACATTTCTCGGGATGAAGCCTCTACCGTCATAGACATAGCACCCACAGTCGTCGCAGACCTTCATTTAGGACACTCTCCTTCGCCATCCCAATCTCTGCATTTCATTGAGCAATAGTCATAGTCCTCGTCTTGCCAGTAGGGGTCATCACCCGTGATGATACTACCACAAGACCCGCACTCAACGCATCGGCAGACCATCCAACCTGCCCCCTCATCACTCATCAAGTCGTCAAGCAGAGGCCAGCCACAACAGGTCATGGTTTGCGCTGTGGAGTTCACAGGTCGGCCACACACCTCATCCCCTACCTTCAGACCCTTCCAAAAGTTAGGGTCGCGCATGGGCGGCGAATCTTGGAGGTTATAGTTAGTCATTCCTCTTCCTCCCACATACCGCCTATAAGCCTTTGGAGTTGGTATAAGTCCTCTCTCTGCCTCGTATTCCACTCAATATAGCGACCAAGTGTTTCAACAAGATGGTCACGCTGTTCAACGAGCCCGTGGAGTTTGTCGATTACATTACTCCTGCTGAGATACCATCCCCCCTCGCTATCTATCATAGGTCTATCGAAGTCAGAGTCTTTATTGGTCTGCTCGATGATGATTTCGGTGACCAAAGCGGCCATCTCCTCACCATCAATCCAACCTCTATCGAGGTATTCTTGCTCTTCTTTGGGGGTGAAGTCGGCTTTCATTCCTCTTCCTCCTGCAAATCCTTCCTCATTTTTTCGAGTGCTTCATCGTCGTCCCATATTGAGGGGCAGTCGCACTCCTCTTTTCCATCGTTGTCGCACTTGACGCAACCTCCGCCACATGAGGGACAGAAGTCGTCTCCACATAGACAAGGGCCATGACTCATTCTTCTTCCTCCAGCATGGCCGTTCTGATTCTCTCGTGGGCAATCTCATCAATATCAATGGTCTTTCCCTTTAGGGACTCGCCCATCTTGTCGAAGTCTTCATCTCTTGCTATCACATGGTCAAGCCACGGCTCAAGAACATAATTGACCGCTTTCTGCGCCCTCTGCGCGGCGGTCATTAGGAATCGTGGCTCCTTAGACAGAACGGTCGCCCAATTGTTGATATACTCAACATTCCTCAACTCGCCCTGTATGCCGAATGAGCCCAACAACATAGCGGTCCCGAACTCGGCTATCAATTCCTCTTTCGCGTAATCATCACTCCCGAAGGCATTTCCGAGTTTTCGGTTTAGTCGAAGTGGATGACCGGTGCTGTGGATAATCTCATGTCCTTTGACCGATAGATAGTGACCGTTTGAATCGAATTGCTCTTGAAGTGGGAGCGCAATCCTGTCTGCTCCTTTGGTATAGAACGCTCTATCTCCGCCGTGCTTAAGGAGGATTGGGTTTTCACTCTTCATGACCCAGCATACTTCCTCGGCTTTACTGCCGTCGGGCATGATATCTCCGATTTTCTTTGCACTCCTGTTGGGGTTGTCGATATAATACTCCAAACAGAACTCTAATTCCGCCTCGGTGTCTGAAAAGTCCTCTGCTTCTTCGAGTTCAACATCAGTCTTCTCCACAGGTAGATTAGTTTGGTCACGGTTGAAGACCGTGAAATACCTCATCAAAACACTCTGTCTGATTTCCTCCTCGCCTGTGTCCTTGTTCTCGCTTCGATATGCTGAGGGCTTCCATAGGACGACCGTTGTGCCGCCCTCGCCCTTCTTGACCCCATAGTATTCTGTGGTCTTCTTCCAAGTCGAACCGTCCTTGTTTGTCTCGACGGTGAACTCCTTCTCCCGGATGGCGTGTTTTCTCCCGGTCTTCTTCCAAGCGTTATAGGTCCCCCAAGTGTTAGAGGTATACTCGAATCCGCTAATCCAGAGAATGACTGTGTTAATGCCTCGATATGGGCGACCCTGTGGGTTATGAGGCATAGCATTACCTCCGATGTTGACCCAACCGGACTTGAATGCTCCAACCTCGCCTTTCTTGATGGCCTCGATAAACTTGTCGGCTAAGTCCTTCTCGAACTCTTCGCGCTTGGCCTTACTCATGCCGCGTCCAAAGTCTCCACTTGCCTTCGCCATCACTACACACTACGCGCGGGGGCTTATAATGGTTTCTAACTCAAGAGTAAGAGTCTATTGGCTCTACCGGCGTCCCCGCAGATATTCTTCGACCGACCAAACCCGCTCAATCGTGCGCTCTGATTTTTGGTAGCAGATTTTGCATCTCAGGGACTCTTTTACTATGCCGGTCTTGTCGTCCCACTCGAAACCCTCAAGGACCAACTCATGGGTGTGGTCTGATTCATCGCTTTCGACCAATTAAGTCACTCCATAGGTCAAGCGGTTTTCTCCCTGTCCTTCCAAGTCTCGGGTAACAATGGTGATTCTCCGGTTTTGCGGCTGACTCTGTGAAGAAGGTCTTATAGCACCCCTCGCATAAGTGTTTCTCTTTCGGCTTCTGTGGCTTTCTCTCTGGCAACTCGGGCCGTTCTTCCTCGCCCTGTTTGCTCAACCCCTTCGCTGGGTCGTATTTCCACCACTCTATGATACCGTCGGGGAGTTTTCCCCCGTATTTGAGATTCCTCAAGCCCTTCGCATCGGTCGTATTCGGCACATAGAGAAGGTAGACTATTGCCTCGTTCTTATCCTTCGCTCGGCGCAAGCACCGACCAAGTGTCTGCACTCTTGCACGAGCCGAATTAGTCCCACTCACCATGATTCCAAGGTCGCAAGCCGGAACATCAATGCCCTCGCGAAGAGCCTTACAGGACAGGAGAATCTTAGAATCCCCCTCGGAAAATCGCTCTAATGCCCTATCATTGTGACTCTTAGTGCGCTCACCGTGGTATATCTCAGGCCATAGGCCCACCCACTCGGAACAATCGGGTTCCTCAACCCCTGCTCCTTCCCAATCTGTCTCGCAATCGAACAAGGTCGGGGGGCATGAGCCACTATACTTCTCGTGCATCCACTCTATCTGCTTGATTCTCTCGTGGAAAATCATGGTCTTGTTGTTGTCGTGAAGTCTGAGTATATCATCAACGGCTTCTGCTCGATAGTGGCACTCGTTAGTCAGCCGCTTTCTCCGCATACATAGGTCCTTGAAAGTGGTCAAAGCCATATCCGGGTCGTCCGGGTCTTCTCTGATGGCGAACCAATTCGAGTTATTTCCGTATTTCCTCCTCAGGATGAACGAGACTTTTCTGATTTCTTGGCTCAGCGACCAATACCCGTGCCTTTCATAGTGGGTCAGCGGCACTTCAACCGCTCTGACTCGGAATGGGACTATTACTCCATCAGCAATCCCTTGCTCATACCCATACTCATACACGACCGGCCCACATAGTTCTCCAACGATAGTGAGTCCGTGGTCTTCCCGTGCTGGAGTTGCACTCAAACCCAGCACCGCAGTATGCTCGTTATTTCTCATAGCATATTGTCGGAAGTCTGAGCCTATGTTGTGGCACTCATCCACGACTATTAGGTGGTCCCCGTCTGAGTATGGAAGACCTTTTGCCGCCGTGTTCATGACCGCCACGGTTATTTGTCGGAAGTCCCTTCGACCGCCTCCAAGCATACCTATGGGCCTCATTGTCGGAAAACACTTGTGCATCTCCTTCTTCCATTGTCTCTGAAGCCCTCGATTGGGGACCAAGACCGTTATCTGCCCTAATGGGTGCTCTTGAAGCCAGACCCAAATGCACTCGGTGGCGGCTAAGGTCTTACCTGCGGCTGTGACCGCCGCAAAGATGCCTCGAAATCGTTCTTTCTCTTCCGTATCGCCAGCAACGGTCGTATATTCCTCTCCAGACCACGCTTGAATTGCTCCTTCTTGCCAGAGGTATAGGGAATGTTCTCTATCGGATTCATGAAGGCTCTTTAGCCGTTCCGAGACGCCCGAAGGCACGAAATTCTCTTCTTCAATCATTCCTCTTCATCCCCACTCCGAATATCCGCTATCTCCTGATAGAACTCGGCTTCTTCCCTTCTCTGGGATTCGATACTCAGAAGCATTAGAGCCGCTTCCCTTATGTCTCTTGCGGTGAGGTATGCTATCTCGTTTTCGCAATTCTCTGGAAGTGCCTTGCTCAATGCTAAGGTCATAGTCTTGACCGATGAATATACCTCCATTCTTGCCTTCTCATGCTTACTCCATCTCGCGTAAGGATACATCGCTCCCGCAAGAGGATTATTCCACCCCCGCTCCATAGTAATCTCCCTTCGGGTCTTGAATGATTTCCACTCGCCTGTCTCGGTAAGAGCCACAACATACTTATGGTCTGCCGGTATTCCCTCGAACAACTCGCTTTTCCGGGTCCCGTCATCATTGAGATGGTGGCCCCATTCCTCAAATTGCTTCGTGGTCCACGGGGTCTTCTTACTTGTCTCCCCATCCTTGCTGACCTTATTAGAGTCATACAATTTATAGAGTGTATAGACTGTCTCGGTAAAGGTATTGGTCTGCGTTCTTTCGACGAAGTCCATAGGCATCTCGGGTGAATACCTCTCAAGTAATTCCTCTTCTGCGGATTTTCTCTTATTTTTCTCGTCAGTCATTTTTCATGGCCTCCGCCATCAATCTACCATTGAAGTCATAGGATATAAACCCATCCGTCTCTGGAGTCAAGCGTCCATCCCAACATAGTCGTCCTCCGGAGAATAGAATTGGTGGAAGTGTGAGTGTCTTGCGAGCCACCCTCCCACTTTGTTAATATGACCAATAGCCACAGCCTCACAGAATGTGCATCTCGCCATTACTACCGGTTCCCTGTATGTAGTGAGCCCCTCGCTAACTGTTAATCTGATGGTAGAGTCTACATCCTCAAGAGTCAGCATCCCCTCCGAAGCCTCACCGATAATCATAGTCTCAGGGTCAAAGAACGCCATCGCGTCGTCCCCTAAATCGAGGTATTCGTCGATTGAAATTATTGGGACCGTGTGTGTTTCGAGATATTCAGCCCGTTTGACTCCATGAGCCGTGCAATACGGTCCTTCGTCTACCCATACATTCGCTTGCTCTTCACATTTATTCTCGGAACAGACGATACTCATTTCCCTGCCCCCCATAGCCTCAGGCCCATGCTACAACATTGTGGCGGCGGCATATAATGGTTTCTAAGTCGCGACTGAGTCGGGGGCCGACTCGCTCTGCGGCGACCTTTTACTACCTCCCTGACCGCTGAGGCCTCTACGTAGGCGCGTATCATGGTAGAGTAGTCCCAGCGTCTGAGCACCCCACACCTCAGAGTTCCAAAAGGTTTATATGCCCCCAACATGTAGTGGTAGTATGGCGAAGCGGAGGCAAACCCGTGACGAGGAAGATAACCGGAGTGATGGGTCGTAATCTGCCCGATAACCGAGGAAGTGTGAGAAAATGAATAAATCTGAGAAGACAACCAAGAGCAAGGCAAAGGCAGAGAAGGCGGAAGAGAAACCGTCCGAGCCTAAGCGCAAGTGGAAGAGTGCCGAGGACGACACACACGGCAACGGCGAGTATGACCTATTCGGAATCAAGGGTCTGATACGCGAGAAGGGTTGCCGACAAATAGGTGGGATGCAGGTCCGAGGTTATCTAACAACCCGAGCCGACGCACCCATCGGCAACAGGAGCGAGAAATACACCATCGTTCTGACCGGAACCCACGAGAAGGGCGTTACTGACCTGAATATGGACAGGCTCCAAAAGACAGGAGCCCCCAACAGGAAGGAGATGCTCATACTGTGCAGAGACCCCGCCAAGTGGAGCAGTAAGGCACGGACCATCGTGCAGAAGCTCGCTGACGAGGCGGCCAAGAAGGAGAAGGAAGCGGAGAAGGCTAAGGAGGAGAAATCCACCGAGGCAGAACCCACTACCACCTCCTGAACAACTCACCCTATCGTTAGGATGACCAGACCCTGCGTGTGCTGGACCGGCCACACGCGACACGGGGACACGCCGGTCCATCTATTCGAGCCGTGTGCTGGATGGTAGCGCGAGGAAGGGCCAACTGACCCGTGTTTCTCCCCCCTCACTTCATCTCATTACAATTTGAGGGTTTTTCGGCTCCTGACCGACTGCAATCGTGGAGGAGTAAAGATGGAGAAAACAGCAAAGCGGCGACCCATTCATAGGTCGTTGCGGAGTCATCACGGTGTCGAGAGCCCATACAACTCTAAGGGGAAGACTCGAACACGAGCGGTTCTTCATCGCTCTTTCCCCGGAGAATTTTTGGCCGTCGTTGTGGGGCGCGGTCGAGATTGCATTCGAGTGCTTGGGGTAAAGCCTCACTACCTGTGTCTCTCGTGGGTGTTGGGTGAGTTCTCCTGAGTCCGAAAGGTTTATATCCGGCAACCCCTATATGGTAGTGTCGGAAAAAAGGCGGGAGTGTAGATATGTATAAGAGAAGATGTGATGTGAGTGATAAGGATTTTGAGAATGCGGCTGATTGGGTCAGATGTATGGACCAACGGGAGGACCCGTTCTTCCCCTCTTTCATGAGTGATGAATCGAGAAGGATGACTGATGAGGAGTTTGCGGAGCACCAAGAATGGATGCGAGGCAGGTCTGTCCGATGGATGGACCAAGCGATGCGGGGTCAGCGGTTTTGGGTCCTTAATGCAGGGGCTCTTCTGATACGCGGAGAAGGCGAAGTGGGTGAGATATTCCCTAAGAAGTCGTGGCATGGAGTGGACTCCATAACTATGGAGATAGGTAATTTCGAGGCCGAGACATGGAAGATAGTGAGATGCGACAATGCTGGTTATGGGCTCGCTGTTCCCCGAGGAGTGACGAACAGGATGAGAAACTGTGACCGCACCGCAAGAGCATACTGTGCCGAGCTCCGGGCGGGAGATTGCGATTCCGAATCTCTTTTAGCATTATTGAGAAGGTGTTGGGACTCAATCTGCGAAGCCGAGGACATTATGGTTCCCGACCTTCCCGATGTGACGCTCGAACAAGCGGTCGATGATTGGTGTGAGCATCAAGCGGGGTTCAACTCGAAGTGGGGTCCCAACAGGGAGAGATGGAAGGACTCTACCGCCACCCCTTAAGAGGGTGACCCCCCTCGCCGTGACTCCCGCGAGGGGGGGTTATGTCGTCCGGGTGACCTAATCAGTCACTCAGGAATGCTGTGTCGCAAACTCGGATGGACTCGGCAGACAGGTTGGTCTGGCACTCTCTGGTGTATAGGTCCTCATCCCAGCAGTCGAACTCTCTTAGCGTGTCGATGATGCAGTCGTGGAGGTATCTGATTGCCTTCTCCACGCTGTCCTCGGTTAGGTTGGCTCCGTTCTTTGTCGCCGTCCCTCCCACGCTGGTCGCCTCTATGACGACCTTTCCGCCGGTCAAGTCCAATTCACTAATCTCAACAGATACGCCCTCGGGCAGGTCCCAATCAGGATTCTCCCCGTCAATGTTAGTCTCACGATAGCGGCTCTGGATGTAAGGAGCCTTTTGCTTCTCCTCAACCACCTTTCGTCGCATGACCGCGCATCCGCTCGCTTCGAGAATGGGTGCTATGTTCTCAAGGAACCACTTCTGTCGGGATTCCACCACCTCGAACTCTTCGGTTGAACCGCTCCCATCGGTTATCTCCACATAGAAGGTCTCGTTCTTTCTGACCGTATCTTCGAGTTCTATGGTATCGTTGCTCCAAGAATAGTGTCGCATCTCGATTCCATAGGTAGAAGCCAATCTTCTCAGAAGCATCAGGTCGGCATCCGTCCCCTTCTCAGAAGGCTTCCTCCACTCCCCATCGTGGTTGTCGGTGTCTCCAACCTTCACGAAGGTCGCTGATACTTGTCTCGTTGCGTGTCTCTGCGTTGTTTGCTCAATGACTTTACTCTTACTCATAATTTACACCTCCTCGGGGTATCGTAATCCTCCCGCTTCATACTACCAGATGTGGGTTGCCCCTTATAAGTGTTTCCATCTCTTGAGTTATGGCCTTATCCGAGCCTACCGGCCACCCGTCTGAACCGGAGAACTCCTGAGTCAGAAATGTTTATATGCCTGTTAGACTATGTGGTAGTATGGCGGAAGTCAGAGGACAAATGAAGAATGCGAGAAAAGCACACGCTTGCTCGAAGTGCGGAAGGGTAGGTCACAACATCAAGACCTGTTCCTTTAAGAGGAGAGTTGGGTCACCCCGACCCGTCCCCGTTATCGAGCAGAAGGCCATCGGTCTGGAAGTGGAGAACACCAGCGAGGTAAATGCAGAGTTGAACACCAAGACCTGCGCTTGCCCGACATGTGGTTCGACCTTCACAGGACGGCAGGTCTTTGACGCTCTTCGAGAGTCTAAGAACGAGTGATTTACAGGCGGGGTCACACCCCGCGCGACCTTTTTCACTCTCACCGACTTTTTGGAACAATATGAGTTCTCAATCCCCGAATCCCCCATGACTCAAGAGTTCGAAAGACTTATAAGGGGGAACGCCCATGTGGTAGTATGGCGAAGCAGAGATTACCATGCGGCACGACCTGCCGCAAATGTGACCAGCCTGCTGAGTATATCACCGTTGAGCCCGACCCGGGGTGGGAGTTAGCCCATATCGAGTGTCCGGCCTGCGGAGTATATTTCGTGGGAGATGAAGAAGAATGACCAAGCGGTGTGAGAAGTGCGGTATGAGATTACGACCACAATTCAACGGAGCCTGCTGGAGTTGTGAGAAGGGGAGTTGGGCATGATAGTGAGATTCCCAGCCGACCGCCTATTGATTCGAGTTATCCATGATGAGTATATTTGGGAGGAGTGGTTGAATGAGTGATGATGAGATAACAGTATGTGAGTCTTTGAATGAGGCCGCTGAGTTAGTCATTATCGAGATGATAGGAAGTGACCATGTTAAGGAGTGGCTTATTGGAGACAATCGCACATCGACTGAGCGTATCAGAGCGACCATAGCCTTCCACACCTACCAGAGTTGTATGTGGTTTGCCGAGAAAGAAAGCGGAGATTCAAAGGAAGAGATACTTGCGAGTTGGGACAGAAATATTGACCCACGCATGAGTTATGCTTGGAGAATGTTGCAGAGTTATTGGTGGTGTCCGTGAGCATTCATAATGAGATGGTTCCGTGGAGGGAGCATCTTAGGAGATGCAGATTGGAGGACGAGGCAAATGAAGTGTGAGTGCAATCTACCAATATCGGTCCCGTGGGGCCGAGCATGGATTTGTAAGAGTTGTTTGAAGGAGGTGACGATGTGAGTGATGAGATAAAAGCAATCGAGCTCGCTGACTTAGGAGAAGAAGGCCCGCTCTTTCGCGTAATGCGAGGAGATGAGGTCATAGCAGAAGGAGGGACGGTAGAAGAGTTCATCGAGATGATGAAATCGACCACCATAGACCCGAAAATTGTGCGAGAAATCTTCAAGGTCGCGTTAGACGAGGAAGAGTGATTCCGACGGTCCGAAGGGAGGTGATAAGAGATGGACGACGAGATGGTAGAAAGCAGAATGCTTCTCGCAGAGAGCAATAGCCTGTGGGAGCATACTGACGCGCAGAGCGTGTGGAGGACCTTCAAAGAGAAAGATTGGGACGAGATTAAGAGCATAAGACAAGTGGCTCTTGGTTTGCAGTCGATACAATATACTCAGGAAAGAGGTCACTACGAGGTGGGTTATCTCAAAATCGAGCAAATACTTGAACGAGATGAAGATACTCCGGGGCCTCGAAAGATGAACGACACCGAGATTTGGTGGTGGGACGCGGTCGAGGCTACTGAGGCAGAACGACTATTCAAGAAGATAGTCGGTGAGGTCGATACGAACAGGACCCAATGCCTCATTAACGACGCGAGGGGTGATGAACTCCGAGTGTATTCAGGTAGAGACGGTATTGACCTATTCTTCCGAACGACACCGATGAGCGTGAGTAGGGGGGCCGAGTAGCCCTCATTCGGTCTTTTACTACTGAGGACTACATCTCTCTCACGACCAGAGTTCTCTGCCCTATCTAACCACGCGGTAGGCTCAAATACCCGACATCTCCTGAGTCAGAAAACCTTATAAGGGCGAACCCCCATGAGGGAGTAGGACAGGGGAATCGAGGAACATGAAAATAGGAGATATCGTTGAGTTGAGTCCATTAGGGAAGAGACGCAAGGCTCTAAACCATTGTGAGAGATGCGGGACCAGCGGACCACACTTGGATTGGAGCAGAAGAGTCTTCATGGGAGTGGGAAACGAGATGGGGGTGGTCGCCCC
>Ga0310342_100002954_pt1 | contig 11071 bp, 7 predicted proteins | sample S15DNA20500_MG_FD_206155 | JGI IMG/M metagenome (GOLD analysis project Ga0310342, IMG submission 206155) | Marine microbial communities from station ALOHA, North Pacific Subtropical Gyre - S1503-DNA-20-500_MG | ecosystem: Environmental > Aquatic > Marine > Oceanic | place: Pacific Ocean: North... | reverse complement strand
TTTACAGATTGTAAAAGTGTTGTCTGGAAGTCCTGCCGAGCTGGGAGGAATCCATAGCGGCGATCGGATTGTCGAAGTGGATGGTCAGTCAACCCGGGTTGTATCGACGGACAAGGCAGCGGACATTTTAAAGGGTCCCGAGGGATCCACCGTGGATCTGATTGTCGTTTCACCGGCACAGATCACGAGGCACCTTGTGCTGCATCGCAGGCGTGTCGAAGTGCCGAGTGTTGAAGAAACTCGCATGGTCGATCACCAATCAGGTGTGGGATACATTCGGCTTACCAGTTTTCAAAAGACAACCGAACGAGATGTTGACGCCGCAATGAGGAAGTTGCATCAACAAGGCATGAAAAGTTTGATTGTTGATGTACGAGGCAATCCGGGTGGTTTACTGACAGCATCAGTCGAAGTGGTCGATAAATTTGTTTCCCAAGGTACGATTGTCTCGACTCGTGGCCGCAGTGCCAGAGAAGATTACGACTACAAAGCTAATCATGCCAATACGTGGCAAATACCGTTGGTGGTACTCATCGACCGGGATTCGGCCAGTGCAAGTGAAATTTTTGCAGCAGCCATTCACGATCATCGTCGTGGATCGGTCGTTGGACAAAAGAGTTATGGGAAAGGTTCTGTACAGGGGATTTTTCCTTTGTCATCGTCCAGCGCGGGAATTCGTTTGACGACGGCTAAATTTTATTCTCCCAGGGGTGTACCCATCAGCCGCAACGGTGTTTCCCCGGACGTCAAAGTACAACTGGTTGCTAAACCAGTAGATGGCAGTTCGAAGTCAGTTGAACTCAGCCATGATCTCGTACTTGAAGCTGGCATTCAAGTTGCAAAAAATCAGCTTGCCAAGCGATAAATGTTCTCAGGGGCTTCTTTGGGTCTTTTGGTTGGCTTCTGCTTGTCGGTGCGATAAACTGGAACCGACTCTTGGTAGATAAAGGGCCCTCACTCACCCCCCCTGTATGACACCATGTTTTTTTCTCGACTTGGCCAATTCGTCAACCGATTTTGGTTCGCAGTCATTCTGATCTGGCTCGTCGTGGCCATCCTGGTAACGATTGGAATGCCTCGTTGGAGTGATGTGACGTACGACGGCAATCTTGCCTACTTGCCTGAGCGAATGCCGAGCGTCCAGGGGCAGAAGGTTCTCGACGAAGCGTTTCCGTTTCGGCGAGCCAAGAGCCAAATCGTGATTGCTGTCGTCAGAGAACAGAGTCGTTTGCAATCTTACGACTTCATGGTTGCTGATGATTTGGTGAGACGTTTTCTCAATCTGCAGGCAGCCGCCTGTATGGGTCGAGGACAGAAGATGCAACAGCAAGTGGTCCGTTCAGAGAACGCTGGGGACAGGCAACAGGCAGCTTCCTGGAAGAAACGTTCACTTGCCGAATTGGGTGTAGCAAGAGATGCCCTGGACGAGGCAATCCAACTGGACCGGGTGTTGTTGAACAAAGACTATCTTGGAAAGAAGGATCGATTGATTGAGGCTTATCACAATCGAGCTCTGTTGAATCGCTGGGAAGGGAAACAGGACGAATTTAAAAGGGATTTTAACAGTTGGCGGGTATTGTCTCCCCAGTCGAAAAGGCTTGCCGAGTTACCATTGCCGACTGGAACGAGTGAGTTGCCGCTGCTAGATATTTGGACCCGACACAGTGAAACAGTACATACAAAGTTGCTGAGCGAAGACAGACAGGCGCAACTTATGGTTTTACAGTTGAGCACTGAATTCATGGCCAGCGAAAATGTCGATCTTTTGGAAAGAGTCGATGTTGAAATCGCAAAGGTACGTCAGCAAGCGCATCGAGATGATCGACAACCGGTACAGTTTGGGATTTCGGGGTCAGCTGCGGTGGGAGGTGACATACTTCGCAGTTCTGCCGATGCGATTCGTTATACAGAATTATTTACGATCGCACTGATTGTCATCATTTTGGCAGGGGTTTATCGCTCTCCACTGTTAGTCTTGATACCGCTGATCACGATTGCCATAGCGACTGTAGTTTCCATTGGCTCGGTTGCCCTGTTAACTCAGTTGGATCGACTTCCCGGCTGGGAATGGTGGGATTTTAAAGTCTTTACAACCACTCGTATTTTCATCGGAGTTATTTTATTTGGAGCGGGAACAGATTACTGCCTGTTCATGATTTCACGATACCGGGAAGAATTAGCTAACGGTGCAGCTCTCGATAAAGCATTGCCACTTGCAATGACAGGTGTTGGCGACGCTTTAACTGCCAGTGCGATGACCACGATCATCGGGTTAGCCATGATGTACTTTGCGGAATTTGGAAAATTTCGCAACAGCGGGCCGGCAATCAGCTGGTGTCTGATGATCACGTTGACCGCTTGTTTGACGTTGGCCCCGGCGCTGTTAAGAGCCTTCGGGAGGCCCGCTTTTTGGCCACAAAAGATGCTGTCTGGCAGGCATGAAGGGCTTGATCGAAATCATCGAAATTCACGGCCAGAGAAGGTGGGCCTGGTCAGTGCCCTGTGGAATTGGCTGGCACGGAGGATCGTGACACGACCGGGTTGGATTTTGATTGGCAGTTTTGTTGCCCTGAGTCCGTTTGCCTGGATTGGGAATTCCGTGGAAATCAGCTATGACCTTTTAGCGCAACTTGCCGACGGTCGACCGAGCAAGCAGGGTACCGCACTCATGTCGCGTCATTTTGCGATAGGTGAAAGTGGGCCGATCATTGTGATAGCCAAAAAAATGGATGGTGGATTTGAGGCACCCGACCGCCTTACGAAGTTCAATTCGTTAACAGCAATACGTAAGTTGTCAGCCGAACTCAATGACATTTCGGGCGTGCAGGCAGTGCGAAGTCTCGCGCAGCCTTTAGGAGATGAAACAGACGGAGGCATTACCAGTCGCCGAGGACTTCGACGTTGGATAATGCCACACGCCAAAATCGTTCGAGAATTTTTTTTGACACAGATTCCCGAATGGGAAGGCGATATCACTCGATTCGAATTGGTATTGGATCATGATCCCTTTTCAATGGATGCGGCTAGGACATTGGAGCAGGTAAATCGATTGCTCGAAGAAGAAAGTAGCCGTGTAGATTCATTTTGGCTGGATACCAATTTTACCTACTCTGGCACCACGGCCGCGATTGCTGATTTGCGTGAAGTGACTCAGAGCGATACGTGGCGAATTCAGACTTTGGTGGTCGTTGCCGTTCTGGGTGTTTTGCTTGTGATTATCAGGCGACCCTTGGTTTGCCTTTACATGATTGCTTCCGTGCTGTTCAGTTACTTTGTTGCGCTTGGAATGACGGAGGTCTTTTTTCAGTTGTTCTATGGTGAGACGTTTCAAGGGCTGGACTGGAAAGTTCCTATCTTTCTATTTGTAATCCTGGTTGCGATTGGACAGGACTACAACGTTTACTTGGCAACTCGAGTCTTTCAGGAACAGGATCGTCATGGCCCGTTCGGTGGTCTCCAGCGCGCGGTAGTGAAAACCGGAGGAATCATTACCAGTTGCGGTGTGATCATGGCAGGCACGTTTCTGACCATGACCAGCGGTTTGTGGACAGCGCACCTTCCCTGGATCCAATCGTGGGGTGGACCGCCAAGAGGGATCGTCGAACTTGGTTTCGCGTTGGCTGTCGGTGTTTTGTTGGACACACTCGTGGTCCGTCCACTTTTATTACCGGCCTTTCTAGCGTTGTTGATTCGTTGGAAGTTAAGAAAACCGGTAGCGCCTTCGGCTTTCATCCGGTCCCGGTCTCAGTCATCCAGCGACGCCGTCAATTGAACGTCAATAGCTACGATGGGGCCCATTTTAATCCTTTTCCCATCGGATGGATCGTTTCACCGGAAACTGGCACTCGTGGTAACTTGACGTTGCCCATGAACCGTTCAAATTGTGCTAAAGCAGTGGGCATTGAATGACCCAGCTGAGCCCTGTGGATTTGTATGAAAAAAGTCACAAGCTGAATGCAATCAAGCGATTATCTCTTGCAAAGGAAGACGTTATGGTCAATCTTGGTATCGGCTTTGCATTGTGGAGGTCTTCTGATAGCCTTGCCCCCGGGTGTGTCGCTTGAGTTGGCCGTGTCATTTGAATTGAGAGGCGGGCAGTAGGTTCCTATCAGCAGGCGGGTTGTGTCGTGGGATACTCCAGAAAATAGGTTTTAAGCCTCGTTAGGGTTATGCATTACGATTTAGCGATTGCGTAAAAGGGAAAGAGAGGCAGACGTGACTCCGAATGAAGTATTGGCCCTGTGTCGCGAAAAGGACGTTAAGGCAGTTGATTTTCGATTCACAGATTTCCCGGGACTTTGGCAGCATTTTACGGTTCCCGTAGACCAAGTCGATCAGACCACATTTCAAAATGGTCTTGGATTCGATGGTTCAAGTATGCGTGGTTGGCAGGCCATCAATGAAAGCGATATGCTGGTCATGCCACAGGCGGAAACGGCGTTTCTTGACCCATTCACGACCCTGCCAACCTTGGCAATGATTTGCAACATACAGGATCCGATTACGGGCGAGGACTACACGCGAGATCCTCGAAATATCGCTCGTAAAGCTGTGAATTATTTACGTAGTACTGGCATTGCAGACACCGCCTTCTTCGGCCCAGAAGCCGAGTTCTTTATTTTTGATGATGTGCGTTTTGAACAAACAGCTAATCAAGGCTTTTATTTCCTCGACAGTGTCGAAGGGCAATGGAATCGTGGAAAGGAAGAAGGACCTAATCTCAGCAATAAACTGCGCCACAAAGAGGGGTACTTTCCTGTGCCCCCTGCCGACCAAATGATGGACATCCGCAACGAGATGATGCAGGTCATGGTTGAAAGTGGATTGATCGTGGAATGTCAGCATCATGAAGTGGGGACGGCAGGTCAGGCTGAAATCGATTTGAAATTTGATGAGTTGGTCAAAATGGCCGATGATATGCTGAAGTATAAGTACATTGTCAAGAATGTGGCCCGCCGACATAACAAGACGGTCACTTTCATGCCTAAACCTCTTTACAGTGATAATGGCTCGGGTATGCATACTCATATGTCGCTTTGGAAAGATGAACAACCACTGTTCTCGGGTACCGGCTACGCCGGCTTGAGCGATATGGCACTGCATGCAATCGGCGGATTGTTAAAACATGCTGCCTCGGTATTGGCTTTTACAAATCCGACAACCAACAGTTACAAGCGGCTGGTTCCGGGTTATGAAGCTCCGGTGAATCTGGCCTATTCGCAGAGAAACCGATCGGCTGCCTGTCGGATTCCGATGTACAGTCCTAGCCCGAAAGCGAAACGTATTGAATTTCGCTGTCCGGATCCGAGCTGCAACCCCTATCTGGCATTTTCAGCGATGCTGATGGCTGCCATCGATGGGATCCAAAATAAAATCAACCCGGGTGAATCACTTGATAAGGACATTTACGATTTGTCGGCCGAGGAGACGGCCGAGGTGCCCACGACCCCCGATTCATTAGAGGGAGCACTTGACGCTTTGGAACGTGATCAAGAATTCTTATTACGTGGCGATGTATTTACAAACGATGTCGTTGAAACATGGATCTCCTACAAACGAGAAAATGAGGCCGACCAACTTAGGTTGCGTCCACACCCCTACGAATTCTGCATGTATTACGACATTTAAAAGTGTGGAGCGCTGGGACTGGTTGGTGGCTCCATGAAAGTTTTATTACCAACCCAATGTGTTCTTGAGGTCATCCAATGCCCAACGGTTTCAGATCGAGGGGATTTTATTCGGCAAGTCCGCCTGCTGCTTCAAAGAGCGACATCGCTTGTCGAACGGCTCCAACATCGTGGACACGGAGGATATGGATCCGCTGTAGGGCAAGGGCCAACGCAACGCCCACTGTTCCCGCTGTACGGTTAAGGTTTCGGTCTCCCAATACCTTGCTGATAAATCCTTTCCGAGAGTGACCTACGAGGACAGGACAGCCCAGTTCCAAGAAACGCGAACTGTTCTTGAGCAGTGTCAAATTGTGCTGGTGTGTTTTCCCAAATCCAATTCCAGGGTCGAGACAAATGTGTTGGCGATCAATTCCCGATTGTTCGAGTACATCGCGACGTTGGGCGAGGTAGTCAAGAATTTCGCCGACGACGTCGATGTACCTTGGATCGTCTTGCATGGTCTGCGGGGTTCCCTGCATGTGCATTGCGCAGATTCCGACTCCCGTCTTTTGGACGATCTCAATCATTTTCGCATCGCCTGTTAAAGCCGTTACATCGTTGACAATTTCAGCTCCCATTTCAATGGCATCCCTGGCCAGACTGGCTTTGGAAGTATCGATCGAGATGGGAATATCAACCGTTTCTGCAAGCCTGCGAATGACAGGCAGAACTCGCTGGCTTTCAAGTTTCACGTCAACGACTTCTGAATAGGGGCGTGTACTTTCGCCACCGATGTCCAGGATATCTGCGCCTTCACTTACAAGCCGAAGTCCCTGTTCGACTGCGTCTTCCTGATGAATGAATTGACCACCGTCTGAAAAACTGTCTGGTGTTACGTTGATGATCCCCATCAACAGCGGCTGACCGTCTAGCTTTAACGTTCGTGTTCGTAACTGCCAGTGATCGACGACATTGGCAGCCAGTTGGGACTTGGGCGATGAAGAGGAATCAGGGGAAGAAGACATGCCCTATCTCACCACGCTGTTTCCATTTGAGCGACAATTTGTTGTGCCATTGCCTGGATCGCTTCCTGTTGTGCAGTACTCATTGACTGCCCTGCCTCGGGAACCAGGTTTGCCGATTGGGTCATGTCAAATGTTAGGGCTGGCATCGGAATATCCCCAGATGGGCATTGGCAAAGCACATTTCCACGCCGATCGGTCCATGTGACTTGGGCGTATAGATCAATCCCAATATCCCGTGGATCGTCATTTCTGGTTTCGGCCAAAGTGTGCCGGGAATCGTCCACGAGGTGGACAATCAGGACACTGTCGGCCTGTCGTTCGTTGACGATTTTGTAAGGTGTTGCCAGTTCGACTTGCTTGACAACCGCCTCTGTCAATCGCTCGCCCAAATGACGTCGAAAGCTGGATGACGTAATTACGGGAACATGTACCGTCCGTACGTCGGGTCGGTAAAGAGTCGAATTACCAAACCGATAAGTTGCACAACCGGCCACGATGAATGGAATCATGACGAGAGGAAGTTGGCGAAGTGAAGCGAAGATGTGTTGATTTGCCATAGTTGGATCAAACGGTCTGACAAGCTTCGATTAACCGTTGTGAGACATGCAAAGGTAGCAAAACCCACCTTAAAAAAGTAATATCAAGACAGCTTGTACCTGAAAATCGAAGTTGAATGAACCACACCAAGAATCCAATTGTTTTGACGAGTCAAGTTCATTCGACAGGGAATTCTGCCGTAATTCGCTTCATTTGTTGACGGTGTCCAGCAACAGGAACGATTCATAAGTGATCATCTCAGTTGAGTCGATTGCGATCCAGTGTTTAAATTTGGGGTTTCGTCGGAATCTTCAAACACGTTAGCCAGCCAAGTCACACGTTGTGTAGGACGATCGGGCTGATTGTCCAATGCAGCCAACCGCTGACGAGCTTCATCCGAAATTTCGGTTTCCAAATTGCGTTCTAGTATTTCACGATAATAATGCCGAGCTCCGCGATATTCTTTTCGGCGCTCATGATATTGTGCAAAATGCCAGTCTCGATTCTCTCGTTTGGCGATCACCTCGGCCTGGGCACGGTTGACCATTTTTTGTTTTCTAGGATCACGCAATTCGTCGCGAAATTGTCGACGGATCGATTTGATTAGCTTCTCGCTTTCTTCCAACGGTGAATCATCGTAGTCTGGCCCCTGATAAGCCATTGCTTTTGTTTTCAAAGCCAGCAAGTGTGCCTCAAATTGATGTTCGCTAGAAGGGAACGCCTCGCGCAAGTCGGTAAACATGCCATCGGCACGACTGTAATCTTGGGCTTCGAAATAGGCGATCGCTGCTGCCATCGTCGCGTCGTCGGCCAGTTTGCCTGTTGGATCGTCGATTCGAATACGATCGAAGATACGCATAGCTGCACTGAACGTACCCATTCTGGGAAGTGAAGAATCGGTGAAATTTGGCACGAAAAATGATTTGTGAGATTCTTTATGGTGGTTCAACCAATATTTAGCGATTGCAAATCTTCTTGTGCCCACGATGTCGAGGTGCTTTGTATTGGGGTAATGTTTGATTAAGCGACCATAGGCATTTTCAGCTGCCCGGTATTGATCGGCAAAGAACTCGCATTCGCCTTCTTTGAACAGACCATCCTCTTGTAATGCAGAGTCAGGCCAGCGATTGGCCGCTTCGACATAGTACGGAGCCGCTTCCAGAAATTTCTTGCGACGTTCTACCGACTTGGTGTTGACGGCTTCTCGATAGAGTGTTTCCGCTTTTGCAAATGACTCCCTGGCTGTTTCTTCATTCGGTCCTTTACCAATCATGTGGCGATAGGTTTTTCCCAGATTGGCCAGTGCCAAGCTTTCAACAGTCAGTCCAGGGTCATCCGTTGGACTGGGAGTAGTTATTTTTTCACTTTCGTTGTAGCTGGCCTGTTGTATTTCTGAGGAAAGATATCCTGACGCAAGTTGATTTCGCATCCGTTCATAGTCGGCCACGACATCGGATCCACCTGAGAAGCTATGGCAGCCACCTGCTGAGGTGACGATAACGACTGTCATGACCAGCAACTTTATAGCCGGTCTGCTTGGTTGAGATAGAATCATGCTCGTAATACCGTCAACACGAACTGTGGCCCGAAGGAGAATTTTCAGTAGATGGGGAATGCACCGCCAGTGCAGAAAGGAAATCGTACATGCGCGGCCGACGACCAAGTAAATTCGTAATGTATTGATTCATGATCCCGCGGAGTTCTCCTCCATACAATCCTGGTACGAGCTCTACGAATGGATGTGATTTGCCTGAGGCAACCAATGCCCGCATTGTTTCCAGTGCTCCCTGACTCATGCTAATGACCTGACGTCGACCTGATTTGCAATTTTGACACAACACCCCACCGTCTTGTTGCCCGAAGGCGACGCGTTTTTTAATATCCACTTGGCTGCCACATACGACGCAGTGAGTCAAGGAAGGAAGATGACCCAATACGTGCAATGTCTGTAGCTCGAAATGGAGTACGGTCGTAGCCACATCTTTGTCGCTGTCCAGGAAGCTCAGAGCTGAATTCGCCGTATGGAATAGGTTTGGATGAGGATCGTTTTCGTCTGTAAGTTCATTCAATAATTCAGCGACGTAGTACCCAGCATATAGACGTGATAAGTCACGGGACGCCGCTCGGAACCGACGCTCCAACTTGGCTTCGGTAAGCAAGTCCAGCGCGTCAGACAATTTGTGGATGAACACTATGCGACAGAGGGCCAAGAGGTCAAGAGCAGACTCGAACGGCCCTTTGGGCCGGCGGGCGCCTTTGGCCAAAGCGGAGATCTTGCCAAAATCCTCGGTGAACAATGTAACCACACAACTGGTTTCACTGAAGTCGACCAGGCGAATCACAATAGCAAGCGATTTTTCGGAAGACATGCTTATCAGAGTGGTCGGAGGTCAGGTTACAGGACCGGTTCTGCCCAATCATTGACTGTCATGGCACTATTGCAGGCAATGCATTGCATCCAGGATTCAGGGGTCATTCTTTAAGGTAACGCGTCCGATGAACCTTAGATTTTTCACTTCCTATTTCGACAGCCCGTTTGCGCTGACCGGTGTCAGTAATCTTTTAATCCGTACCCGTTCGACCCGGCGACGGCTAGCTTCGAGTACCGTGATATGGGCGTTCTCCCATTGGATTTGTTCCCCTGTTTTCGGGATATGTCCCAATTGTGTGGCCACGAACCCACCAATCGTATCGTATTCGTCGTCTTCAGGAAGGCCAAGAGCCATCCGCTCGTTAATATCATCGATGTGGACGCGTGCTTCCATTTCTGCAGTCGAATCGTCAATCAAGGTAAATGACTGGATGACATCATTGTCGTATTCATCTTCGATTTCACCAACGATTTCCTCTAAAACGTCCTCGATAGTAACGATGCCTGTCAAGGCGTGATATTCATCCACGACGATAGCCATGTGACGGCGAGATCGCTGGAATTCGTTTAACAGTTCGTCAATTTTTTTGGTCGCAGGCAAAAACCACGGTTCTCGCAACAACGCACGGAAGGGACGCTGTACGGCACTGGAACCTTTTGCCAATTCGGGTAACAAATCTTTGACGTATAAAACTCCAACGATAGTATCGATCTTTTTTTCGTAGACAGGAATTCGTGTTCGACCGACTGAAATAACAAAACTCAGAATGTCATTCCAGGGAGAATTTACCTCGATTGCGTCCACTTGGGAACGAGGAGTCATGACATCCGCTACATCGACGTCTCCCAGTTCGATGACACCCTCAATCATTTCACGCGTATCTTCTTCTAAGAGTCCATCCCGCATTCCTTCATCGACAATCGTTCGAATTTCTTCTTCGAATTCCTCTTCCGTTGAACGTCGACGCTGCCGTCCGGCCAGGCGATGAAAGACAATATCAATCAAACTGGCGATGAGGTTCAGAGGGAAAATCAGCAAATCGATCCATTTCCAAAGAAACCATGAGCGAAAAAGTAGTGGGGCGGACCAAATCCGTACCAATGTTGTCGGAGTCCAAACCGTTAGCGCAATCATGGTTATCATCACGATTACAACGAGCAGAAGCAGTTGTTCGAGGTCTTTCCTTGGCTCTTGCCCCCAACTTGCCAGTATGGCCACCCAGGTGATTCCAATGGCAAAACGTTCGACGGTTTCAATGCTTTGTGATACCCGGTCAGCTTTGTCGTGGATCTCACTGAAACGTTCTCGACGGTGTTGTGTCCTGCAATAAATTTCCAATTCGCGTCGGGAAAAATCACGCAACAACTTCGTGCCAATGGCAGTCAATCCGGTTGCTAAAATACTGATGAACGCAATCCAAATCCAAAATTCTGCCACGTTCCTGTTTCTCCTAACGATCGGAGTTGTCTAATCCGTACCTCGCCAGGAACCTGCGTTCTTCCTGGCGCATTTCCATTTCTTGTTCTGG
>Ga0310342_100002953_pt1 | contig 11072 bp, 6 predicted proteins | sample S15DNA20500_MG_FD_206155 | JGI IMG/M metagenome (GOLD analysis project Ga0310342, IMG submission 206155) | Marine microbial communities from station ALOHA, North Pacific Subtropical Gyre - S1503-DNA-20-500_MG | ecosystem: Environmental > Aquatic > Marine > Oceanic | place: Pacific Ocean: North... | reverse complement strand
ATGCTTCGATATGCGATCGACTCGGAAACTTCAAAGTACACGCTTGCCGTCGCCGAGTGGGCGCGGCGTAATCGGGCCTGGTTGATATACGGCTGTACACGCAAAGTGGGCGAGGAAGCCTACAATTCAGCACTCGTCTTCAACCGCGAGGGAACGCTCGTCGGATCCTACGACAAGCTGCACCTCCAGAGTCACGACTACAAGTACACGCCCGGCAGACACCTTGACGTCTTTGATTCGGATTTTGGGAGGTTCGGGGTCATGATCTGCGCCGACCGGCGCTGGCCCGAGACGACTCGAACTTTGGCCATGAAGGGCGCGCGGGTCGTCTTTAATCCAACCTACGGATTCCACAACGACCTCAATCGAGCAATGATGCGAACGCGCGCCTACGAAAACAGCATCTTCATTGTCTTCACCCATCCGTCTCAGGCGCTGGTCACAGGACCAGACGGGCAGATCGAACAGGACACGAGCGACGACACTCAGGACTTCGCCATCACGACGATCGACCTCAGTCAGGTGCCCTCGGCGGGTGCGAACAGACATATTCCGGATCGGAGACCGGAGGTCTACGCCCGTTGACCGTTCCCTCAACAACATATGTCCTGGAATTCGACAGAGAGGAAACGGTTCGCGACTTGATTTAAAAGGTCTACTTGGAGGGAAACTCATGCCTCATACGAAACCCTTGGGTCGAAGAGAATTTCTGGCGAGCGGTACTGCCGTTGCTGCTACCCTCTCGATGACATCCGCAGTGGCCCAGCGCGCTGGGGATCCGGCCGTGCCCAATCCTCACACCAGGCCGGTTCGTAATCGGCGAGACATCATTATCTACCGCGACCCGTTCGCCTACTGCTCGCATGCTAGCATCGTCCGATTGGCTAACGGCGAGTGGGTGGTCGCCTTCAACGAAAGTCAGAGAATAGAACCCTTCTCCATTATCCGAACCGACTATCATCATCCGCCTGACGACCCTCATTATCACAACTTGATCACCCGTTCCGAGGACGAGGGGCGGACATGGAGTCCTCCCCAGGCTGCTCCTAATTGGGACTGGTACGGAGTCGAGTGTCCGGGTCTCGCGCAACTTAGCGACGGGACTGTAGTTATGAATCAGTGGCAGTTTCTCTGGTATCCCCTGGAGGAGGGCCGGAAGCGCTTCTCCCGAGGGGAAGAGATCTGGGTGAGAGTTGGCGGTCCCCCGTGGAAGCGGGCTCGGCCGGACACGGATTGGAGCCGCAGCGATATGCCTTGGTGCCGGGCCCAAGGTGGCTGCTATGTGCACTTGAGTTCCGATGGAGGCCGCTCCTGGGGTCGGACAGCCCAGATCTCCACAAGCCCCTATATGGGAGGTTATACCCCTCGCGGAGTGGTCCAGCTAGCGGACGGGACCGTGCTCATGGTCACGGCTGACCACACCCTGAATCAGACTGTCTATGCGGTGCGTTCCCAGGACGGGGCCCTGAGCTGGAGTCAACCCATCCCCTTGGCGACGGTGGAGGAAGGGAGTCTCTCGGAACCGACGGCTGTGGTTCTGCCACGGGACAAGGTGGTCACCATGATGCGCAGCGGAACTGGGCATCTCCACCAGAGCGAATCCTCGGATGGGGGATCGACCTGGACACCGGTGCGCCGTACCCCCATCAGGGGATCCCCGGGACATCTCCTTCTTCTGTCCGATGGCCGGCTGCTGGTGACCTACGGGCACCGCGCAGCCCCCTGCGGCATCCGGGCCTGCCTAAGCCGGGATGGCGGCCAGACCTGGGACTACAAAGCGGAGTTGTTGATCCGAGACGATATGCCCAACAAGAACCTGGGCTACCCGGTATCGATCGAATACAAACCTGGGCGTCTGTTCACCATCTACTACGGCGAACGAGAAGGTGATGGTGCCAGAGCAGTTGCGGGATATGGGGTCAGCAGTATCCAGGGATCCTACTGGGAGTTGTCCTGAATCCACCTGCTGGTGATTTGAACCGTGGCCCACCTCCGACGGCACGACGAACCTAGGAGGGACAGGTGATGTGGCTCAGCTCTCATGCATCAGGCTGATGCTCTTGACTATCAAAGACTGTCCATTGATCGTGCACCGGTTTGGGTCTATACAAAATACGTAATGACTTCCAAACCGATTCGGCCCAACCAAACTCGCGATAGGGGTATCCGTAACGCTCACAGAAGCTCTTCAGATAGGGGCGGATCCGTGGATAGCAGGTGTGGCTGATCCAAGGGAATAGATGGTGTTCGATTTGAAGCTGAAGTCCCGAGCATACCAATCCGCCTAGCGGACCAGTCCGGTAGTTGAGAGTTGTCGCAGTTTGCCTGAAGACATGGTCCGACTCGCGCGCTTCGCTCCCGACAAACACTGCTTCAGGGGGTAGGTGGGAGGGTCCGAAAATCGTGAACATCAGGTAGCCCATCGAGACTCGGTTAACTACATAGAACCCTACGACATGCGTCCAGGGGAAAATAGTAGCAGGTAGGACGAACCACAAAACGAAGTGAAGGATCAAAAAGAAAGCATCTAAACTATAACGATAACGATGCCCCTTTCCCTCGGTGATTTTTTTTGCTATATAGCGGATTGAATTCAACTGCATGTTGACTCCATTCAGGCCCAGGGCGAAAGGGAAAGCCAGCCACTGCAGCGAATAGTACATGCGGACCCATAGCGACGAATGTCGTGCGTGGTCTTCGCAAAGTGCGAAAAAAGGCATTAGATCAATGTCGTCGTCGACACCGATAACGTTGGGATGCTTGTGATGAATTCCATGTTTTTCCCACCAGAAGTTTGACGAAAGCCCGTTAATCAATGAGTAGCCTAGATAGGTAAGAGCTTCATTCCGCCAAGTATGCTTCGAAGTTGCGAAGTGCGACGAGGTATGGGTATTTGTAGAGATTCCCATCAGCGCCGTACTGAAGGTAAGCATTGAAAATAGCCGGAGCAGAATGTGTTCATTGGTCAGGACCAGAAACAGCGCCAACATAGCCACGCTGATATGCACGCCTAACTCAATGAGTACACGTACAGGCTCCCTTTTCAGTAGACCCTGCTCCCGAAGCGCGGCACGAAAGATGTTGAAATCGCCGCTGCAGGTTTCGATAACTCGGTGGAGGGTCCGATCCCGAGTGTTTTCAGCTGTTTTTCTTCTCAAAGAGGTACTCCTAGACTCCGGAAATCGTTGCGCCGAAGCCTGACATCCGGTTAATTCGATTCGATGCCGCCATTGGCCTCCCGTGCTCTTATCGGAGGCGCTCCTAAACCGGACAAGAGTACCCTTCTATTTGGTATTGTCAAGTTGAATTGAACCGTCAGGTGGACCCAGTGTCTGAAGGAGGGTGCCATCGGCATGCCAGACACGCAGTACGCCATCCTGCCCTCCGGCGATGATAGTCTGGGCGTCGGCGCTGGAAGCCGATGCGTAGAGGAAGTCCTGGGCGCCGCGAAAGTGACGCTCGCCCAGGCGGACGAGCCCGTCTCCCGAGCTGGTCAGGAGGTCATCCCCGGTCTCTATGAAGCTAATTGAGGTGATCTCCTTTTCGAAGCCACCGATCGTCTCTTTCTGCTCTCCCGTTTCGAAGTCCCACAGCTGGACACAAAAGGGCGTCTCCAAGCAACCCCATGCTTGGTCCTTGGCATTGGATCCATCCACGCCTTCCACTCTCTACGCTGGGACTGACAGAGGCGTCTTTAAACTGATCCAGAATCCCTAGAGTGCGCATTCAGTAAGCAGTAAGCAGTAAGCAGTGAGCATGAGTATGAAGAATGGGAAGCAGCAGCAGTCCAAGTGTGTCTCGAACGGGTGAATTTCCAGTTTTACGAAGCCAAGTCCGTCAGAGCCGCGAACGACTTGACCCGTCAGCAGTGTGAGCCCCGTTCTGAGGAGAGAGCTGGACAACAGCTAGATCTCCCCCCTCCGACCAAAGTCTTCCCCCGAAGGCGGACAACGGAAAGAGGGAAGGTCAAAGGCACGGGCAAAGCCAAGGGGAAGAACTCGTCAAACAGCCAAGCTCAAAACGACGAAAAATCAGAGGGAGGAAAGGGCTCGATCAAGTCCTCCGCGACAGTTTCCGTGTGGTGGAGTTGAAAGCCGTACAGGTCACCCTGCCTGAGGTAGAAGCGTAGACGCACCGGACGGCCAGCTAACTCTGCCAGGTCCTCGCGGTTCTTCCAACGAACCAGTTGAAAGGTGCCATCGAAGCCCGTAAGCAGGCAGTCGCCCCTGGTATAGCCCTTCAGTGGGAAGCCATCCGGATCGAGCACCTCTACCCCCAGCTCTCCTTGGGATACCTGGGCATTGACCGTCAGATACCGGCCCTGGAAGAGCAGCGGGTGAGTCGTCAAGACCCCCACGTCCCGGTCGGCTCGCCGGGAAACGAAGCCGTTGGTACGGAACTCGGCCAGACCTGGAAATATCTTGAAATCAGCGCCTCTGGAGATGAAAGTCTCGGGTGTCTCTCCGGTGTTGGCTGTAAGCTCCGCCCAGAAACGGCTTCTGGCCTCCTGGACAGTGCCGGCGATTCCTTGTCGCCAACTCCAGCCTGAAGGCATCAGGGACCAGGAAGTGCCCTTTGTCGAGGGAGGTGCTAAATAGTTCCGCTCCACGAACGCCTCTCCAGCCAGAAGACCCTCTGCCTGCTTTCCGCTCATGCCGCCGTAAAGTCCCGAGAGCTTCTCCCGGATCCAGGCGTGAAAGTGCAGGTAGTTGGCTCCCTGGTAGAAAACGCGGGTCCGCTCACCTTGCTGATGACAGCCGGAAGGCATGTAGACGACGCCCCAGTCGAAGGATCCTGAAGGGCCATTGACCAGCCAAGCCTGCTCTCCTCCGGGCTGTTCCCAGTGGATTCCATCACGGCTGACCCAAAGCTGGAGGTCCATGTGCTGAGTCCGGACGTTGTACCGGGGAAAGAAGCCCAGGTACTGGTCCCCCAACCTTCGAACCCGAAAGCCGTAGTTGTGGATATTGGGATCGGAGACCTCGGGCACCCAGATGTAACGGACATCCCAGTTGATACCGTCTCGGGTGGCATGTCGGGACAGGGTCCGGGCTTTGGTGGAGTTGTCGTACCGGATCGATCCTCGCCCCCGGTTGGGGGGACCGGGAGAGGTGTAGGCGACGAACTCACCCGTGCGGTCGTCGTAGCCCAGGGCTGCCGACGTGTCTCCTGACACGGTCATGGTCTCGGTGCCTCCCTGTCCCAGGCCCAGTATAGGTGTCGCAGTTGTAACGTAGCTCTTTCCATCCTTGTCCCAGACCACCAGGTAATAGCCCCGTCGGAGGGCCCAGCGATCGCTGGTCTGCTGATGACCGAAGAGCCACAGACGGCCCCGGCGCAGATCGGGATTTCCCCGACCGGCGTAGTCCCAGACCCCAGCAAAAACGGGGAACAGGTCACCCGGCTTGGTCACGTCTACCCGAGCAAGGATATTGTTGTTCCGGGAACCGTTGAACTCCACCTCGCCCAGGTCCGGTTTTTCCCAGGTGAGGAGATCCTTGGAGACCGCCAGCATGCGATAGCGGTGCTCATCGAAGTTGATATTTCCGTAGGTCACCTCGTAGCGTTTCTTCTCCTGGTTGTAGCGGGCCGAATTCTCAAAGAGTACGGCGTGACCCTCGTAAGGTCGGTCGGGTACGAGAAGGGGTTCGGAGGTCACCTTTCGAGCCGGATGAAAGACCCGGCGAAGACTCCGGGACTCGGCCACCAGGTAGTCATCCAACAGGAGCTGGGGTCCATCGCCGATCCTGGCTGAACCCCGCACCTGGGGTGCAGGACCGTTGCGGAAAAGCTGAAGGGTTCTCACGATCCCGTCAGGGGAGAGCTTCCCCGACCGCCGAAACCGGATTCGGGCCTGGTACACGCCCGGGAGCAGATCTTCCAGGGAGAAGGTGACCTGGGTATTGTGTTGGGTCAATGAGATCTCTTCAGGATCGGAAACACGCAGACCGGTAGTGGGCTCCAGCAGGTCCACGACCGCCCGAATCTTCTCGACCGGCGCTCCGGGAAGGAGTCTCAGGTCCAGGTTTGCCCGGACATCGTCTATGTAGAGAAGACGGTCCAGGTCTGCCCAGATCCATTCCTGGGGCGGGAGGCGAAAAAAGGTCTTGAACACGGTGTTCCGTGTCCGCGGGTCGCGGCCAGAGATCCTCAAGGTGTATTCCCCGGGGTAGAACTGGCGAGGCCGGTGCCGATAGGGTCCGTGTCCCAGCAGGGCACCTAGGCTGAAACTCACCCGCCTGGATCCATCTGCAGCCTCGAGAAAATGCTCCTGGTGGCTCGACTCCCCGTTGGGGAAGGTGAGGTCGGAGTCAACAAGGAGTCCAGGTGACGGTCCCAACTGGAACTGAACCGCGTGGTCCAGCTCCCCATCGAACGTCAGTCGGAAGTCGGAGACGAGTTCTGGCGGTGGGGCAGTTCCGTCCAGGTAGGAATCCAGCGGGACGCTGGTTTCCGATCCTGACTGGGCGGCCCAGGACGGATCGAGGGCAAAGACGATCCAGGAAGCTAGAAAGACTGTTAGAGACCAAGAAATCGACTGTTTCATTTTCGGGATACTCCTACGGTGAGGCTAACCAATAGAGGGGATCAATGAAGCGTGGAAGGTCAATTCTTCGTTGTCACAGCAGTTCGCAAAGTGGAGCAGTGAAGACCAGGCTGGAACGGACGAACCCGTAACAACCTCTTTGGCGCTACACTTGGAACTGGAGGATTCCGGGAAGCCATCCTTCCGTTTTCTCGATCGACAGAGTGCTGTATATTCAAGCAGCGAACCCCAGGAGATTGAATGCGCAGACCCTGAGTCGCGTACGTTAACAGGGAGGCAGTCCCGTCGCAAGGCGGGTCAAGGACAATCGTCATTTGGGGTTGTGGCTTTTGCTTTTCAATTCCTGCACAGTCGTGAGTCTTTCCTTCGAAATTCGCCTATTCGATATTCTGCAGTTAAACATTTCCACCGGTTGCCTTCTCCAGCAAGGAAGAAAGTCTAAATCACAAACCGCAGAACACCGAACATGCGAACGCCGAAGTGTTTCTTGCCGTCGCCAAAGTTTCTTGTTCGCAGCTTTTCAGTGTTGACGGTGTGCCCGAATGTCCTGGTGGAGAGGAGACCCTTCTCTTTTTCTGATCCACCCTTTATCGTAGTGTTCCATTCCGTCATCAGTCAGCTTTCGAAAGAGAGCATGAAAGGGACAAAGAAGAAGACGAGGAAGATTTTCTGCAATCCCTTTCCGAAGCAACGGCCTCGGTGACAGGCGCTGATTTCTTTCGTTCCCTCGTGCGCAATCTAGCCTCTACGCTACAAGTTCGCTACGCCTTTGTGGTCGAGTGTCAGGACGAGTCCAAGACGCGTGTCAGGACTCTCGAGTTCTGGGAAGGAGAATGCTTTTCGGAGAATTTTGAGTATGACATGAGAGGTACGCCCTGCGAAAAGGTTATCGAGGGCACCGTTTGCTACCACACAGAAAACGTTCAGGCACTTTTTCCCGAAGACGAAGACTTGGTTAGGTTGAACCTAGAGAGTTACCTCGGAATCCCTCTCTCTGATGGTTCCGGTGAAGTCATGGGTCACCTGGTTGTCCTGGATGACACGCCCCTGGATCGGGGGCTCAGCGAAGTAGCGGTACTCCTGAAGATCTTCTCCGCACGGGCGGCTGCCGAATTGGAGCGCAAACGGACGGAGGAGGAACTCAGGGAAAGCGAAGCGCAGTTCCGCACCCTGGTAGAACACGCACCGGAAGGAATCCTCGTCTTTGATGCTGATGCCAACCGCTTTGTAGACGCCAATAGGAACGCCGCTCTCATTCTGGGGTACCCAAAGGATCAGCTTCTGGGGATGAGTTGGATCGCCATGAGCGCACCGAGCCAACTGGATGGTCGACCAGCTGGCGAGGTGGGAGGTCCCCTGAACGAGGAGGCCCTGGCTGGAGGACTTCCGGTGTTTGAGTGGACCTTTCGCCCCGCCAAGGGTGCGGAGGTTGTCACTGAGGTTCGCTTGCTACGCTTACCAAAGGCCCGAAGGAGCCTACTGCTCGCCAGCATCACTGACATATCCGAGCGCAAGCAGGCCGAGGCCGCTCTCAAGTACCATTCCGATTTCGAGGATCTGATCACCGAGATATCCACCCATTTCATCAGCCTTTCCCCGAATGCCATCGACGGCGGTATCAACGATGCCCTGGGACGGATAGGAGCGTTTGTGGGGGCAGATCGCGACTACGTCTTTCTTCTTGATGAGAGTACCAAGGGGAGTAACACTCACGAGTGGTGTGCGGAGGGGTGTACCCTCGACTATGAAGGGCCTTCAAGACCTTCCATTAGAAATGTTTCCGTGGTTCATGGGGTTCTTGAACCGGGGAGAGGCCGTCCACATACCCTCTGTTACTGAGCTTCCAGCGGAGGCTCTCGTTGAGAAAAGCCTAATGGAGAGCCATCAGACTCAATCTTTCATCTCCGTTCCCATGGTTTCTGGAAGTGTTCTGATCGGCTTCCTAGGAGTCGATTCGGTGCGTCAGGCCCGGTCCTGGTCCGAGGACGTCATCAGGCTCCTCAAAATCGCCGCCGGAAGTTTTGCCAACGCCCTTCGACACAAATGGGATGGGGAGGCCCTGCAACGCGCCAATTTAGAATTGGAAAAGAAGGTTGAAGAACGTACCAGAGAGCTGAGGAAGAAGCAGTCTCAACTGGTGCAGTCAGAGAAGATGGCCTCGCTGGGTCAATTGGTTGCAGGAGTGGCTCATGAAATCAACACCCCTCTGGGAGCGCTCAGAAGTAACGTCGACATTTCCAGGCGCCTTATTGGGAGGGTCCAGAAGATTCTATCCGATGGAGATTCGCAACGTGAGGATCTTGCCAAGCACTTCAAGCAGATACTGGATCTGAATATCATCAATGAAACCGACACCAAGCGCATTCTCACGATCGTCGACAGCCTGCGCCGGTTTGCCCGCCTGGACGAGGCTGAACTGGACGAAGTGGACATTCACGAAGGGATCGAAAACACTCTGACGCTTGTGTGGCACGAGTTCAAGACTCGGATCGAGGTCCAGAAAGATTACGGCGACATTCCCCGAATCAACTGCCTTCTAAACCGGCTCAAGCAGGAGTTCATGAACCTTCTGGTGAATGCCGCTCATGCCATCCAAGGCCAGGGCCAGATCCTGATCGGGACTCGGCTTGAGAATGAGTCCTCCATTATTGAGATTCGCGATACGGGAGTAGCATTCCGGAGGAGAATCTCGAACGTATCTTCGATCCCGGATTCACCACCAAACAGTCTGGCATCGGGACTGGTTTAGGCTATCAATCGTGTATCAAATCATCCAAGATCACCGTGGGAAGATAGAAGTCGAGAGCAAGGTCGGTCAGGGCACGATGTTTCGGCTTACCTTGCAGGTTGCCTAAGTACACTGGAACGCAAATACTACAACGTTTTCAGATGGGGCTTGCGAGGCGAGATCAAGGCAGGAAGAGGAAGACGATGTTTGGCTATCTTCGACGACGACGAACGCTGAGATCGTCCGCAACCCCCGTCTGCTCTACGGGTGGCTACGGGACAGGCCGATTTCTTTGTCGCCCCTCCTTCATGATACGAGGCATTGAGAGCGTCGTCGCTTCGAAAACTCGACGCCGTCGCGCTCGCCACAAACGTTGCAGTATTTACGTTCCAGTGTACTAAACCATGTTGGGTTCGAATCGCCAATCCGAAAAGCCATTACGTCGTTGGTTTGCGACGGCTGTCTTGGCGCTCGTCTCCCTCTTGCTCTTTCCCGATTCGGCGGAAGCGTATATTGGGCCAGGGGCCGGGATCGCCTTCGTCTCCTCCTTCTTCGTCGTTTTGGCCTCTTTTGCGTTAGCGCTGCTGGCGCTATTGACCTGGCCCTTCCGTTGGGTCATCCAAACGCTCCGTGGAAGAAAGGTGCTGTGCAGGAGCCGGGTTCGCAAGGTCGTTATCCTGGGGCTGGATGGACAGGATCCCGAGCTTACCGATCGGTTCATGGCGGAAGGCCTGCTGCCAAACTTCGAGCGCCTGGCGGGTGAGGGGGCGTATCGTCGTTTGGCGACGAGCCTTCCGGCGGAGTCCCCGGTCGCCTGGTCTTCCTTTCAGACGGGGTGCAATCCCGGATACCACAAAGTCTTTGATTTTCTGGTTCCAGACCGTAGGTCTTATCTGCCCAAACTCTGTTCTGCGGAGATTTCGCCTCCAGCAAGAAACCTCAACATCGGCAAGTACCGAATTCCCGTAGGTAAACCGAGAATTCAGTTCGAGCGTCGGAGCCGTTCTTTCTGGAAGATTCTAGGGGACCATGGTGTCTTCAGCACGGTCCTTCGGGTGCCCACCAGCTTTCCCCCGGAGAAGTTCAATGGCCTCTTGCTCTCGGCCATGTCGGTGCCCGATCTGAAGGGGACGCTAGGAACCTTTACCTTCTACAGTAGCGATCCGACCGAGAGCGGCAGCTTGACCGGAGGGACCCGGATTTCGGTCAAGATAGAGTCGGGGCAGGTCCATTCCTATGTGCCGGGCCCTGAAAACCCGCTGCTGCGGGACCCGATGGAAATGAGGATTGCCTTCGATCTGAATCTCGATCCAGAGACCGGAGAGGTGATTCTGTCTATTCAGGGGAAGCAGTATCCGCTTCCCCTGGGTGAGTTCACTCCCTGGATCCCCTTGAAGTTCAAGGCCGGGCTGGGAATGAAGATCAGCGGGATGTGTCGATTCTATCTCAGAGAAGGTGCGCCCCATCTGAAGCTCTACGCTTCGCCTGTCAACCTGGACCCGGAGCGTCCTGCGATGCCGATTTCGCATCCTCCAACCTACTCGGTCTATTTATCGAAGACTCAGGGGCGGTTTTCGACCTTGGGTCTAGCCGAGGACACCTGGGCCCTCAACGAGGGTGTGCTTGATGAAGAGGCCTTTCTCAAGCAGGCCTATCTGATCCACGACGAGCGCGAGCGGATGTTCTTCGATGCCATCGAGAAGACGCATCGGGGTGCCGTCGTTTGTGTCTTTGATATAACGGACCGGTTGCAGCATATGTTCTGGCGCTATCTGGTAGAGGATCACCCAGCCAACG
>Ga0310342_100002951_pt1 | contig 11079 bp, 9 predicted proteins | sample S15DNA20500_MG_FD_206155 | JGI IMG/M metagenome (GOLD analysis project Ga0310342, IMG submission 206155) | Marine microbial communities from station ALOHA, North Pacific Subtropical Gyre - S1503-DNA-20-500_MG | ecosystem: Environmental > Aquatic > Marine > Oceanic | place: Pacific Ocean: North... | reverse complement strand
GGACCGTGGGTGACGTGATTGGGAAATTCCATCCGCATGGGGACTCGGCGTGTTACGAAGCCATGGTATTGATGGCACAGCCTTTTAGCTACAGGTACCCTTTAGTCGACGGCCAGGGTAATTGGGGCTCCAACGATGATCCAAAGTCTTTCGCCGCGATGCGATACACGGAAGCAAAACTCACCCCGTACGCCAACGTTCTTTTGTCCGAATTAGGGCAGGGGACTGTCGATTGGGGGGCAAATTTTGACGGGACTTTAGAGGAACCTGTCATGCTTCCGGCAAGGTTGCCCAACGTGTTATTAAACGGTACCACGGGCATCGCCGTCGGTATGGCCACTGACATTCCGCCACATAACCTCCGGGAGGTTAGCCAAGCTTTAGTGCATCTACTCGAGAGACCGAAGGCGAGTGCGGCGGAGCTCTGCGGCTACATACCGGCTCCCGATTTCCCTGGCGGCGGTGAAATTATTACTTCTCGTGCCGATTTGAAAGCGATGTATGAAACGGGCAACGGTACCGTAAAACTTCGCGCAAGTTATGACAAAGAAGGCGCAAATATCGTCATAACGACCTTACCTTATCAAGGTTCGGGCGCTAAGATAATTGAGCAAATCGCGTCTCAAATGCAAGCTAAAAAACTGGCCATGCTTGAAGATGTTCGTGACGAATCTGATCACGAAACACCGGTTCGCTTGGTTTTGATTCCACGTTCGAATCGCGTCGATAAAGATCAAATTATGCAGCATTTGTTTGCTACGACCGATCTGGAACGCAATTATCGTGTGAACCTGAATGTAATCGGAACTGATGGTTTACCAGCTGTAAAGAATTTACGCACGTTGCTTACTGAATGGTTAGCGTTTCGTACTGAGACCGTGCGGAGACGTTTGCAGCATCGTCTCGGCAAAGTCGTTGCTCGCCTTCACGTCCTTGATGGGTATCTGATCGCGTTTCTGAACATCGATGAAGTGATCAGGATAGTTCGAACAAAGGACAAACCTAAAAACGAATTAATCCAGCGTTTCCGGATTTCCGAGGTCCAGGCTGAAGCGATTCTCGACTTGCGGCTGAGGCATCTAGCTAAACTCGAAGAAAAGCGTATCCGAACTGAGCAATCGGAGCTTGGAATTGAACGTAAAACATTGGATCAGACGCTCAAATCAAAGCGGCGGATGCGGACGTTGCTAAAAAGCGAAATTGAAGCTGATGCGGAGCGATACGGTGATTCTCGAAATTGCCCTATCCTGACACGAGCGGCGGCACAAGCTTTATCGGAAAGCGACTTGATACCGGCCAATCCGATCACAATTATCCTTTCCGCGAAGGGTTGGGTTCGGGCAGGGAAGGGGCACGAACTCGACCCTCGAGAACTCAGTTTCAGAGGGGAAGACGCATTCCAGGCGGCTGCGCGCGGGAAGAGCAACCAGCTCGCGATCTTTTTTGATTCGACCGGTCGTGCGTACGCTGTTCCGGCCCACACTTTGCCTTCGGCCCGTGGACTTGGTGAGCCTTTGGCAAGAAGACTCACTCCTCCGGAAGGTGCTGGCTTTGCGGGGGTGGTTATGGCGGGGGCAGACCCTTTCGTCCTGCTATCGTCGAGTTTTGGTTACGGTTTTGTCGCGGATGTCGAATCTCTAATAACCAAGAACCGCGCTGGAAAGGCGGTTTTGGCGCTTCCTGCAGGCAGTCACATCCTGCCAACCGTCCGGGTGGCTGAACCCGACGAAGATTGGGTGGCCTGTGCGTCGACTGCCGGACACCTTTTAATATTCCCCGTAGCGGAATTGCCCACACTCGGGCGAGGGAAGGGTCAAAAGATATTGCAAATACCGTCTGCAAAACTGAAATCGGGCGCTGAGGCCATGAAGGCGATCACGGTACTTGGCCCGGATGACGAGTTGCGGATCTATTCCGGTAACAGGCACATTACTCTTAAGGAAGCGGATCAGGAGCATTACATCGGGGATCGTGCCCGCCGAGGCATGAAGCTTCCTCGTGGCTTTCAGCGGGTAGACCGCATGGAGCCAGCAGGTACATAGCTCAAAAGCATTTTCTCGCCTGGTCTAGAACCAATTGTCTGAAAACCCGGCTCCACCATACGATATAGACGATTCCTTGGTGTTACGCAGCGCGAGTTTTGCAGGGGCACCCGGAATTTCTCGAACGAACTTGGGGAGTAGGTAGCCGGGTAAGCGGGCTATAAGCGCTTGTTCTAGGCTAGAAGCTTTTTCTTCGTTGACCTCGAAATGTGCCGTCCCAGAGACACGATCCAGTAGATTAATGTAGTAGGGCATAACTCCCGCCGAAAATAGCTCGTTCGACAGTGTGGAGAGGACGTCGGCATTGTCGTTAATACCACGCAGGAGTACCGATTGGTTCAATAAAGTAACGCCAGCGGCACGAGAACGTCGCAGAGCATCCTTCGTATTTCCATCTAACTCATGCGGATGGTTGACGTGTACGACTATGACGGTGGAACGGTCAGAAGAGGCAAGAATGTCCAATAAAGCGTTATTAATCCGGTCGGGAAGGACGATCGGTAATCGGGTATGGATACGAATACGTTTGATGTGTGGAATGGCGTTCAATTCACCGAAGATAGCGGCTAATTGTTCATCGTCAATAATCAGTGGATCACCGCCGCTTAATATGATTTCGGTGAGGCTTGTATCTTCGGCGATTAAGCGGATTGCTTGCTTCAGACGCTTCCCTCCAATTATTTCTGAATAAGGGAAAGCCCTACGGAAACAATATCTACAGTTAATGGCGCAGGCGGCTGTCACCATCAATAAGCCGCGCCCGTGGTATTTTTGTATCAAGCTAGAATTCCCAAGTAGAGAGTGTTCTCCTACCGGATCATCCACATAGCCGTCTCGAATCATGGTTTCGTTTGTGATGGGTAGCACCTGTCGAAGCAGTGGATCATGTGGGTCACCAGGTCTCATGCGTTGTGCATAGGCGCGGGTCACCAGAAATGGAAACAATTCGGTCGCCGTGTGCGATAGGTTTACGGTGTCAGCGTCGATCGAGAGCGCATTTAATAATTGTTTCGCGTCACGATATGCGTCTCGAAGTTGCGATTTCCAATCGCTTGGCTGCTCCGTGGTACAGCTTCGAGTTATCATGTTCATCGCCAGTTATGGATAGATAGGGGCTATGGCGTTCTACAACACCAATCAATTCAAGCCAGGGCTCAAGATCTTATTCGATCGTGAGCCTTACAGCATATTGGAAAATGAGTTCGTTAAACCTGGAAAGGGTCAGGCATTCAGTCGGATCAAAGTACGAAATCTGAAATCGGGACGGGTGATTGAAAAAACACTTAAATCCGGTGAAAGTGTTGAGGCGGCTGATGTGATCGAAACGGAACTTCAATATCTATATTCCGACGGGAGTGAATGGTATTTCATGGATCCCGAGAGCTTCGATCAGACTGCGGCTTCCCGTGCCGCCATGGGTGAGTCCGCTAAATGGTTGAATGGAGAAGAAATTTGCGCAGTTACGTTGTGGGATGGTGTGCCAATTCTTGTTACCGCACCGACTTTCGTTGTGCTCAAGATTGCGGAAACCGATCCAGGGCTACGCGGGGACACTGCGTCGGGTGGGACAAAACCTGCAACGCTTGAAACTGGCGCCGTAGTCAAAGTGCCGTTATTTATCGAAGAAGGCGAATCTTTGCGGATCGACACCCGGACGGGTGAGTACGTATCTCGCGCAAAATCGAATTAGTCAAGTATCTGTCAGGCGAAAGGGGTCTATATGGTCCTAGATTGGCACCCAACTGCGAGTATTGCGGTCTTACGTAAGCGCGCCGATCTCACGGGACGGATTCGCGAATACTTTCGCAGATGCGGTGTGATGGAGGTGATGACGCCGGTAGTGTCTCGCAACGGTACGACGGAACCCGGATTGAGAAACCGGGTACTAGAAAACCGTCCGGGCCATCCAAGACAGTTTTTAAGAACCTCTCCTGAAGCTGCAATGAAGCGGTTGCTTGCAGCAGGAAGCGGTGACATATATCAATTGGGGCCCGTGTTTCGGGACGACGAAATAAGCCGATTACATCTACCAGAATTCACGTTGTTGGAATGGTATCGGATCGGTCTTGATCACCATCAGCTGATGGACGAAGTCGATACTATATTGAATGTGGTTGGTCTTGACCGGTCGATTGAGCGCGTTTCGTACGCTGCACTGTGGGAAGAAGTCCTTGGGGTAAATCCGCACATGATCTCAACCGCTCGTCTCAGGCAAATTGGACGGATGACAAATTTTGGATTAACGGAGTCGAACACAGAAGATCGCGCCGCCCTTTTTGACCGTATTTACGTGCATTATCTGGAACACGCATTAGCGGGCAGAGGCGCCGTATTTGTTTACGATTTCCCTATCGAACTTCGGGGGTATGCACGCCGTTCCCCGAGCTGTGACTCGACGGCTGAACGCTTTGAGCTCATCATCGACGGTGTTGAGATTGCCAATGGGTATCATGAAATCGGTGACTCGGAAGAGCAGCAGGCTTGCTTTGAGGAGGAGAATGCATTGCGGGCCAAGCGGGGCCTACCGGTTATCGTGCCAGACACTAAGTGGCTCGATGCGTTAACTCACGGGTTTCCCTCCTGCTCAGGCGTGGCCATAGGCCTAGAGCGCCTTATCATGGTGATGGATAATATAGAGGACATCGGGGGTGCAGTTAGTTTCGCATTCGATCTTTTCTGAGATATTGGCTACCCGACACGGCCATTGCAACGAACAAGTTGAAGTAGTGATTGTTCTTCTGTTTCCGGGGGCGGTAATGGTCCCCGTCCCGAGCAACGATGGATCTCTTAGTTCGATAAAACGTGGTCGTTTATACAGATTAATAACGGGGACAAAAAGGGCTATTAATCCAGTCAGTGACATAACAGACAGGGTATTTGGCGCGGAATACTATATCGATGTCAATTGAGTCTGTTGCCGCCAAGTCGCTCGCGGCCACAGGGCCGTTTGCAGAACTCATCGATGGTTTTTCACCGCGCGTCGAACAACAGGAAATGGCAGCGTTGATCGAAGAGGTTATCGACAATCGCGACGTACTGGTATGCGAAGCAGGAACTGGCACTGGTAAAACGTTCGCCTACCTGGTTCCCGCCCTGCAATCGGGACTAAAAACAATTATTTCGACGGCCACAAAAACGCTTCAAGATCAATTGTATTACCAGGACCTTCCCATAGTGCGCGAGGCGCTCGGGGTCTCCATCGAGAGTGGTCTACTTAAGGGCCGCCAGAATTATTTGTGTTTGTTAAGGCTCGAACGGGCACAAGAGAATCTAGGACTGAATACGCAACACCATGTGTTGCTCGACAGGCTCACTAGGTGGTCAAGCTCCACCGTCAGCGGTGATTTGGAAGAAGTCCATGAATTTGAAGAAGATATGGAGTTACGGTACGCGGTCACCTCCACCACTGATAATTGTCTAGGACAAGAGTGTCCGTTTTTTGAGTCATGTTTCGTTGTGCGTGCGCGGCGTATTGCGGCCGGGGCCGATATCGTGATCGTCAATCATCATTTGTTGTTTGCTGATATGGTTTTACGCGAAACAGGTTTTGCCGAACTTCTACCTAGCGCTGAAGTTATAATTCTCGACGAAGCGCACAAAATTCCTGATATCGCGTCGGTGTTCTTCAGTCGATCGGTTTCTGGACAACAGATCAGCAATCTTTGCCGCGATGTTTTATCCGCTATTCCGGTTGAAGCGCCTGATACACCCGCTTTGAAGGAAGCTGTAACGGCGCTCGAAATGGCCCGAGAAGCGTTTCGGCGTGAGTGCGGGGACGAACCGCGTCGATCAGAGTGGGACACTCTCCAAGACAGTTCAAATTTTGTTGATCATCTCCGGTCGCTCGGGCTTACCCTCGTTGCGCTGAACGACTGTTTAGATTTGTCGTCGGAACGTGGACCATCGCTTTCGAATTGCCATGAGCGTGCTCAGAATTTATCTAACCATTTTCAAGTGTTTGAATACGAAACGGAACGCGAACATGTGCGCTGGTTAGAATCCACGCCCCGAGGATTTGTGCTACACGATACTCCCATATCGGTGGCCGGCGAATTTTCTCAACGAGTACAAGAAACGGGTGCTTCTTGGATACTGACATCGGCGACACTTGCCGTGGAAGGGCATTTCGAGCATTTCACGGATACGCTTGGTATAAAGAACGCGCGAGAGTGCTTGTGGCAGAGCCCGTTTAACTATCGCAGCCAGTCTTTATTCTACGTCCCCTCATTGGAATGTGAACCGCGATCTCCCGAATTTGAACACGAGCTGGTACAAGCCGTATTACCGATTTTGGAATCTAGTCGAGGTCGTGCTTTTTTTCTCTTTACAAGCTATCGCGCGCTTCATATCTGTGCGGATCTTTTACGGGATCTCACGCCATTTCCGTTGCTTGTGCAGGGTGAATCTCCCCGCAGCACTCTACTCAGCGATTTCAAGTCGCTCGATAACGCTGTTTTACTGGGAACTGCTACATTTTGGGAAGGGGTAGATGTGCGTGGAGAGCAGCTGAGCTGCGTTATCATCGACAAATTACCTTTCGGCGTGCCAAACGACCCAGTCACAAAAGCTCGTATGGCGGCAATAAGTGAGGAGGGGGGCAACCCCTTTACGCAGTTGCAATTACCTGCCGCCATAACAGCCCTGAATCAAGGTGCAGGTCGCCTCATACGGGACGTGACCGATCGCGGCGTATTGGTGTTAGGGGACGTGCGTATTCTACGGCGAAGTTACGGCCGTTCTTTTATCAACTCATTACCGCCCATGCCATTGACCTGTGAATTGGCGGACGTAGAGGCATTTTTCAGTTCGGTTCGAAATAACCCCGCATGAATTGTTACTAACGTGAGATCATTCGCATAAAGCGCATGATTTCGATTTCATAGGATCCAGACCGCCAGTCAAAGACGGGGGATGTGTTTGACGAGGATTGTAATTGTGAACACCGTTACAGCTGTGATGATTGAGAAAACTACTGTAATGCTATCCATGCAGGACGACATGAACCGGCTCGTCGATGTGGATTGGTTGTTACGAGAAAGAGAATGGTACCGTGCGATTTGGATCGAATGTGCGGAACTAGCAGACCATTATGGTGGCTGGAAATGGTGGAAGCATACGGATCCCGATTACGCGCAAGTTATGCTTGAGATAGTGGATATTTGGCACTTCGGATTGAGCTTACTTATCGATGATAGTCGCGATTATCGTCGTATTGCGATTGATATTGTGTCGGAATGGGAATCTCCACAATCCTCGCTCCCATTTCTTGAAGAGGTTGAACGACTGGCAAGGGCGGCGTTGGAAGACCATCGTTTTCCGGTTGGGTCGATCCGTAATTTGCTTAAAGGTATTGGTCACAATTTCGACCAACTCTACTGTTCGTATATTGGAAAAAACGTTTTGAACGTGTTTCGACAAGATCACGGATACAAAAGTGGCGAATACGTCAAAATCTGGGCTGGGCGTGAGGATAACGAGGTACTGAGTGAGCTCATGAGCAAGCTTGATAGCGATAGTCCGTCCTTCCAGGACGCTGTTTATCAGTCGCTCAGCGACGCTTACGCGAAAATCGTGATTGCGTAGTTTACGCTTAGCGCTATTTCATCGACTCGAGGTAGCGATCGGCGTCGAGTGCAGCCATGCAACCTGAGCCCGCCGATGTAACCGCCTGGCGATATATGGGATCGGCTACGTCGCCCGCAGCAAAGACACCGGGGGTGCTGGTTTGAGTGGCGTGGCCTTCCTCACCGTGGCTGACTGTGACGTAGCCTCCCTCCATTTCAATATGTCCTTCAAATATTGCGGTGTTCGGTTGGTGGCCGATCGCTATAAACGTTCCGTGAACATCGATTTCTTGCATTTCACCTGTAGAGACATGCCGGATGCGAATTCCGTTTACTCCGGTTTCATCTCCCACGACCTCGTCGAGCGTGTGGTCCCACTCAATGGATACGACGCCGGACGTTTCCTTCGTGAAGAGGCGGTTGCTTAAGATTTTTTCGGCGCGAAAGTGATCGCGCCGATGTATGACTGTCACATGCGACGCGATGTTTGACAGGTAGAGTGCTTCTTCGACCGCTGTATTTCCACCACCCACCACCGCTACGGGTTTGTTTTTGTAGAAGAAGCCGTCGCAAGTGGCACAAGCCGATACACCGCGACCCTTGTATGCTTCTTCAGACGGAAGGCCGAGGTACTTGGCAGTCGCACCCGTCGCGATGATTAGAGCATCGCATGTGTAAGACCGTTCGGTACTGAAAAGTGTGAGAGGCGACGAGCCAAAATCGACGCTTTCAATATGATCGTGGATGAGTTGAGTGCCGAAGCGTTCAGCGTGCCGTTTCATGCGCTCCATGAGCTCCGGTCCTTGGACCCCTTCTTCGTCACCAGGCCAATTGTCGACATCCGTAGTCGTCGTCATTTGGCCACCGATTTCGATTCCCGTAATCAGAACGGGTTCTAAGGCCGCCCGCGCCGCATATACTGCGGCCGTATATCCGGCCGGGCCGGAGCCTAGTATTAGCAAACGCTGATGCAATCGTTCCATGTGCAAAATCGTAACACGAGTTTTGACTGTGTCCAGTGGTCTGGCTTGATCTTATACTTGACTCAAAATTTCTCTAGGTAACAGCTCGATGACATCACCATTTCAAACTCCCAGTGCTATGCAGGCCGTCGAAATTTCTGCCCCAGGTGGGCCTGAGGTACTCCGAGAGATTTATACGGCCGTGCCTGAACCATCTGTGCAAGATGTACTGATTGCCGTGTACGCTGCAGGGGTCAATCGACCCGACTGCATGCAGCGGGCGGGTCGTTATCCGTTGCCGGAAGGCGCGAGTCCTTTACCGGGCTTGGAGGTCGCCGGCGAGATCGTATTTGCCGGTAGCGCGGTTTCCCGTTGGAAAATTGGCGACCATGTTGTAGCTCTTACGCATGGCGGGGGATATGCCGGTTTCTGTGCGGTTAATGCTGAACATTGTTTGCCTTGGCCGGAAAATTTAGATGCAGCGCAAGCGGCAGCATTGCCCGAAACCTGTTTCACTGTGCACCATAATTTGGTTGCGCGCGGAGGTCTCAAACGTGACGAGACCGTACTAATACATGGAGGGAGCAGTGGTATCGGTACTACGGCTATTCAGATCGCAAAGGCTATTGGCGCACGGACAATCGTAACTGCAGGTACCCGTGTCAAGTGTGATTACTGTATTCGTATGGGGGCTGACTATGCCATTAATTACCGGGACGAGGATTGGGAGGGGCGTGTGAGAGAGATCTTGCCTGCCGGCGTTGACGTTGTACTCGACATGGTCGGAGGCGATTACGTTATGAAAAACATAAACGTTCTTGCTAGTGATGGACGTTACGTAATGATTGCTTTTATGCGAGGAGCTAAAGCGGAAGTCGATTTTTGGCGCGTGTTACCGAAACGTTTAACCCTTTGTGGCTCAACGCTGCGCCCGCAGAGCTCCGCACAGAAGGCCTCAATAGCACGGGCCGTCGAGAGGGATATTTGGCCGCTTGTTCGGATTGGTAGTGTACGTCCTCATATTCATCAAACGTTTCCCTTGGCTCAGGCGAGTGCGGCCCATTCGGTTATGGAAGCTAGCACGCACATGGGTAAGTTAGTACTCAACGTCGGTAACAGAGGCATGAGTATTGATGAGCCCTAAATGTAAGCTAGGGTTTCCTGCGGCCATAAGTTTAGATAGGTAGAAACTCACTGATTAAGGCATAATGGGGCGTTGTCGCCCCGCAATCTGGTTCTCTGGCTTGCAGCGGGTAAATCCGGTCAAGCCTAAGGAGGTAGTGCGTGCGGTCAACTTATTTATTCACTAGCGAATCGGTTTCGGAAGGTCATCCCGACAAGGTTTGCGATCGGATATCGGATGCCGTTGTCGATGCGTTTCTTGCGCAGGATCACTTATCGCGTGTAGCGATCGAGACGATGACAACGACTAACCGCATTATTATTTCTGGCGAAGTACGCGGGCCGGACTCTATTACATCGGAATCTATCGAAACTTTGGCGCGAGACGCGGTCCGGGACATAGGGTACGAACAGGCCGGCTTTCATTGGAAAACTGCGGACGTCAGTTGCCACGTGCATACGCAATCGACTGACATCGCGCAAGGAGTCGATAGCGCGGACAACAAGGACGAAGGTGCTGGCGATCAAGGAATAATGTTTGGATACGCGTGCCGTGAGACAGACGTTTTGATGCCGGCACCTATTCACTACTCACACCGCATCCTTCAAGATCTTGCTTCTGCCCGTCACAAGGGCGATGAGCCGGGACTCGGACCTGATGCCAAAAGCCAAATTACGCTACGGTACGAGAATGGAATACCAGTTGGCGCGACCTCTGTGGTGGTGTCCACCCAACACGGGGCTGAACTTTCACAGGCAGATGTTCGGGAAATCGTGCGTCCTTATGTTGTGACGGCGCTCCCGGATGGGTGGATGTGCCCGGAAGACGAATTCTATGTTAACCCCACCGGGCGATTTGTAATCGGCGGACCGGATGGTGACGCCGGCCTTACAGGGCGAAAAATTATTGTCGATACCTACGGTGGTGCCGCACCGCATGGCGGGGGAGCTTTTTCCGGAAAGGACCCAAGTAAAGTTGATCGCTCGGCAGCCTATGCTGCTCGTTACCTGGCTAAAAATGTTGTAGCAGCGGGCTTAGCCGATCGTTGCACCATTCAGCTTGCGTATGCAATCGGAGTAGCTAAGCCTCTATCGCTTTATGTGGATCTGCAGGGAACCGGGCAGGTTGAAGAAGGAGCGCTGGAAGATGTATTGATGCAGGCGATGGATTTGAGTCCGCGTGGCATTCGCGAGCATCTACAATTGAGCCGTCCGATCTACGAACGGACAGCGGCCTATGGTCATTTCGGACGCCACCCTGATGATGATGGTGGATTTTCATGGGAAAAAACCGATTTGGCAGATGGGATGAAATCCGCGTTCAATTGAACGTGTCAGCGAAACACATTATTTCCAATAACGATTGATTTATGAGGAACTTTTGAATGC
>Ga0310342_100002950_pt1 | contig 11086 bp, 10 predicted proteins | sample S15DNA20500_MG_FD_206155 | JGI IMG/M metagenome (GOLD analysis project Ga0310342, IMG submission 206155) | Marine microbial communities from station ALOHA, North Pacific Subtropical Gyre - S1503-DNA-20-500_MG | ecosystem: Environmental > Aquatic > Marine > Oceanic | place: Pacific Ocean: North... | reverse complement strand
AGAATGGCACCATACTTTGGGTGTGAACATGCATGCTGCATTCTATCTGATTAAAGCGGTATTGCCTGGCATGATGGAGCGAAAGAGTGGAAGCATCATCGGCCTCGGAGGACAGTCAGCAATCACAGGTCGTCCAGGGACTAGCATCGTTACCACTGCTAAGACCGGGGTTCTGGGGCTTATGCGAGCTGTGGCTGCGGAGATGGCGCCATACAACATAAGGGCCAACATGGTTAATCCCGGCTCAACCGACACCACTAGAGGCAACCCAGAGTGGTATCCGGAATTCCAGCAGGGAGTGGAACGCGGTTCCATCGAACACCTGAAGGAGATTCCCATGGGCAGACAGGCCACCGTGGAAGATATTGCCAACGCTTGTTTGTTTTTCGCTTCTGATGAGTCCGGTTACATCACGGGAGATAGCATAAACGTGATGGGTGGCCGATACATAAATTAGCCGAGTATTGTTGCGCTGATTACGAGGAGCTATGCTGACTGAAGCTATCCTGCTCTTGGGGCAATGAGATTAAATAAACGAGTCTTACTTGAATTGCTCCCAGACCATGGCGGCGGCGCCTACGAGGCCAACCGAGTCGCCTAGCGCTGTCGAAGTAAGCTGAAAGTCATTATGGGGGGCACTCATGGTCCGGGTCGATATCTGTTCTTTGATCTGAGTCAGGAGATCCAACTTCACCAACCCTACAGTTACTCCGCCGCCAAGCACAATCATATCTGGGTTGAACAGATGCACAATGTTGGTTAGTCCAATTCCCAATGCCGATATCACTCCGTCAATAATGGACACCGCTAGAGGGTCTTTGTCTCCTGCAGCACTGAAGACCGCCTCGGAATCTAGGACGGCCGAGTCGATGTTGGTCAACGTGGACTCGGGGAACTCGCCTGACGAAACTTTCATCTTGGCTATATAGGCGATACTAGTGCCTGATACTTTGGTCTCAAGGCAGCCCCGTGATCCGCACTCACAGTTCAAAGCATAATCAGTGCTGTCGACCAGAGTGTGTCCGATCTCTCCTGTGAGACCGTTCGCTCCCAGGTACAATGATCCTTTGTCTACTGCTCCGCCTCCGACTCCGGTACTGAGAGTGACGTAAAATAAGGTCTGCACTGGACAATTGTTGTCAGTTGGTTGCCTCCCAGCTCCATAATAGTATTCGCCCATAGCGGCCAGGTTGGCATCATTTCCTACCCATACGGGCAAGCAGAACTTACCTTCCCACAGAGCCTTGAACGACACGCCATCTAAGACTTTAAGGTTTGGTGGTTGGTAGAAAGTGCCGGTTCTTGGTTCCACAGGGCCTGCAACTGCAGCGCCGATGCCAACTAATTGGCTAGATCCCGTTTGTTTAATGGCCGTGGTTAGCAGGCGTTCTGCGTTGTCTAAGTACTCTTCTTTGGTGCCGTTTCGAGGGTTGGGGTTCCGGGACTGCCAGAGTATATTACCCTTCTTGTCGACCACAGCAGTTCGGGCCCAGGATCCTCCCCAGTCTATGACAACTGCTACTTGCGGTGTACTCATAGACCAACGCTGGTTGTTTTCGATTTCATCTTGCTAAAAGCTCGTTTAATGAGCGTCGCAAAGTCGCTTCCGTTAATGGGCCAGATAACTTTTTGACTAATACTCCATGGCGATCTATGAAATATTTCTCTGGAATACCACGTACTCCGTAGTCGATGGCGATAACTCCCTCAGCGTCGAATCCGTTTGGATAATTATGCCCTTCCTGTTGGAGAAAGACTTCTGCGTCACCGATATTGTCCCAAACGTCTACACCGATGAATTCAACCGATTGATCTTGGAACTCTTTATAAACCTTGCCCAGGGTTGGAGCCTCCACCCGGCAAGGCTGGCACCAAGATGCCCAAAAATCGACCATCACCACCTGCCCATGGTAGTCTGAGAGATTCAATGAACCTCCACCAATCAGATTTAGGCTAAAATCCCTGGCCGTATCAGCTTCGATCTTTAATTCGACCAGCTCGCTGTTGGTGGCCAGACCGCCTGGGTTTCCGGCGGTTCGGATTGATGCCCATGTTAATAAGGCAATCAGAGCGATAAGTGGGATACCACCGCCTACCAGTATCAAGGCCCGTTTGGTCACTCTTGCTACTCCTCTGCGGGTTTTTTTCTGATACCGATAGGGTTAATTACTTGGTCCAGTAACTCTTCACGTCGGGAACTGTAATCCTGCTCTGGAATAGCTCCTTCCTGGAATTTGAGGTCTAGTTCCACTATTCTCCGTATTATAACGGCCCTCTCGGTAGTATCGGCTGCATGAGAAGAGGTTGCGTACTGGTCTGTGGAACCATAATCCCGCTGATAGCCGCGCGTCAGGCCCCACAGTAGCATGAATGTTAGAGCTGCACCTAAAGCGCTTGGTATGGCGATTTGCCAGAACCTGCTACTCATGATTGAGTTTAAGAACTTAGTCCAGACATCAGGGAGCGGCATTCTGGTGATCTCTATCTGCAGTCCCTGTCCTTTTGGTATATCCCGAATCTCATATGCTCGGTATGAAGTTCCTTGAATATTAACCGGCTCCACGGTACTTAGACCCGAAACGGCTATGTCGGGGAAGGTCTCTGGAATGAGGATCTGGAAGATATCTGCTCCTTGTACCAGGCTTTGCCTGTAAGAGACGGTTTCGCCTTCATAAGGAAAGACGTATGAAAAGTCGATGCTGTGGGCTCCTGGGACTACTGGTGATGTAAGAGCAAAGCCGGTTCCTATCGATACTATGTCGCCGCCAGGTAGGTCAGATTGGACGCTCAATTCTGCGGGATTTGGAGGCAGAGCAAAACGCAAAAAACTAATCTGATCCATGTTCGTCAGATCTGGAACGAGTGTACGATCGGAGGGATTTACTATTCGGACAAACTCGATGGCGCTGGCCAATTGTTCACTTTTATCGACCGTAGCGATTACTATAACTTGACGTTCTACCTCGATTACGGACGCGTCACGAGTGGTCTCATAGATGGTCAACAGCAATTCATCGGCTAGACTGTCTGAGAACATTGACGTTCCGTAGAAGACTCCTTGGTAATCTACACTGACAGTATATGTGGCCCCGTCTTGTACTAGTACGTTTTCGAAGGCAAATCGACCTGCGGAGTCTGGGCTCGTTTGCCCCGTGCCTGATAATTGGCCGTTCGCGTCTGTTATTAGCATTAGAACGCTAAGGTCACCTGGAATATCGATACCTGCCGTGCCATTGACAACCTGCCCTCTAATCTCTGCTGTCTCCTGGGCCAGTGATAGAGAATAGTCAAATGTGAGAAAGGTCGCCACGACGGACAGAAGGATAGTGATATAGAACTTGGTTTTCACAACTAGGACACCAGTTTCGAGCCGCAATGAGGGCAGTTGGTCAAGGTATTCAATATGGAGGCGCTGCAGTCGGGACAGGAGATGATCCGTTCTCCCTTGTTTTCCTGCTGGAATCTGGCCAGTAATATCTCTTGTTCCAGCAGCCAAGTTGGGTCGCCGTGTCCGGCCTCGAGTTTGTCTCTGAGTACCGTTGCCGCCTGCAGACGGTAAGCCTGGAATTGCTCTTGAAATTGTTCCTGAGGTAATCTGCCGAGTTGGAACTCTAGGTCTAAGGTACTTATAGCGTCGAAGATATCCGCTAGGTCTTGGTCATTGTCATCAGAATAAGCGGAGTTCTCTTTTGGTAGTGGTCTGCGGTTGTTTACAAAGGAATATCCTACGGTGGCAATGCTAAAAAGAGCCAATATCGCGCCGAAGAGAATTGATATGATGGTTTCTGAGTCCATGAACTCAGTTTACCAGGGAAGCCACACGGGTTAAGCGGCCGTGGGCCGGGTTCCTGGAGTGAACCGGCCATAGCTTGGCACAGGTACCGATGTACTGACTTTCTGGGGCCAAAGAGCGATTATAGTTCCTATGACCATTACCGGACCGCCGACCCACATCCACCAGATTAGTGGGTTGACTAGGATGCGGAATCCAACACTGCCATCCGGTAGGTTCTCACTTGGGACGATGTACAGGTCTTCCACAGGCGTTGAGCGTATGGCGGCGCTGGTGGATGCCATGTTGAAACTGGGATAAAAATCTCTCTGCGGGCGAGTGGTGTCCATCAGTTCGCCGTCTTTGAATATTTGTACTGTTGAGATGTACTCGGTCCGGTTGCCCTTGGGCGTCTCAATACTGCCGAGGTAGGCTAATTCGTAGTCCTCAATTGAAACCCGATCACCGGGATTCATCACTACGTCCTTCTGGGTGCTGAAGAATGACGTTCCGACGATACCCAGGGTAACCATTACCACCGATAAATGCACTATGTAACCACCGTATCTTGGGCGGTTGGCCATGATCAAGTGTATGAACGACGCGGCGTAATTCTCACCGGAACTACGGCGTCTGGAGCGCGTCCCGCGGTACCATTCCATAAGTATTCCGGTGGTCACGAATGATGAAAGCCCAAACCCAACTAGGGCGTATTCTTTGTGTAATCCTAAGATCACGAGTATAGCTACCGTAGCGAGTCCGCCTATGATGGGAGGCAAAAGGCTTCTACGGACACTGGTGAGGGTAGCCTTACGCCAAGGTATCAGCGGCCCAATCCCCATTAGGAACACCAAGGCTAGCATCAGTGGCCCGTTCACTTGATCGTAGAACGGGCGTGCTACCGTGATCTCTTCGTCGTTGGTAAATCGGGACAGTAATGGGTAGACCGTGCCCCACAGAGTGACGAATGCGATTGCCAGGAGCAACATGTTGTTGATCAAGAATGCTGCTTCTCTAGAAAGCATGGAGTCCAGATTCCTGGCGCTTTTTAGCAGCGGATACCGCCAGATGAAGATGGCGAATGGAATGATGACGCCAATGGCTAGGAACATCAGAAATATCCAACCTAAAGACGATTCTCCAAAGGAATGAACGGATGGCACCGAACCGCCGCGATTCATAAACATTCCGTATAGAGCTAGTCCAAAGGAGACGTTTACCAGTACTATGTTCCACATGCGGAACATACCTCTTCGTTTCTGTACCATGATGGAATGGATAAAGGCGGTGATGCCGAGCCACGGCATGAAGGCGGCGTTTTCCACGGGGTCCCAGAACCAGAAGCCACCCCATCCAAGGATTGTGTAGGCCCACCATGATCCTAATAGGAGACCTGATGCCAATAACGCCCAGGAGATGATTCCCCAGACGCGTCCTGGATCGACCCATTCGTCGGCGGTCTTCCCTGCGAGTAGAGCACCCGTAGCGAAGGCGAATGGGATTGTAATTCCGATCAAGCCAGCCATAAGAGCTGGTGGATGGAAGAACATGCCAAAGTGGGTTAGCAGTGGATTGATGCCCTCTCCGTCTATCGGAACAAAGGGAAGTTTCTCGAAGGGGTTGGCCATGATGGCTGTCACCGATAAAAAGAAGGACAGCGTCAACATCAAGACAGCTGTGGTGTAGGGTAGGGCGTCTCTGAATTTCTCTGGTGATCGCCAAACTGCTACTGATGACATTATTGCCAATATCGTGCCGATGTAGAGCAGCGAGCCTTCGTTTCCGGCATAGAAGGCTACCCAAGTGAATTTGTTCTCCATGGCCAAATCGCTGTGAGCAGCAACATAGGCGATTTCGAAGTCTCTGCTAATGAAGGCGATAACCAGGCTTAAGGTTGATACAAGAAGCGCCAGAGCAGCCACGTACATAGCCGTTTTGGCGCTCTCAACTAGCGCGGGCGCAAGACGCAGTTTACCTATTACCGAACCGGTGGTGGAATACGCGGCCAGTGCCAGTGCGATCCATAGACTGATTGCGCCTAGTTCTGCCATCTATCTGCTTTCTTCCGTTTCGTCTGCAGTAGTCGTTCTAGATGATTCTACGGCAGATCCGGTATGACCGGATGTACCAATGGATCTAGGAGCGGCTCGTCTCATCTCTAGATGTTGGTCTATTAACTGCAGGTAAGGTATGAGTCCAACGTCTGCCTTTGGCTGTGTCGTCACTATTTCTGGGCCCCTCCTGGTCATGGATCGGAGGATGAAGTACACAGCAACTAGTCCGCCGATAACTCCGACCATAGGCAGCAACCACGCTACCAGGTTAACTCCCGATTTAGGAGGAGCTGCCAGGATGTCTTTGCCGTAACGATCTACAAAGAAATCCAGTATCTCGTCGCGGCTACTTCCTTCTGACAACATCTGACGTACTATCTTCCGCATCTGAAATGAGATCTCAACCTGAGCTTGGTCGATTGTTTCAGCTGGACATACCGGACACATGATCATTCTGTCTATACCTTGCGCTTGCCGCTCGCTATAAGTTCCTTCTAGTGGGTCGGATTCTATGGACGTTGGGATGGGGTGGTCTGGAGTCTGTGCGTTCAGGGTATTAACTGAATACAAGGAGAACAAGGCGGAGGCTAACAATAATAGGAACAGCTTGTTATGGTAGGTATTAAAGAAAATATTGGAGCGTAGGATAGAAAGTCTCATATCTCAACTGGAACCGGGAGCACTGCCAAAAAACGCCCTGAGTTATATGCTATAGGGCGCCTATTTTGGGAGTGATCCCACGTATTGCGCGATCAAAGACCTTTCGTCTGCATTAAGCAGCTTGCCGAACGGGGGCATGACCGAGGTTTCGCCAAATGGTCGGACTGTCCTTCCAAGTTGCATTTCTATTAGTGCAATCGGGCGGTTCGTGATGTCCGTAGGAACCATGGGAGTGTACCCGTAAGTGTCGGTAATCAGGGATAAGACTGGGCCGGTACCTTTGGCGTCGCTGCCATGGCACATTTGGCAGTTAACCTTGTAAAGGTCAGCGCCTGTGTTGGTTACCGTGGACGGAGCCGGTGGGAAGAACGCAACTGCGTCTGACACGCCGCTTAGGCGGGGCGGCTCGTGGGATCGATAGGACTGTTGGTAATGCTGTTCATAGAAGATATCTAAGGGATACGATCCCTGGCTGCAGCCAACGACCAGAATACCAAAGAGCATTGTGATTCCAAAGAACCAGCCCTTGAATCTGCGTTTGCTTCGTACCTCCGTTACCTGGTCGGTAACGGGTGAGGTTGAAGGTGAAGTGACCCTCTTAAACATTAAGCCCCTGACCCTCCGTCCTTACGTACCACGTCGATGGCTCCAGCCTGGGTGAGTAGGGTTTGGGTAGAAGTCAGCTGTTCTTCGTCTACGTTTACTAAGACGCCGATATAACCCTCGGTGATGCGGGTATCGTAAAGACCTTCTTTGAATGCCGGTAATCTAGATTCGAATATTATTCCTATGATGGTGAATACGATTGCAGTAAGCATAGTACTCTCGTAGGTCACCACAGCCATGGGTGGCATCGACAAGATCGGTTTACCACCTTGGACCAGTGGATAGGCCATTTGAGTCATAGAGGTCAACATGATTCCTACCGTCAAGCCAATCAATGCTCCGACGAATGGGAATATGTAGAGACGGTGATTTTCCTCACGTTCACCGAATGCGCCTTCAGGATAAGGAGCGTCGGTCAGAAAATCGAAATCGGTTGGTGCTACGCCGGCAGACTTGAGGGCATCGCCCGCGTCTGCAGCATTGTCAGCTGTTTCAAACAACCCTAATATCGGTTTTTTAGCCATTCTGTTTCCTCAAGTTGCCTTCTGTTTATTAATATCGGCGGTAAATGTACGCCGTGTTTAGTCTTCTCTGAAGACGGCAGGTACTGTTACCCGACCGATCTTGATCTCTGTTCTGAGTATTTCGCCTTCTTTTATGTCATAGAGCGGGATCAATGGGACCACCCTAGCAATCACGAGCATGAGCATTGTGACCATAGCAAATGTACCGCCGACGATTATCCATTCCACTGCGCTAGGGGTATAGGTGTACCAGTCAAATGTCAGCAGCTGTTTGCGGGCCAATCCGGGAACGATAATCAGGAAACGTTCCAGCCACATGCCGATGTTGACTGATATACATGCTAAGGACATGATCCACAGGTTCCGGCGAGCGGAACGGCTCAGCCAGATGGCGACGGGTAAGAAGTAGGTTACCCCCACGAAAATCATCATCCAGATGTTCCAAGGGCTGACCATAAATTGGTAGTCCCTAACGGCTATTTCATCAGCCTCACGTCCGTAGAATCCGAACAAAATTTCCATTACTAGGAAGTAGAACCAACCCGTGGCGACTACAACCAGGAGACGGGCGAGCGCGTCGATGTGTTCGTGCCGTATATAGTTCTGCCATCCGTAGACGTAGCGTAGGAGGATTAGTACGAAGGCGACTGCGGACACTCCAGAATGGACCGCACCTACTACGAAGTAGGGAGCGAAGACGGTGGAGTGCCATGACTTGACTGAGACTGCCATACCGAAGTCCCATGACACGATGCTGTGTACTGAAACGAATACTGGCAGAATGAGAGCGGATAGTAATACGCCCGCGATGATTTGGAGTTTCCATTGTCTGGCATTACCCTGCCAGCCCATAGCCAATAGCCCGTATATACGGTGGCTCATGCCAGTGGTGCGGTCTCGTAATACTGCGAAGTCAGGTATCAAAGCGACCACGACGAATAGTATGCTCGACGTCAAGTAGGTGTAGACGGCGCTCGGATCCCAGACCAATGGTGTACGGACGTTGGGCCAGATCCCTCGCGCGTAGTCATACGGGACGAAAGGTAACGTGTAGATCCAATAAACAGTACGCCAAGGTCGGCCAGTATGGATCAAAGGCATTGTCATGGCCGTCATCAGTGAGAAGACGGTCAGAATCTCAGCGGCCCTGGTGGCTGGACGGCGCCATTCTGCTTTGGATAGACGCAATATGGCTGAGAGCATCACTCCGGCGTGGCTGATGCCAATCCAGAACACGAAGTTGGTGATGAAGAAGCCCCACATAACTGGTCGATTTAATCCAGTTACGCCAAAACCCTGGTTAATCATGTAACCAGCTGCACCCATAGCGACCATCACAATGATGCCGAGCACTGATACAGTCGTAAAGAACCACTTAGGCGAATTGAGAATCGTTAAGAGCAGTTCTCTGTTTATCTGCTTAGATTGTAGTGGTTTGCCTTCCTGCATGATGCTCCGTTGAACGGTTTACCAGTCTAGTGTTTGTTGGATCCCAGGATATGGGATCCGTGTTATTTCTAAATCTAACGGTCGTTTATTCTGGTTTACCCAGAATTTGATATTCGCCTCTGTGTAGCTTGCCCCACTTTTGGTAGAAAGTACCTTCTTTCACTTCCCATATGGAAAGTATTGGAAGGATTCTTGTTGATACAAGATAGATAAAGACGGCAGCGCCGAGGCCTCCTACCACGATGAACAAGTCCCAGATGTCGGGATAAACTGGCGCAGGCACTTTGTGCAGTAGGAAGTGGTAAATGTTTTCACCAGGAGCTGCGTTAGCAGATCCTACGAATATCCTGATATTGAACATGAGTCCGCCGATAAGAGCTAGCAGGCCCGCCAATGACGGTCCCCAGTCGCTCCGGCGTACAGGGTTCCAGACTAGAACTGCGAATGGTAGGACAAAGCTGAACGCCAGGTTCAGCAAGAAAATGACCGAGTATGTATCGACTATTAGGTATTTAATGATGTTCTGTTCAACCTCTAATCGCCCGTACCAGAACGTGATGAAGAAGGCGAAGAGGTGATAGACCCAAAGCAAAGTGAGTCCCAAGAGTACCTTGCTAGCGGACCAGAAGGTTGACTTACCGATGTATCCCTCATAACCTCCCCATCGCCGCAATATGAACAGGGTTACCAAAATGGCACCTAAGGAAGCCTGGAAGGCGGTAACTGTGTAGAGCACTGGGAATATCGAGTCTTTCCAACCAGGTATCAGGCTTTGCGCGTAGTCGGAACTGATCGTGAAGTGCATGAAGACTACAATCATGAAATAGAAGGCCCCGAGCAACGCCAGGCCTGCCTTCTGAACGTTCCATTGTCGCTTGGTTCCGTACCACCCTCCGGCCAATTTGCGGTATAGCCAACCCTTGAGTCCGGTTGCGCTATGACGGGCTTCACCCATGTCCGCTATTGCAGAAGTCCAAAGAATAGCTATTGAAGTGATTGTTAGAAATGCCACGCCTGCCAAGTTCCAGGCATGGGGTGCGCCAATTGGTCCTTCAAACCAGATGGAACGGCGCAGTTCCATTTGACCTTCCACGGAACCAGCGGGGTTTTCCAAGCTTGGTAAGACGATCATCATCGGAATGAACATCAAAAGGTTCAGGATACTTACGATCGAGAACAACTCGGCTACCCGAGATAGAGGTCTGCGCCAGTGGCTCTTGGTGAATCGGAATGCGCATGCTGCTAATGGAGCTCCGCTGGTGACCATGAAAAGCATGGAGAATAAGGCCGTGTAATACCCCCACGGGCCAATTTCATCGAATCCGTCATCTGCTGCCCTGGCAATGAACCCCACGATGGCTAGAATGAACAGGATTCCAGTCACAACCAAAGCCGTTCTGAATGGTTTGGCCATGTCTTTTGATTTTTCGGAGACGTCCTGGCTTATTACTTTGGCATCTGGGTAAATCCACATGCCTGAGTGTTGGCCATGACCTTTTGGTTCTGCAGCCGCCATTTATCTAGGCCTTTTTTCCAACGGGAATGGTTCGACTTTCTTTAGGTAAATTAAGTTAGGGCTCGCGCCCACTTCCTCAAACAGACGATAAGTCCTGGTGTGATTTTCGTCGATGTGCTCACCGTGATGGCGTTTTTCAACGATCTCGTTTGCTTCATCGAAACGCTCTTTTACCGGGCCGGTTTCGTCGTATTGGTCGGCGAATTGTAGTGCGTTCGTCGGGCACGACTGGACGCATGCAGGAAGGTAGTTACCTTCCTGCATCTGCCTGTAGTTGAGTTTTCGTTCTCCAGTGATTTTCTCTCCGGTCAGTGGTTCGATACCTCGTTGTTCCACATTAACTTCGCCACGGCGGAGTCGCTGCACGCAGAACGTGCACTTTTCCATAATCCCACGGGTCCGGACGGTCACGTCTGGGTTCAGCTGGTTGCGGAGGCTATCCGGCCAGTTGGGTTGCCAGTAGTTAAACATTCGTGCGCTATATGGGCAGTTGACAGAACAATAT
>Ga0310342_100002949_pt1 | contig 11090 bp, 10 predicted proteins | sample S15DNA20500_MG_FD_206155 | JGI IMG/M metagenome (GOLD analysis project Ga0310342, IMG submission 206155) | Marine microbial communities from station ALOHA, North Pacific Subtropical Gyre - S1503-DNA-20-500_MG | ecosystem: Environmental > Aquatic > Marine > Oceanic | place: Pacific Ocean: North... | reverse complement strand
CCTGGGCGACATCGGAGGGCGCGCGCCCGAGACCTGGGCGCCGCTCTTTCTGCCGCTCAAGGTCGTCGTGGCCGGAGGCCTCTTCGCCGGGTTCTACGCCCGGGGCGCCTACCCGGAGTTGCGCGGCTGGCGGCCCAGTGGACGCGACCTCCTGCTCGACACCGCAGTCGGCGTGATCGGGGCCGCGGTCTGGATGGCCCCGTACCTGCTGGCGCTGCGCTTCGAGCCGGCGCTCTGGACGGCGCTTCCCGCGTTCTTCCAGCCGGGCCCGGACGCCGCCTTCGACCCAACCCAGCTGGGGCAGAGCCTCGTGGGGCTGGCGCTAGTGCTGCGCGTGCTCGGCTACGCCGCCGTCATTCCCTTCGCGGAGGAGGTGTTCATCCGAAGCTGGCTGGCCCGCTTCGCCGATGTCTTCGACCAGCGGATCGACTTTCGGGACGTTCCCATGGCCCGCTTCTCCCGGCGGAGCTTCTGGATCGTGGTGGTGTTCTTCACCGCGAGCCACGCGCCCTGGGAGTACCCGGTCGCGGTGCTCTGGATCGTGGGCACCCAGCTCTGGTTCTACCACCGCCGCCAACTCGGTGCGCTCGTCGTGGTGCACGCGGCTTCGAACCTCTCGATCTTCCTGTTCGTGTGGCTGATGGACGGCCGCTGGCTCGGGCCGGACGGGTTGCCCCAGTCGATCTGGTTCTTCATCTAGGAGCGCTGGTTCCGCGTCTCCCGGGGACTACTCGAAAGCACCGCGATGAGCGAGGCGAGCGCGCTGCGCCAACTCTGTGAGTTCCACGAGTTCGCTGTGGACCTCCTCGGCTTTGCCACGGTCGGCGGCGTCGCGGACACGCTGCGCCGCCATCGCCAGGGTCGCGTGCCCCACACGCTGGGCATCGCGCGCGAGGCCCCGCGCCATCGCGCTCATTTCGTCGGTCTCTCCCCGGGAGTGGGCGTCCTGGAGATCGTCGACACGCACGGCGAGCGCCAGGAGAAACTCGTCGAGATCCCCAGTCAAGTCCGGGTCGTCCGCCCGGGCCGAGAACAGGGGCCGCAGCGATTCGGGCTCGTTCATGCCCACGCCTATCGGCTGATCCAGCGCCGTGCTAAACGCCACCCCGGGCAATTGCGGTGCCTTCAGAGCTGCAGCAGCTTCCGGGCATGAACTGTTTCGGCTGCGGCCGTTCCGTGGCGATCGCCAGCGGCGAGCGTGTCGGGTTCCGGGACGCGTGCGCGCACTGCGGTGCAGATCTCCACGTATGCCGCAACTGCGCGCACCACGACCCGTCGGCCTACAACGAGTGCCGGGAATCGAGCGCCGAGCGGGTGGGCAACCGGGAACGTGCGAACCGCTGCGAGTGGTTCCGCCCCGGGACCGGCGGAGTGGACGACCGCCAGGGGGAACGCGAGGCGGCGGCCTCCGACCTCGACGCGCTCTTCAAGAAGGGCTAGCGCGCCCGACCGGGCGCGCAACTGCAACCCGACCCACCCGCCGGGGTTCCGTTATCAGACCCCTGCCCGCGGCGGATTCCGGATCGCCGGGCCTCAAGCCCCGAGGCGGCGACTCCGATACCGGAGGGGAATGCACACCGGAAGGGGACCCAACCGGCCCTCAGGGGCACCCACACTGGGAGGAGACCATGTCGGCCACGCAATCCGGGGCTGTCCTCGTGATCTGCAACGGTCAGTTCGAGGGCACGCGCCATCCGGTTCAGCGCGACGAGACCCTGATCGGACGCAATCCCAAAACCGACATCACCCTGCTCGATGAGAGCATCAGCCGCGAACACGCCATCGTCGCCTGGGACGAGGCGCGCAGCCTCTACACGCTCGAGGACCTCCAGTCCACGAACGGCTCCAAGGTCAATGGCAAGCGGATCCGGTCTTCCGACCTCACGCACGGTGACGAGCTCGAAATCGGGCACACGAAGTTCAAGTTCCTCTTGAGGGAATCCAGCGCGTCGGCCGGAGCCTGAGTGCTAGGTGAGCTTGCGATGCCTGAGGGCGGGGAGCCGCTCCCGGGTGTGCTCGAGTTCGTGCAGGTCACAGTCCGCAGTGATGACGCCCGGCCGATCTCCGGCCTGTGCCAGCACCAGGCCCCAGGGGTCCACGACCAGTGACCGCCCGTAGCTCGCGCGACCCTCGCTATGCCGGCCGCACTGCGCCGGGGCGAGCACGAACGCCTGGTTTTCGATGGCCCGCGCCCGCAGCAGGACCTCCCAGTGGTCCTTGCCCGTCTGTGGCATGAAGGCCGAGGGCACGCACAGGAAGCGGACATCTCCCCGCGCCGCCATCGTCCGGTAGAGTTCTGGAAAGCGCAGGTCGTAGCAGACGGAAAGCCCGATCCCGCCCACGGGCGTGTCGGCGACCACGACGTCCTTGCCTGGAGCGATCGATGCGGATTCGGTGAAGTTCGCCCCGGTGCCGAGGCGCACGTCGAAGAGGTGGATCTTGCGGTAGACGGCCTCGATCTCGCCACTCGGGCCAATGAGGACGCTGGTGTTGTAGACGCGATCTTCGCCCGGAACGAGTTCCGGGAACGTTCCGCCCAGGATGCGCACACGATGGCGCCGCGCCCAGCCGCGCACCGCACCCACGATCTCGCCGTCGAGTCCCTGGGCGCAGGGAAAGCGCAGGCCCTCCCGGCGCAGGTAGGCAAAGTTCTCGGGCAGGGCGATGAACTCCACGTCGAACGCCGCCGCCTCGTCCACGAACCGCTCCGCCGCGGCCATGTTGGCGGTCAGATCGTCCGTCGAGTTCATCTGGACGATCGCGACGCGCATGGACCCAGCCTAACCCGAAAGAAGCGCCGGGTTTGCCTAGCGGAATTCGGAGGGGTCGACGCCCGTGCGACGGATGACGTCGTAGAAATCCTTGCGATCTTTCTTCGCCAGCCGGGCTGCCCGGCTGATGTTGCCGCCACAGCGGCGCAGCAACCCGCGGACGTAGCGGGTCTCGAAGGCTCGCTTCGCCTCCTTGAACGACGGTACGTCTTCTCCGTCGGCCGACAGCAACAGCGCCTCGGCCGTGATCGCACCGTCACCCGCGAGCTTGATCGCCTGCCTCACCCGCTCGGAGAGTTCGCGCACGTTGCCCACCCATTCCTCGGAAATCAGCGCCTGGCGCGCATCGGAGGTGAAGCCGACGGGCCGCACACCGTCTTCTTCGGCGTGGACACGCAGGAAGTGCGCCGCCAACGGCAAGATGTCTTCCCGCCGATCCGCGAGCGCGCTCAAGTGGATCACGTGATGGGGCAGATCGTCGAAGAGAGACCGGTCGGAAGGCTCTAGCGCGGTGGCCATGACCCGCGCGCGCAGCGGCTGGACCAACCCGTCGCCCTCGCGGCTGAATCGTCCGTCCGCGATCGCCTTCAGCAGTGTCTCGCGCGCGCCGCGCGGAAGCCGGTCGATCGCATCGATGAGCAGACTTCCGCCGGCGGCCCGCGCAAGACCACCGGGGTAGTCCTCGGGAAGACTCGGGTGCGCCGACTCGGAGCAACCCAGGATCTCGCGCGCGAGCAGAGATCCGGTCACGGCGGTGCAGGACACCACGACGAAGGAGCCCGTCCTGCGGCTGCTCCAGCCGTGGATCGCTCGGGCGAGGTGCTCTTTGCCGCCGCCCGGCGGGCCCACCAGTAGAACCGGCCGGTCGGAACGCGCCACGGCCACCGCCTGGTCGACGGCCTCCTGGGTGGCACGCCCAGCACCGACAACGCGATCGCCGCGACGACGCCCTGACGGACGGTCGACTCCGCGCATGGATTCCGCGGTCGCGCGCTCTCGCGGGGCCGGCACCTCGCTCATTAGTATCCCCCCTAGACGAGTCGCTATAATGCCAGAATATTTCGAGAAGCACCGCGCTTTCGATCTAGTACCCGGTTTTCGAACACCTCCGTCCCTCTCGATCCACCGAGATGGGCCCCTGAGAGCTACCCGGGGGGGGCATAATATGACCGATGACGGTTCGCCGGCCGAATCAAGTCGTCGGGTCCGGGCTCTGCCGGATGCCTTGATCGACCAGATCGCGGCCGGGGAGGTGGTCGAGCGCCCCGCGTCGGTGGTGAAGGAAGTAGTCGAAAACGCGCTCGACGCCGGCGCCTCGCGTTTGCGGGTCGAGGTTCGCGGCGGTGGCGCCGACTTCGTCGGGGTCACGGACGACGGCCATGGCATGACCCCTCAGGACGCACGGCTCGCCCTGGAGCGGCACGCGACCAGCAAGCTGGCCCATCCGGACGACCTCCAGCACATCGCCACGTACGGTTTTCGCGGCGAGGCGCTGCCCGCGATCGCTTCGGTCTCGAACCTTCGACTGCGCACGCGGGAGCGTTCACACAGCGACGCCCACGAGATCCGGGTGGACCAGGGACGCATCGTCGCCGAGCGACCCACCGCCGGACCCGTTGGAACGCGCGTCGAGATCGCGGACCTCTTCGCGAGCGTCCCCGCGCGGCGCAAGTTCCTCAAGAAGCCGGGCACCGAGTGGGGACACGTCTCGGACTGGCTGTCGCGCGCTGCGCTCGCGCTTCCGGGCGTGCACTTCGAGGTCCGGCGCGACGATCGGCCCGCCATCGCCTGGCCGGCCGCCAGCGACAGGCTCGACCGCGTGGCCGCCGTGCTGGGCGAGGAAGCCGCCGACGCGCTGATCCCGCTGGCGCGGGACGAGGGGCCCGTCGTCATCGAGGGCTTCGTCTCCCGTCCGGACCGGCACCGCCCGACACTGGCGGGTGTCCAGCTCTTCGTAAACCGGCGGCCCGTGCGCGACCGGACGGTGCAACACGCGCTGGTGGACGTGTACCGCGATTGTCTGCCACGCGGTCGCTTTCCGAGCGCAGTGCTCTTCCTGACCGTGCCCCCGGACCAGGTCGACGTGAACGTGCATCCCGCCAAGTGGGAGGTGCGGTTCGCGGAGCCCCAGACGATTCACCGGGCCGTGCGCCACGCGGTGGGCGAGGCGATTCGAGGGCGGGGCTGGGTGGGGGAGGGCGCCCCGGCGAAAGCGCCTCAGGCGACCTGGGACGGTGGCAACCCGTCGACGCCCGCGTCGGCACCGTGGCGCGACGGTCCTGCCGGAACCTCGGCCGGACGCGGAGACTGGGTCTTCGCAAAGCCCGCTGAGCCATCGGTCCTGCCGGGACTCGCGGTCGCCGACGACCCGGGCTCCAGTGCGGGGGTTCGCTTCGGCGAGCTACAGCTGCTCGGACAGCTCCTCGCCACCTACCTGGTGCTCGAGGCGAAGGACCGACTCCTGCTCGTGGACCAACACGCCGCCCACGAGCGCGTCCTCTACGAGAAGCTGCGCGCGGAGTGGCACCAGGGGCGGGTCGACCCCCAAGGGCTGCTGGCGCCGCTCACGGTCTCGCTCGAACCCCCGCAGCTGCGCGTCCTGCTCGACACCGCCGATGCACTGGCGGGGCTGGGCTTCGAACTCGACGCGTTCGGAGAGAACACCGCGCTGCTGCGGGCCGTTCCGGCGCTGCTCTGCGACCGCGATCCGGCGGGGCTCGTGCGAGACCTCGCCGACGAACTCGCCGCCGGCGGGAGCCAGGCGCTGCGGCCCGAGTCACGCGCCCTCGAGGCCGCGGACCGGCTCTTCGCGAATCTCGCCTGCCGCAGCGCGCGGCGGAAGGGCGACGTCCTCGAACCCCGCGAACAACGCGCGCTCCTCGATGCGCTCGACGCCATCCCCTGGGCTCCGACCTGTCCGCACGGGAGACCCGTCGCCGTACCCTTCGAACTCGCGGAGATCGAGCGCCGCTTCGGACGACGATGAGTGCAGCCGAGACGAACGAACCCGCTCGGCCGCCGGTGGTCGTGGTCACGGGTCCCACGTCCGCCGGCAAGACCCGCCTCGCCATCGCGCTCGCTCGCCAATTCGATGGCGAGATCGTGAACGCCGACTCGATGCAGATCTACCGCGGCATGGATATTGGAACGTCAAAGCCAACCGCGGAAGAGCAGGCCCAGGCTCCTCACCACCTCGTCGACCTGGTCGATCCAGACATCTCCTACAGTGCCGGTCGCTACGCCCGAGATGCGCGCGCGGCGGCGGCATGCGTACACGGCCGCGGGCGTCTGGTCGTGCTCGCGGGCGGCACCGGCCTCTACATCCGGGCGTTCCTCGAGGGCCTCGTTGGCACCGGCGGCGCCGACCCGGAGCTGCGGGCCGAACTCGAACGCGAACACGACCGGGCCGTCGCGGCCGGCGATCCCCTCCTGCTGCACGCGCGCCTCGCCGCGCGCGACCCCGAGAGCGCCCGAACGATCCACCCCAAAGACCTCAAGCGCATCGTGCGCGCGCTGGAGTTGGCGGAGCGGGGCGGCGCTCCCGCTTCCGCCCAGCGCCGCGCGCACGGCTTCCAGGAGCGCCCCTATCGCGTCCTTCACCTGGCCCTCGATCCCGGCCGCGAAACGCTCGGCGAACGCATCGACGCCCACTGCCGACGCATGCTCGATGCCGGCCTGCTCCAGGAGGTGCGCGGCCTCCTGGAACGCGGCTACGGGTTCGGACTGCGGCCGATGCAGTCGATCGGTTACCGACACATGCAAGCCGTGGTCGCGGGCACCGAGACGCTCGCCGGTGCGCTCGAAACCATGCGCCGCGACACGCGTCGCTACGCGCGTCGCCAGCGCACGTGGCTGCGCGGTGTTCCCGAAGCCAACTGGGTGAAGCCCGAGCCCCGGGCGGCAATCGAGGCGGAGGTGGAGAAGTTCCTCTCCACCGGCGAGGTCAATCCAGGTAGTTGATTCCGATCTTGATGCTGAGCGAGTCGGTCTCTTCGTCGATCAGCGCGGGGGCGCGCTCGGGGGGCGCGAAGAGCGGACTCATATCCGCGTCGAAGGGCAGCAGGATGATCCCCGGAACCAACTCGAGGAGGCCGCTGAAGACGCGCAAGACGCTGCCGCCCATGTTGAACGCCGTGTTCCAGACAACGCCCGGGACGGCGTAGACGATTCGTACTCCCGCGCTGTCGTCGATGTCCTGGAGGTTTCGGTAGACACCCGTGGCACCGGTCACCGGAGAGAGTGCGAAATCCATCGGACCGAAGGCCAGGTTGGTGAGGGAGCGTTTCAGTGTCTCGGAACTCGCCGAGGCCGGGGCGGATGCTCCAAGCAGGATACAGACCGCGAGCAGAGCCGGGACGACGCGGCGCAGATCGGTGCGTGCGATCATGTACGGCGACCCTATCTGTCAGATCCCGGACTTGTCAAGGCACGACGCGGGTTTGGCCCCTCGGCAGGCGCGCGTTACCCTGCGGCGCCTCCCTGCACCCGGTCACACGCCATGCACACCCCCCGAGAGCTTCCGATCGTGGCGATCGTCGGCCGTCCCAACGTCGGGAAGTCGACCCTGTTCAACCGCTACGCCGGAAGCCGGCGGGCGCTGGTGGCGGATTACCCCGGCATCACGCGCGACCGGATCGCGGAGGAAGTCGACGTCGACGGACGCACGGTGCTCCTCGTCGACACCGCCGGGCTCGACCCGGAGGCCGATGCGGGGCTTCCGGCCGCCGTCCAGGCCCAGGCCCACGCCGCCCTCGAGGAAGCCGACGCGATCCTCTTGGTCGTGGACGGAAGGGCGGGCAGGCTGCCCGCGGACGAGGAACTGGCGCGGCTCCTTCACCGCGCCCCTCAGCCGGTGAGCCTGGTCGTCAACAAGCTCGACCTCCCGCAACACGACTCCCAGTTGGCCGAGTTCCTCTCCCTGGGCTTCGAACGCTGCCACGCGGTTTCGGCCGAGCACAGCCGTGGCGCATGGGAGGCAATCGAGGCCCTGGCTGCGCTGCTTCCCGCACGCGGTGAGCTCGACGCGGTCCCCGATGCCGGCGTGCGTGTCGCCGTGGTGGGCCGCCCGAACGCGGGGAAGAGCCTGCTCGTCAACCGACTGTGCGGCGCGCAACGCGTCGTGGTATCGGATGTTCCCGGCACGACCCGCGACAGCATCGACACGCGAATCGAGCGGGAAGGGCAGGTCTTCACCCTGGTGGACACGGCTGGGCTGCGCCGGGCCGGACGCCGGGATCGCACCGCCGAACGCGTCAGCGCGCTCATGACCGTGCGCTCACTCGATCGCGCCGACGTGGCCCTGATCGTGGTGGACGCCGCAGACGGAGTCACGGAGCAGGACGCACGGGTCTGCGCCCTCGCGCTCGACCGGGGTTGTGCCTGCGTCATCCTCGCCAACAAGTGGGATCTCGTGGCAGCGGACGAATCAGAGCGAGGCGACCGGGTTCGCGAGGAGCTCGCACGGAGCCTGCGTTTCGCGAGCCATGCGCCGGTGATCCAGATCTCCGCCAAGACGGGTTCCGGCATCCAGCGCATCTTTCCCCGGGTCCAGAGCGTTTCGCGGGCGAGCGAACTCCGCATTCCAACCGCCGAACTCAATCGCTGGCTCCAACGCACCGTCGCCCGGCACGAACCGGCCATGGCCCAGCGCGGTACGCGGAAGAAGCCGGTCAAGTTCCTGTACGCCGCCCAGATCGGGGTGCGCCCACCCAGCTTCGCGCTCTTCTGCACCGCGCCGAACGAGATCCAGGCTTCGTACACGCGATTCCTGGAAAACCGTCTGCGCGAGGAATACGACCTGGATGGCACGCCGGTGCGGCTATTTCTGCGCGCGCGAACGCCGGACTGACGGTACACTCGCGCCGCCACCCACCCGGAGGAACCGATACCCGTGGCCAAGCGCAATCCGCAGCCCGAGCTGATCGAAGAGATCGAGAGCGGCGCCGAGCGCGTGGCGACCTGGATCGCCGAGAACGTGTGGACCGTGGTCATCACGCTGACCGTGGTGCTCGGAGCGGCGCTCGCCTGGGGCATCCACGACTCGCGGGCGAGGGGGCGCGCGGAAGCGGCTTCGAACGCGCTGGACGCGGCGCAGTCCGCGTACTTCGCGGCTCTCGGAGCCGGGCCTCTGGCGCGCGAGGAGCCGGAACTCGCAAACCCGGCGGCGGCGAACGAGATCCGGGAGGAGTACCTGGAGCGGTTCCTGGCGGTGGCGGAGGAGCACGCGGGCACCGTGGGCGGGACCCTGGCGCTCTTCGAGGCGGCGCAGCTCCAGAACCGGCTCGACCGCGAGGAGCAGAGCGACACGTTGTGGCAGCGTGCGCTCGCGGCAGCCAGCGGAAACCCGGGCCTGCGCGGACTCGTGCAGCAGCGCATCGCCGAGACCTACGAGAGCCGTGGCGCCTGGGCCGACGCGGCCCGCGCCCACGAAGCGGCCGGCGCGATCGAGGACTACCCGCTGCGCTACTGGGCGCTCGTGGACGCTGCGCGCTGCTGGAAGGCCGCGGGCGACGACTCGAAGGCCCTCGAACTCTACGAACGCGTGGAGGTCGCGGTGCCGGACCTGGAGCTGCCCCCGCACCTGAAGATCCAGCGCGGTGAGCTCCGGGCCAGCCAGGCCCCCGCGGCCGCTTCCTCGTAACGTTCGATCGCTGGCGCCCGGAATACGGCTCGAACGGGCTCGGCCTGCGCGCGAGCCCGCGCGGCTATCCCGCGGAAACCCCCAGATCCATGGCGGATCCGGTTTTGCGCCGCAATTCGATAACGTCCGATAAGAAGGATTATGTCAAATAGGAACTCCAGGGTCCCGGAGCGCCAGATCCAGTAAAGAAGCTCGGCCTCTCCTCCTGTTCGCCCTCGCGGGATTTCTCGCCTGGCGGCTCAATGGTGGCCTCCCGCACCGGGTCGCCGGACCTGCTGGCGAGCCACCCCGCGATCGAGACCCGGCGAATCGGCGTGATGGGATCTCCCTAGACTCTCACCAGCAGGCCAAAGGCTCACCCGCAGGCCAAAGGATCACCCGCAGGCCAAGGCCCACCTGCTCGGTTTCCCGCGCAGCGCGCTGGCCCGCTGGGCCCAGCCAGCGCCGGGGTCCTTTACCACACCCCGACCGCGTGCTATACGCGCGGACGCCGTGCCCGGGGGGAGTGGCTGGTGGGAGGCGGAGTTTCACGAGGCGTGGGTGATTGGAGAGCCCTGCAGCGCCGCTTCGCGGCGCACGGGCAGGACCACGTCTTCCGCTTCTGGGACGATCTCACGCCCGCCGAACGCGAAGTCCTGGCCAGCCAGTGCGAAGCCCTCGATCTCACCGCCCTGCACGCGGCGTTCGAGGCGAACCGACGCGGTGAACACGATGCCCCCCAGGATCTCGCCCCGCCCTCCGTGGAGCGCCTCCCGATGTGGGGCGGCGACGCCGCACGCTTCCAGACCGCGGCGAAACGGGGTGAGGCATTGCTGACCGAAGGGCGTGTCGCTGTGCTGGTCGTAGCCGGCGGCCAGGCGACCCGGCTCGGCTTCCCCGGGCCGAAAGGCCTTTTCCCCATCGGTCCGATCAGCGACCGCACCCTGTTCGAACTCCAGGCCCAGAAGCTGCGTCGCGTCCGAAAGCGCTGCGGCACATCCGTGCCCTGGTACGTGATGACGAGCTCGGAGACGGACGCCCCGACCCGCGCCTTCTTTGCCGAACACGAGAACCTGGGACTTCCGCCCGAAGACCCGTTCTTCTTCGCGCAGGGCATGGTCCCGAGCTTCGACTTCGAGGGACGCCTGATTCTGGCTGAGCGCGGGCGACTGGCCGAGAACCCCAACGGGCACGGTGGCGTGGTGACAGCCCTCGATCGCTCGGGGGCGCTCGACGACATGGAGCGCCGCGGCATCACCACCCTCTTCTACTACCAGGTCGACAATCCCCTGGTCCGCATCGCCGATCCCGTGTTCCTGGGTTTCCACGCCCAGGGCGACGCCGAGATCTCCTGCAAGGTGGTGCGAAAGACCGACCCGCAGGAGAAGGTCGGCGTGCTCGCGCGCCGCGGGGGCGCCACGTCGGTGGTCGAATACACGGAGCTCGACGCGGAACATCGGAATGCGCGGGATGCCGGCGGCGGGCTTTGCTACTGGGCCGGCAACGTGGCCATTCACGTCTTCGAGCTGGAATTCCTGCGGCACCTGGCGCGCGAAGCGGAAGTGTACCTGCCCTTCCACGCGTCGGAAAAGAAGATTCCGGGACTCGACACGAACGGACGCCGGGTCGAGCCCGAGGCGCCGAACGGGATCAAGCTCGAGCGCTTCGTCTTCGACGCGATTCCCGCCGCACGCCGCGTT
>Ga0310342_100002947_pt1 | contig 11093 bp, 7 predicted proteins | sample S15DNA20500_MG_FD_206155 | JGI IMG/M metagenome (GOLD analysis project Ga0310342, IMG submission 206155) | Marine microbial communities from station ALOHA, North Pacific Subtropical Gyre - S1503-DNA-20-500_MG | ecosystem: Environmental > Aquatic > Marine > Oceanic | place: Pacific Ocean: North... | reverse complement strand
CCGGCCACCACGCCCCAATCGGAAACGAGCGCCCTGAGCTTGTCAGGCCCGTTCACCATGGAGTAGGCCTCGTAAGAGAGGCGTGAAAAAGATTCTTTCTGAAGGCCGGCGCCAGCGATTTCACTGACGATAGCGCCCAGATCCTGATCCGGTTGTTCGCTTGTTTGGTCCGAAATTAAATTGTCCAAAAGATCCTCTCCGTGCTGCGGAAACGGGAGAAAAAAAGAAGGCGCCGAAACCCCTGTCGGCAACCCTAGGTAAACGCATTAAATTAGTCCCAAGATGCTGTTTTGTCAACACCTGAGGAAATTCAGATCCCCAGAATCCATATTTTTTCCCTGACGATCCTGATGTCGAGAGAGCTGCCGATAATGCCCGGCGGTAAGGCTCACGGAACGCAAGAGCGCCTCTTGCGGGTTTCTGCTTAGCGCTCCCTGCGATCGCAGTTATCTTAAGCCGGGTCGGTAGAACCGGTCCACCCTGCTGAACTGACTGGAAACGATGGAAGAAACACGATTCGACGAGTTACTCGAAGAGCTCAATCCCGCCCAGCGCGAAGCGGTAGTTCACGGTCAAGGGCCCCTCATGGTCCTGGCCGGGGCCGGCAGCGGAAAGACCCGGGTCATCACCCACCGCATAGCGCACCTGCTGCGCTCGGGAGTCCCGGGAGACAACGTCCTCGCCATCACCTTCACCAATAAGGCCGCGGGCGAGATGAAGGAGCGCACCGAGCGACTCTGCGGCTCGAGCGATCCCTGGGTTTCAACCTTCCACAGTTTCTCCGCAAAGCTCCTGCGCCGCCATGCCTATCGGATCGAACCCTACGATTCCTCCTTCACGATCTGCGACCGTGATGACTGCAAGGCGCTGGTAAAGACCATACTCAAGGAACAGAACATCGACTCGCAGCTCTGGGATCCGGCCAGCCTGCTGTCCTCGATCAGTAAAATAAAAAACGTCCGGCAGGGAGATGACGCCTCGCTGGGATCGGACTACAAGCACGGGCAGGTGCTGCGGGATCTCTACAATCTCTATACCGAGGCCATGCGCGAGCGCAACCTGCTTGATTTTGATGATCTCCTCCTGCTCACGGTCAGGCTGCTGGAGGAAAACGAGGACCTGCTCGAGCGCTACAGGGAGCAATTCCGGTTCATCCTCATCGACGAATACCAGGACACCAACTCTGTCCAATACCGCATCAGTTCCCTGCTGGCGAAGAGTCACGGGAACCTCTGCATCACCGGCGATCCCGACCAGTCGATCTACCACTGGCGCGGTGCGGACATTAACAACATCCTGAACTTCGAGAAGGACTACCCCGGAGCCCGCATCATCCTCCTGGAGCAGAACTACCGCTCCACGGGTAATATCCTCGCTACGGCGAACGCCCTGATCTCCAGGAACATCGAGCGCAAACCCAAGGACCTCTGGACCGAAAATCCCCAGGGAGAGCCGGTGCGAATTTACCGGTTCCTCAACGAGATGGAGGAGGCGCGGGAGATCTCGACCCTGCTCAGGAGCCTCATCGACGCGGGGACACCCTGTGGCGACATAGCGATCTTCTACCGTCTGAACGCGTTCTCCCGGGCTCTCGAGCAGGAGCTGATCTACTCCAACATCCCCTACGCCATTGTCGGCGGGATCGAGTTCTTCCTGCGCAAGGAGATCAAGGACCTGCTGGGCTTCCTGCGAATCATGGACAATCCCCGCGACTCCGAGAGCCTCAAGCGCGTCATCAACGTACCGCCGAGGGGCCTGGGCAAGGGAACCATAGCCCGGCTGGAGAGCGTCGCCCGCGAGCTCGGCAAGAGCCTCCTCGACGTGGCGCTCAGCGAGGAACTGGACGAGCTGTTCACCACCCGCCAGCGCAAGGCTATCGGCGGCTTCCGCTCGATTCACCACAAGCTTGTCGATGCGCGGAAAGAGTCAGCATCAGTAGAGGAGATACTGCGGGCCATACTACGGGAGACGGGCTACGAACGCCTGCTCGATGGCATGGGCCACGAAGAGGCCCAGGAGCGCAAGACGAACATCGGGGAGCTTGTGGGAGCGGCGGTCGAATACGATCGAAACCATCCCGAGGGCTCGCTCACCGGGTTCCTTGAATTGACCGCCATCCTCGGAGATGTCGACCGCTGGGATCGTCGCGAGGACCGGGTGTCGCTCATGACCCTGCATTCAGCCAAGGGACTCGAATTCCCGGTGGTGCTTATCGCCGGGGTCGAGGATGGAGTCCTTCCCCTGCTGAGATCCGACGATGCCGAACCCGACATCGAAGAAGAACGGAGGCTGCTGTTCGTGGGGATCACGCGAGCCAAACAGGCGCTCTACCTGACACATACCAACAGCCGGCAGCGCTTCGGCCAGATCAACCAATCGATACCCTCACGTTTTCTCGGCGAGCTGACCCGCCCCACGGACGAGAGCGTCGAGCACATCGAGCTCGATGCCGAAACCAGGGCGAGCCTGCACGGGCAACGAGTGAGGAGACTCGGCTTCGGACGCACCCGGGAAGAAGACTGTCTCGACGAACTCGACATCGACCCTTTTGCCGATGAAGACCCATTCGGAGATTTCTTCGACGGTGATGAGGATCCATACCTGGCCGGAACCCGGGTAGCCCACGAAGAATACGGTGAAGGCGAGGTTGTCCGGACAAACGGTTTTGGAGAGCGGCGCAGGGTCACCGTCAGGTTCGAGGACGCCGGAGAAAAACAATTCGTCATCTCGCACGCCAACCTCCGGATCATCGGGTTTTCTTCCGATTCCTGAAAAAAAGGATCCCCCATGCTCGAAACGTTGAAAAAGTCACAACTTGAAATTGAATTCAATGAAAGTGACCACACCTACAAACTGAAAAGCGACGCCGGAATCCAATTCAACGGCTGCACCACATTCATCGGTTCTTTTTTCGAACCGTTCGATGAGGTAAAAATCGCCACGAAACTGGTAAATACCCACTACAGGTACCGGGATTACACCGTCGAGTCCCTGATCGATGAATGGCACGCTAAAACAGATGCGGGAACAGACGCCCATAAGGAAATGCAGGCGTATATCGAAAACCAGAAGAGCCCCACTCTTCCCAAGGCGAACCAGGGAGTAGCCTGGTTCGAAAAATACCGGGAACGGCAGGGAGCGGGTTGGGAATATCTCAGTGAATTTATTGTTTACGATACCGACGCCCGGCTCATGGGAACTATCGACCTCGTCGCCTTCAATGAGACCGAAAAAAAAGTGGCGCTTCTCGACTGGAAAACCAGTAGAAAAATCGACCGCACGTCCTACATGGGGAAGTGCGGAATCAAGCCGCCTTCGGCTCAATTAATGGACTGTAATTTCGTCCACTACAATCTCCAGCTTTCGCTCTACAAGCGGCTGTTTGAAAAATCATTCGAAGTCAGCGTCGAGAATTTGCTCCTTCTCCATCTGAAGGAAACAGAGTGTGTTGCCATGTTCTGCAAAGATCTTGCTGACTCCGTGGATGCGATGATCGAATACTCTTTGAGTTCATAGATCCGGGAGAAAGATCCTGTTCCCGCCTTTCGCTGTCCCTATAGCCCCTCCTCCCGGTAAAACGACCATGAATAGCAGAATCCCAGCCTGTCTTCTTCTCGCCTTATTGGGAGTGCTGCTGCCATCGAGCGTCCGGGCTCACGTTCCCCGCCACCTCGCCGGCAGCCAATGCCGCGTGCTCTTCTTTGAAGACCACGTGGAGATCTCGATCGACATCGGGTTCAGGGGGTCCTGGGCCCAGGCCGAGATGCTCGCGGCCGACTCCAACCGGAACTCCGTGGTGGAACAGAAGGAGGCTGATGCCTACCTGCTGGAAAACTGGGAGAAAAGGATCCTGCGTCGTGGAGCAGAGGAAGAGAGCCCCGCCATCACCTGCCTCGCGGATGATGCCAGGCTCATCGTAGAGCTGCGAAAATCCCTCCACGAAGGCCTCGTCGGCCAGATCGCGCCGACCCCCTTCAGCCTCTATTACACGATTGTCGCCCACCTCGCTGGCGGGCCGATGAGGGCGGGAAAGACATACCGGATCGAAATTTTCGACCGGATCTTCGAGGGGGCGGTTCCCGGCGCTCCCCTTTTCCTGGTCCCCTTCTCCGGGCATGGTCTCGAACCCTCAAAGGCATCCATCCGATACCGGTTTATCGAGCCCGGACCGGAGAACCAGATAATCGATGCCCAGGGCGGCCAGCTCATCCTCGAGGGCCGAAAGCTGATGGCCGATCTCAGCGTCCATCCTCCGGAAGCCGGCGCTACGACCAGCCCCCTCCCTCTCGATGCGAAGGTGAATCCACCGGGCGGAAAGACGGCCTCCCGGGCACCGGCCACAAAGCCTCGTTCTCGCGAAGAGGTCGAAACCACGTTTCTCAGTTCCCTCATCGAGCAGGACGGCTCGACAAGCTCGCGGTTCGCGGTCTGCCTCCTCCTCGTCTTCCTGCTGGGAGCGAGTCACTCGCTAGCGCCGGGCCACGGTAAGACCATGGTCGCGGCCTACCTCGCGGGCTCGAGGTGCCGCTACCGACACGCCTTCCTGCTGGGACTGATCACGACCTTTACCCATACCCTGTTTTTTTTCGGCATCGGGGCCATTCTGCCGGTGGTCGCCGGCAGCCTTGCCAGAGGAGCCATCCAGGAGAGGATCTTCACCACCTGCATGCTGCTCTCCGGTTTCCTGCTCACGGCCATGGGGCTGGTCAGCTTCCGCAGGCGCGCCCACCGGGACTCCGAGGCGCCCCGGGATGAGGCCCGCGATCATTCCAGCCCATACGCTACGCCAAAGCGGCGGCTGCGGGAACTTTTCGGCCTCGGGATCTCGAGTGGACTCCTGCCCTGCGCTCCGGGAATCATGATCATCGCCATGGGACTGCATCAACCCGGCAAGCTCCTCTTCTCGCTGCTCCTGCTTGCCGCCTTCAGCCTCGGACTGGGATCCGTGCTGGTGTTGATCGGCATTTTCACGATCAGCGGAAAAAAGCTGCTCGCCTCCCTTCCTGCCCTGGCTCCACTGCGCAGGAAGCTGCCCGGATTCTCCCGCGCGGTCTCGCTGGTCTCCGCCCTGCTGATCATCGCGCTGGGCGCCTTCGTGGTAGCGCGCACGGTCCTGTCAAGACCTGCGGAGATCGATGGAATCCTCGCCTGGATGGGGTTCTGAGAAAACGGACCCCCTATTTTATCGGCACTTCCCGGGTCCGGACTGAACCCCCTGTTCAGCCACTATTTGTGCCCTCTTTTTCCCCAGGCACCCCATTTCTTTGAGTCCGGAAATATTCATCAAGGAAATACCGGCCGTACTGCCGATATTCAAAAAAGCGATATTTACGGACTTTCGGGAGGCCGATTCTCGGCCCCCTGCGAAATCTCAGGACGGGTTTCGGGAGCAGCCGGTTAGAAGGAACTGTTCAGGGATAATGCCTGAGAGCGTCAATAAAACAGCCTTTGTCGTGAAAGAGGAGGAAGAGTTCTGCTTTCTCTACAACGACGAAGATCCGTACGAGATTTTCCGCGCGCTAATGGAGCAGGCAGGGAATCCGGACTCAGGACTGACGCGCGGGGAGGCATTCGAAATCATGGAAGGAATGATTCCAGAGCGGCTCAGGTCTATCTGAACCCGGCCTCTGCGGAATCGAAGTGAAGGAGCTTATATCGGTCGCCAAAGACCGGGAGAAGGAACAAGAAATGGAAGACAATACTCAAGCCACCTATCAGCCGACTCAACCGGAGCCGGAAACAACGCCGGAACAGGCCCAGGGTGAACCCGCCATAGGGAGCTCCCAGCCCACGCCAGCGCCCAGCGCAGTTCCCACGCCGGCCACGCCGGTCGCCCCAGAGCCGCCCGCCCCCACCGCCGGGGACAACAACGGCCCGGAAGAGACCGTGACCGATACCGCCACGCCCGCCGCGACTGAAAATGAAACCCAGGCCGTGGACATGGACTTCGAGGCGGAGTTCGTCAAGTACCTGCGCTACGAGCGAAACATGTCGCCCGAGACGATTCGCGCCTACGAGAAGGATCTCCACCAGTTCATGCGCTTCTTCTGCAAGGAGACGCCCGAGATTCCTCATCCCGCCAGCATCACCACCCTGCAGGTGCGTGAGTTCCTGGCCGAGCTGACTGAGCGCAACTACAAGAAGACGACAATCGTGCGGAAGCTGGCGACCATTCGCAGCTTCTACAAATTCCTCATGAAAAAGAGACTCATCACCACAAATCCGCTCACCTCGATTGAGACCCCCAAGGTCGAGAAGAAGCTCCCCCACTTCCTCAGCGTCGAAGAGGTGGAGAAGCTCCTCAACGCGCCCCAGGGCGACAACTTCCAGTCCTGCCGTGACCGGGCGATTCTCGAGACCCTGTACTCAACCGGCCTGCGCGTCAGCGAGCTCACGGCCCTCAACGTCGCCGATCTCGACTTCAGCGTCGGAGCGATCAAGGCACGCGGCAAGGGCCGCAAGGAGAGGATGGTTCCGGTCGGCAGCTTCGCGCTGCAGGCGATCAAGCGCTACGTCGAATCCCGCGCCCAGACCCACAAGCCCAATGAGGAGGATCCCGATGCCCTCTTCCTGAATCGTTTCGGCGCCCGGCTCTCCAGCCGTAGCATTCGAAAGATTCTCGACAAGTACATCAAGGTCACCGGGCTCAGCACGAAGACATCGCCGCATACGCTGCGCCACAGCTTCGCGACGCACCTGCTCGATCGGGGCGCCAACCTGAGGATGGTCCAGGAGCTCCTGGGTCACAAGCACCTCTCGACCACCCAGATCTACACGCACGTCACGACCAAGAATATTCAGAAAGCTTACGGGGACGCCCACCAGCGTCCTTGACGCTCTTGGAAAAGAGACTGAAGAGAAGAGAACGGGCGGCGGCCTCCACGGCTCGTCGCCCGTTCTCTTTTTCCCGGCGCCCCCGGAAACCCCGGAGAAGGGGTGTATTGACAGGACTCCCGGTCCCTTCTATCCTTCGTTCGATGCCGCCAGCTGGCGGAAGGTCCATCGAGAGAGGAAAGAAACGCCATGAGTTCACTCGAAACCCTTAGAAAACTCGTTGAGATCGACTCCCCCACCGGCTTCACCGGGCGGGCCTGCGAATACGCGTCCGAGGTCCTCGAGGGCTGCGGCTATTCACCTGAGCTGAGCAATAAGGGCGCCGTACGCTGCTCCCTGGGACCATCCCCGAGGCTCGCGATCGCCGCCCATACCGACACCCTCGGGGCCATGGTCAGCGCCATCCGCTCCGATGGTACCCTGGCCATCTCCGCGATCGGTGGACTGTCGCTGAACATGGCGGAGGGCGAGTACGTGAAGGTCTACACGATGGAAGGAAAGATCATCACGGGAACCTTCCTGCTCGACAATCCTTCATCGCATGCCAACAAGGATCTCAACAAGACCCGGCGCGACATCTCGAATATGCACATACGCCTTGACGAGGAGGTCCGCGAAGAGAGCGACACCCGGGAACTGGGGGTGCGCCCCGGCGACATCGTGTGCTTCGACCCGCGCTACCAGGAGCTGCCCTCCGGCTACGTCAAGGGTCGCTTCATGGACAATAAGGCGGGCTGCTTCGTTCTCTTCGAGCTTGCCAGGCGGCTGCCGCCCACAGACGCCGGGCTCCCGGTGGAGCTCTTCTTCTCGAACTACGAGGAGGTCGGCCACGGCGGAACCTGCGGTTACTCCGACACCATCGAAGAGCTGCTCGTCATCGACATGGGCGTGCTCGGCGAGCCCTGCGAAGGCAGCGAGGTGAGCTGCTCGATCTGTGCCAAGGACACGAGTGGCCCCTACGATTACGCCATGAGAAAGAAGCTCGTCGACCTGGCGGAAAAAAACTCGATCCCCTACTCCGTCGACGTCTACCCCTACTACGGCTCGGACGGCTCCGCCGCCCTGAGGGCTGGAAACGACTTCCGGGTCGGCCTCATCGGACCGGGCGTCGCCGCCTCCCATGGCGTGGAGCGAACCCACATCAAGGGCATCGAGGCGACAATCGAGCTCTGCCTCGCCTACATAGAGAGCCTCGGCGGCTCCTGAGCGGCCTCATCAGGCGAGGATCTCGCTGACGACTTCGCCGCCGACATCGGTCAGGCGGAAATCGCGGCCCTGGAAGCGGTACGTCATCCTGCGATGGTCTACCCCGAGCAGGTGGAGCATGGTGGCATGGAGATCGTTGACGTGGACCTTGTCGACCACGGAGTTGTAGCCAAGCTCGTCGGTCTCCCCATGGGAGACACCCCCCTTGATCCCCCCACCGGCCAGCCACATAGAGAAACCCTTCATATGGTGATCCCGGCCGACCTTTCCCTTATTGGTCTGCGCCATGGGAGTCCTGCCGAACTCGCCGCCCCAGACGATCAGGGTGTCATCCAGCATGCCGCGATCCTTGAGATCCCGTACCAGGGCGGCTGTCGGCCCATCACAGAGGCCTGAACAGATCTTCAGGTAGTCGACCAGGCCATTGTGATGATCCCAGCCTCGGTGGTAGAGCTGGATGAAGCGGACCCCGCGCTCGGCGAGGCGACGGGCGAGCAGGCAATTGTAGGCGTAGGAGCCGTCAGCTCCCTTGACCCCGTACGACTCGAGAATATTCTTCGGTTCCTTCGAGATATCCAGCAGCTCCGGCACGCTCATCTGCATCCTGAAGGCCAGCTCGTACTGCTGGATCCGGGTCTCGATCTGGGGATTGCCCACAGCCCGGTTGCGCAGGCGGTTCAGCCCCTGGACCGCGCGAACGACATCCCGCTGTTTCCCCACATCCACACCGGGCGGATTGCCGACATAGTGAACCGCGTCTCCCGTCGAGTGCATCTGGACGCCCTGGAAACGCCCCGGCAGAAAACCGCTGTGCCATTGGCGCACGGCGATGGGCTGTGGATTCCTCCCACCCTGGGAGACGAGGACCACGAAGCCGGGGAGCTCGCTCGTTTCGCTGCCGAGACCGTAATTCACCCAGGCGCCCATGCTGGGACGTCCGGAGATCGAGGTTCCGGTGTTCATCACCGTATGAGCCGGATCGTGGTTGATCTGATCGGTGTGCAGCGAGCGAACGATGCAGATATCATCGGCGATACTCGACATATGGGGCAGGACTGTCGAGATCCTCTGGCCACTCTTACCGCAGCGCCTGAATTCGAATTGCGGAGCGAGGCAGTTGAGCTTCTGCCCCTGCAGCTGGGCTATGGGCTGACCCTTTGTATAGGAGGCGGGCATCGGCTTCCCGTTCATCTCGCCCAGGGCGGGCTTGAAGTCAAAGGTCTCGAGGTGGGATGGTCCTCCCGCCATGGTGAGAAAGATGACGCGCCTGGCCCGGGGCGCGTGATGCAGCGGAGAGATCACTCCGCTGCTCTCCGCCCCGGCCAGCTTCTCGCCGGGCAGGACTCGCGGGTCGATGAGGGAGGCGAGCGCCAGGGCGCCGAGGCCTCCGGAGGTACGGCCCAGGAAAGCCCGCCGTGTCTGCCCAGGGTGATTTTTCCGCGCGCCTGTCATGAGAGTTCAGTTCCTGGTAATGGTCTCACTGAGATTCAGGATGACCCTGGAGATCGAGGTCCAGGCCGCCAGCTCGGCCTTCTGGCCACCGGAACCTTCGGGCCGGCTGCTCAGCCCCACCCCCAGGAGCGCATCTGCCGCCTTCGAGTCCGCAAGGTATTGCTTACGATGAGCCTCCAGCAGGTTCCTGAGGATCCTCCGCTCATCAGCGGATGGCCTGCGGGACAGGGCCTGCCGGAAAGCCCAGTCCAACTTCTCATCGACGCTCTCCCCGCCGAGAAAAACGATATTCTGGGAGAAGGCCCTGGCCGCCTCGACATAGGTCGGGTCATTCAGGAGCGCAAGCGCCGCCTGGGGAGTATTGGAGACCATCCGCTCCGCGGTACACTCCTCCCGGCTGGGAGCATCGAAGGCCAGCAGGCTCGGGTGGAGAAAGGTCCTCTGCCAGTGGGTATAAACTCCCCTTCGATACTGGCTCGAGCCCTTGTCATGCTGCCATTTGCGCTTGGGGAAATTCAGATGCTTCCAATACCCGGCGGGCTGGTAGGGCTTCACGCTCCGGCCGCCGATCTCATCAACCAGCAGGCCGCTGATAAAGAGGGCCGCATCCCGTACGAGCTCGGCCTCTACACGGTAGCGCGACTGCCGCGCGACCAGGCGATTGTAGGGATCGAGCTCCTGGAGCTTGTCGGTCATCAACGACGACTGGCGGTAGCTGCTGGAGGTCAACAGCAGCCGGACCATGTGCTTGATATCCCATCCGCTCTCCATGAACTCGAGGGCAAGCCAGTCAAGGAGCTCCGGATGGCGCGGCCACTCCCCCTGCGCGCCGACGTCATCGAGGCGTGAAGAGATGCCGGAGCCGAAATAAAGCTTCCAGAGGCGGTTCACGAACACCCGGGACGTCAGGGGGTTGTCCTCTCGAACGAACCACCGCGCCAGGTCAAGCCGCGTCGCCCTGCCCTCCTTTACCCCGAGGCTGCCGAGGAATTCCGGAATCGCCGGCTCGACGACCTCGCCGCTGTCATCCAGCCAGTTGCCCCGCGGCAGGACCCGCATCACCCTGGGCTTGACCGCCTGCGAAACGAGCGTCTTCGTGAAGTCCTTCTGGAGATTGCCCCGCTCCTTCCGCAGTTGCTGCAGGCGTTTCTTGTCGCCCCCGGGGGCCTTCTCGAGCTCCTCGATCTCCTTTCCCAGGGCAGCCCATCGCGCCTTCAGCCTTCCCACCGGCACCTGCAGCTCCGGTGGCCTGGGACTGCCGCCGTAGTGCCCCACCTCCTTCAGGTCGGCGAAGAAGGCCGCGAAGGAATAAAAATCCTTCGTGGTGAAGGGATCGAATTTGTGATCATGGCACTCGGCGCAACCCATGGTCACCCCCATCCAGACCGCCGAGGTCGTACGAACGCGGTCTGCCGCGTACTTCGCGAGGTATTCCTTCGGCTGGGCGCCGCCCTCGTCGGTTGTCTTGTTGAGACGGTTGTAGCCTGAGGCTACCCGGGTCTCCATGCTCGCCTCAGGCAGCAGGTCACCGGCCAGCTGCTCGATGGTGAAACGATCGAAGGGCTTGTTGGAGTTGAAGGCCTCGATCACGTAGTCGCGGT
>Ga0310342_100002946_pt1 | contig 11097 bp, 9 predicted proteins | sample S15DNA20500_MG_FD_206155 | JGI IMG/M metagenome (GOLD analysis project Ga0310342, IMG submission 206155) | Marine microbial communities from station ALOHA, North Pacific Subtropical Gyre - S1503-DNA-20-500_MG | ecosystem: Environmental > Aquatic > Marine > Oceanic | place: Pacific Ocean: North... | reverse complement strand
GAGAAGAAGGAATCCGCCCTGCCGGTTACCGATTCAGGGGTTACAAGCTGGGTGAAAAGAACATCCCGACCCTGATGTACTCCACCGATTATCTCGACGTCGAGGAGACGATCGTCGCGGTCGAGGATGAAAACGGCTCCTTCTTGCGAAGGAATATTGATTTCAAGTTGAACAAGTCTCCCAACCAGCGCGGCTCGTTTCACCTGCGCATCAGAGACGTTCCACCGGAAGAGATTCGAGATGACGGCATCTGCATCTACGAAGATGGTCTCCAGGTAAGGCTGTCCGATTCGAAGCACAGCACGGCCATCCGCCCGATGTACACCGTGCCGGAGAAGTGGGAAACCTGGCTCCGAATACCCGTCTCCGAAGATGAAACATCCGTCACCATCGAATACCACTGGGGAAGGCAGAACCGATGAAGAAAGCTCTCCATGGCATCGTCCTATCCCTCTCGATCTGTGTTTCGATTCCTGCCCTGGCGCAGAATGAGCAGGAAAATCTGCCGCCGATGGCGGATATCGACGAGGGGGATTGGTGGGTGATCGAGGATCTGGAGATCCCACCGGCAATCCACCTCGAGGCGGTCAGCATGCTGGAACTCGATGACGGACAAGTCGCCATCGGCACCCGCCGCGGTGAGATCTGGTTGGTCGACGGCTTGCTCGATGATGATCTGGCCGCCGACTACCACTTGTTCGCTCAGGGGCTACACGAAGTTTTTGGTCTGGCGCGCAAAGATGGCGTTCTTTATGCCACTCAGCAAGCAGAGGTGACCCGCATCATCGATAGCGATGGAGATGGCACCGCCGATCTGTATGAAACCGTCAGTGACGACTGGGGCTTCGGCTCGGAACATGAGTTCACCTTCGGCTCTCGCTTCGATCCGGATGGAAACATCTGGATCACGCTGTGCCTGTCTGGCTCCTACACCTCCGACTTCCCATTCCGCGGCTGGTGCTTGCGCGTCAATGCCGATGGCACCACTACCCCCACCTGTAGCGGAATCCGCAGTCCCGGCGGGGTCGGCTTCAACGCCCAGGGCGTGGCGTTCTACACCGAGAATCAGGGGCCCTGGAACGGAGCCTGTGGTCTCAAGGTGTTGCGCCCGGGCGGATTTGTCGGGCACCCCATCAGTTTCCCCTGGTACAAGCTCGCTCCCAACATGGGACCGCAACCTGCACAACCCACCGACGGTGAGGATGGTCGCCTTCACATCGATGTGGAGCGAATCCCCGAGTTGATCCCGACCAGCGTCGTGCTTCCCTACAAGAAGATGGGGCAATCAGCGACCGCGATCCTGCTCGATGAATCGAACGGCGCCTTCGGCCCCTTCGAGGATCAACTGTTCGTGCTCGATTACACACTGAGTGTCGTGATGCGAGTGACCACTGAACAGACCGCCGGGGTATGGCAAGGTGCCTGTTACCCCTTCCGTCAGGGATTCAGCACCGGTCTGCTCGGTGGACTGCTGTCATCCAATGGCCAGCTGATCGTCGGTGGTTGTTGTCGAGGCTGGCCAACGCGAAGCCGTGAGCCCTATGCACTGCAACGATTACGCTGGAGCGGAAAAACACCGCTCGAGTTGCTGGAAATGAGCGCACGGCCCGACGGTTTCTCCCTGACTTTCACCAAGCCGGTCGATCGAGCCATCGCCGCCGATGTCGCCAGTTACCGCATGGAAACTTTCACTCATCACTACTGGCGCTATTACGGCAGCCCTGAAATCGACCAGACCACACCGACCATCACCAAGGCGCGTGTTTCTGATGATGGATTACAGGTCGATCTGGTCATCGACGGTTTGAAAAAGGGCCACGTGCACGAACTGCACCTGCCCGGAATCCGGACTTCTGATGGTGAATCGGTGCTGCATCCGGTGGCTTACTACACGTTGAACCAGATCCCACCCTGGAAGTGATCCGATTAACTCTGCCGCAAGGCCGTGGCGCCTTCCGACAAAAAGTTCGCCCTGGATAGACAGACGCTGCCAGCCTGAACCCATTGCCGATCGAACCCGACCGATCCTTGAGAAAAACTGCTCTCGCAGCCGGGCTTCATCCGGTCGTGAAGTTTGACCACCATCGCGTTGACCCTGTCGATCCATGCATCGCTGTACTCGAACACTTCACGTTCGGCCCCCTCGATATTGAGCTTCAGCAAATCGATGCTCTCCAGTTCAAATTGCTCCATCACCCGATCGATGGTCATCGCCTGCACCGAGTGACGGACCTCCTGAGACAGCTCGCGATCGTCGTCACGGTTTCGGGTCATGTATCCCCAGTCCCCTAGCCCCGGATCGACAAGTTCGACCTGATCGTTGTTTTTCCATAAAGCCGCCTGCACCGGGATCACATTGGGATAGAGCTCAACATTTTTGACCAGCAGTTCGAAGTTACCCTGCTCCGGTTCGAGGGCGATGATTCTTGCTCCGGGATAGCGATTGGCAAAGTAGATCGATGCCAGGCCGGTGTTGGCTCCTGCATCGACAATCGTCATGGGTGCCACTTCGCCTTCGAACCGATACTCCTTGCGCACAAAGACATGCTTGTAAGTCGGAACGTCGGTGGAAGGGACTCGCAATTGAAGTGGATGGGCGACATCGGGTCGTTGTATGGAAACCAGCAAGGTTGAGTTCGAGAGGTGCCCCCATAGCGCTTTGATGGCCCCGACGACACCCACGGTACGGAGATATAGCTTGAGAGCTCGAATCAAGGTTCTCTCCGCTTCACTTACTGTAGCGAACTCGCCAGGCTTACCGCCGGCCGAGCAGTCCACTTCGCCACAGGTAGTACAGTAGCGTCAACACTGCCTGGATGGTGGCAGCAACATAGGTCAACGCCGCAGCGCCGAGCACGCTTCGGACTCCGCCCATCTCCACCTCATCGGAGATGATTCCACTATCGGCTAACACTCTCTTGGCACGGGCACTGGCATCAAACTCGACCGGCAAGGTGATGAGCTGAAACAACACCACGGCACTAAACAGCGCAATGCCGATGTAAATCAGCGGTGGATAACGAAAAATCATCCCGGCAAAAAGCATCGGAAAGGCAAACCAGGAGCCAAGACTGGCGGCGGGTACATAGGCACTGCGCAATGCCAGCATCGGATAACGAGTGGCGTGCTGGATGGCATGTCCCGCCTCGTGGGCGGCGATCGCGGCCGCGGCAACACTGCGGCCATTGTAGTTGTCGGCTGACAGTCTCAAAACACGACTTCTCGGGTCGTAATGATCACTGAGCTGACCCGGAGTCATCTCGATCTGGATCCCGGTCGCCCCGCCCATCTCACATACTTTCTGAGCTACCTGGGCGCCGGTCCAGCCGGAACCAAGCGGCACCTGCGACCAGTGCTGGAAGGCGCTCTTGACCCGCATCTGGGCCCAGATCGCCAGCAAGAAAGCGGGACCAACAAAGAGGAAATACATCGGATCGAAGTAAATAAAACCGAGCACGATGGAAGGTAGATGGCTGATCATAGAAACTGTTCCTTTCCCATCTACTGAACGAATCGTAAAACCAGTCGGTTCCGCGTCGAACCTTCCGTATCGACAGGATACTCGATAACGCGTCCTGAATCCCCCCTCCCCGATGAACAGTACAAACTCACTTCGTGGACTCACCAATGCATGAGGGATTGGTTGCGACACCATCCATGCGGTGGCAGGATTCACCCGTAGTATTTCAAAGCCAAATCATCTAACGGAGGATCTCCAGATGTCCGTACACTCACGCCTCGAGATCAGACCAGGTGTGGACTCGCTTCACTGCGTGAAAATCCTGACCAGTGCGTGCTTGTTGCTCGTGATGCTCGGGACTTCCGTCTCGGCCCAGGTCCAATCGGACGGAACGATCGACTGGAATCGTTACTACTCCAATGGTGAGTCGAACGTCATCATGGCGGAGTGGGTCAAGCAATATCCCACACTGGTGAAACTCGAAACCATTGGAAAGAGTTTCCTCGGCACTGATCTGACCCTGGTCGAGATTACCAATCAGGAAACCGGACCGGCCAGCGAAAAGCCCGCACTCTATGTCGACGGCAACATCCATTCGAGCGAGTTGACCAGCGGTGCAGTCGCTCTCTACTTTGCCGGTTACCTACTCGAAAACTATGGTGAAGATGCTGAGGTAACCGAACTCCTCGACACTCGCACCTTCTACGTTCGCCCCAAGTTCAACCCCGATGGCTCTGACGCCTCCTTGCTGCGGGAGGTTTCCCTGCGGAGTTCGGTCAGACCCATCGACAGTGACGGCGACGGTGCTTTCGACGAGGATCCCTCCGAAGATCTGAATCGCGACGGTTTCATCACGCAGATGCGAATTCTCGACCCGGAGGGCAACCGCAAGATCAGCCCGGATGATCCGAGACTGCTGGTTCGCCGTTCCGCTGAGGACACGGAAGGCCCCTTCTACCGTGTTGTCAGCGAAGGGATCGACAACGACGGCGACGGAAAGATCAACGAGGACGGTATCGGAGGTCTCGATCTCAACCGTAACTTCCCGAGGAACTGGGCGCTTCCATTCAAGCAGTCGGGTGCAGGTCCATTCCCTCTATCGGAACCAGAGACCCACGCAACCGTTCGATTCATCACCGACCACCCGAACATCACGGGGATACTCCATAATCACACCTCGGGAGGATTCGTGTACCGCTTGCCGTCGGCGTGCGATCCTGCGACCTTCGATGAAAACGACCTCGAACTGGTGAAGACGCTCGGCGCGAAGTTCACCGAACTGACCGAAAGGCCTGTTCGACCCAGTTCCACTGACGCAACAAGGCACCGCTACGGCACTCTCATCAGCTGGGCGTACTGGGACCGCGGAATCATCGGCTGGGTCCCCGAGCTCTGGCCGGGCCTCGCCGGCGGCTCGATCGAGGCACTTCGTTATCAGGATGAACATCTGGGTGGTCGTTACTTCGTCAACTGGGCCAGTTATCAACACCCAACCCTCGGTGAGGTAGAGATTGGCGGATTTCGTTCGAAGTTCATCAGTAGTAACCCGCCGGCGGAATTACTGGCCGCCGAATGTGCACTGCACGTGCCCTGGTTCCTGTGGTTGGCTCAGCGTTCACCGGTTCTAGAGATGGCTCAACCGATACTCGAACCGATCGAAAATGACAACATCGAGGTGATCGCTACCGTCGAGAATACCGGTTTCCTCCCGACCCACCTGACCCGGCGTGGACTCGACTCCAAGGTCGTGAAACCGGTTGTCGTTTCCATCGAGCTGGAGAACGCCACCCTCGTCGAGGGGAAGAATAGAATCGTCATCGGCCACCTGCGCGGTAGTTATGCCCTGGAGGGTGGTTCCGAGGAGAGTGCTGGATCTGCGCGATGGGTGGTGAAGGCGGATAACGCCGAAGCCAATATCACCATCGTTGCTGTCAGTGATACCGGTGGGACGGTTCGTTCCAAGAAGATCATGCTGTCTCCGAAATCCCGCACAGCAACTGTATTTGTTCGCTAACCAGATAACCCAACAGTGTTCTGAAGAGGAAACGTGATGCCCGCATTTATTAACCCTCACCAGCTTCCGGTATTACTTCTGGCCCTTCTGCTCATCTACACGCCGATGCCGGCGCAAGAGCAGGCAGCGGAAACACAAGACGCACCAGAGGAACAGATCGAGGAAGAACCTCTCACGACAGAGGAAGCGCTGATCAAAGATCTGCGCTGGCGAAACATCGGCAACGCCAACCAGAAGGGACGGATCTCCGCCATCGATGCGGTAGATGACGACTTTGCGCATGTCGTGGTCGGCACCGCTTCGGGGGGAGTCTTCAAGTCGGAGAACGCAGGCACCAGTTGGCAACCCATCTTCGACACCTACGGTGCGGCTTCCATCGGTGATGTGAGGATCTTTCAACCCGATCCAAAGATCATCTGGGTCGGAACGGGAGAGGAGTGCGGGCGTAACTCATCGGCATGGGGCAACGGAGTCTACAAATCTGTCGATGGCGGCCAGACTTTCACCCACATGGGTCTCGCCGACACCTACACCATCGGAACCATCCTGACCCATCCCAGCAACCCCGAGATCGCCTACGTGGCGGCACTCGGTTGTATCTGGGGAGAGGTCGGAGACCGCGGTTTCTTCAAGACCATCGACGGGGGCGAGACCTGGACCAAACTTGAGGGTGGATTACCCGCTGACGGGCGCACCGGTGCCTGCGAGGCGGTGATGCATCCAACCGATCCCGAAACGGTGTACGCCGCTTTCTGGGAACGGCGCCGCAGACCCTACCGACTCGATAGTGGCGGACCCAACGGCGGCATCTTCAAGACCACCGATGGAGGAGCGAGTTTCAGCAAGCTCACCGAAGGACTTCCCAAGGGCGAATCCGGCAAGATCGGCCTGGCCATCGCAAGGAACAACCCACAGGTGCTGATGACTCACTACGAACACGGGCTGCAATTGAGACGCAACGATTCTGATTACGAGGATATGACGAAACTCGGTTCGGGCATCTATCGCTCGGAAGACGGTGGTGCCACCTGGACCTACAAGAACCGCTATTTTAGCCGCCCCTTCTATTACCAGCATCTCGCCATCAGTCCCCACGACGATCAGCTCACCTACCACTTCAACATCGGCTTCTCTTATTCAGAAGACGGGGGCACCACCCTTCAGCGTTTCCGTGGAGGCGGCCACTGCTGGCATGCGATCTGGCTCGATCCGCACAACAAGAAACGGTTCTGGCAAGGCAACGATGGCGGGCTTTATCTCACCCACGATGGCGGTAAGACCTGGCAATCCTTCAAGAACATCAACGCGACCCAGTACTACGCGGTCGGAGTCGACAATCGCGATCCTTACTTCGTCTACGGCGGGCTCCAGGATGCTGGCACATCCGGCGGCCCCTCGATGACACGGGCCCGTGGCATCTACACCAATGACTGGTTCAGTATCAGTGGTGGCGATGGCTACCATGTCCAGCCCGATCCGGTCGACTGGCGAACCGTCTACTCCGAACCCCATCCCGGAAACACGGGAGGGCGTATCCAGCGCATGAACGTCGAAACTCGCCAGCGCACCGGAATCCGTCCCCAGAAGGGTTCGAACATCGTCAACTATGACGACTACATCACCCCGCAGATGGAGGAGTTGCAGATCGAGAAGGGTTGGGGAACTTCACCGGGACGGGGGAGCGGCGCATTCCGGTGGAACTGGAGTAGCCCGATCGTGCTCTCACCGCACAACCCACGTACCGTCTTCTTCGGATCCAACCACCTGTTCAAAACCACCGACCGTGGTGACAGCTGGTACCTGATCAGCCCTGACCTGTCGAAGAACGAGTATCGCAAGACCATCAAGGAGTCCGGCGGTCTGACACCGGACCACAATCCAGGGGGTGGTGCAGAGTTCTACGGAACCATCATCACCATCGCCCAGTCCCCCATCGATGCCGACGTCATCTGGGCCGGCACAGACGATGGCAACGTCCAGATTACCCGCGATGGCGGCACGACCTGGGCCAACGTGGTGGATCGAATCACAGACTTGCCTCACCACAATCTGTGGGTCAGCCGCATCGAGGCCTCTCACTTCGCCAGAGGGCGCGCCTACGTCACCATCGACGGCCATCGCAGTGCGGACTTCCGTCCGTGGATCTTCAAGACCGAGGACTTCGGCAAAACCTGGAAGAAAATCACCGACAACATCCCCTCCCACCACCCCATCTACGTGATCAAGGAAGATCGGAAAAACGAGAACCTGCTCTTCTGCGGCAGCGAGTTCGCTCTCTTCTACTCCATCGATCAGGGTGATAGTTGGCATCGGTTCAATCAGAACCTCCCGACGGTAGCGGTACACGATCTGGTAATTCACCCGCGTGATCCCGACATCATCATCGGCACCCACGGCCGAGGAATCTGGATTCTCGACGACATCTCGGGCCTGCAGCAGATGACCGAGAAGATCGCAGAGGCGGTTGGACACCTGTTCGAGAACGAAGTCGCCACTCGCTGGCTTTCGATAAGCCCGATGGGCCAGGGTGGGACTTTTGCATTCATCGGCGAAAACCCGACCAAGAACGCCGTGATCAATTACTACCTGCACCCGATCGTCGCCGGCGAAGAGAGCGTGACCATCAAGATCACCGATGTCATCGGCAACAACGCGCGCAGTTACACCATCGAAAAACCGAAACCGGGGATCAACAAGCTGATCTGGGATATGAGATTCGACGCACCTCCACCTCCGCCCTCGGAAGATGGAGAATCGGCTGACTCACCTCGACGTGGACGAAGACGCTCCGGACCGCCAGCGGGACCGGGAACCTACCTGGTCGAGTTAAAGGCGATGGAAGAGGTTTTCACCGGCACCATCACGGTGCGCCAGGATCCGATGCTACCTCCCCCCTTCAAGATCCCGAACTAGCCGATGAGAGGCACACTCGTCATCGTCCTGGCCATTCTGGTGGTGGGCATCGCCTGGAAGCTGATGAGAGTGGAGGAACCGGAGAGCCATGACGCACCGGTTCACGACGGGGCTCCGTCCTGGTCACCGGATGGCTCCCAGATCATTTATCACTCCGATCGGGACGGCAACGGCGAGATCTACCGCATGAACCGGGACGGCTCCGACAACCAACGCATCACCCATCATCCGGCCAGCGACGGATATCCATGCTGGTCTCCCGACGGCAGCCAGATCCTGTTCGACTCCGAACGCGCCGGCAACTTCGATATCTGGGTGATGAATGCTGACGGTTCCGATCCACGGCAGTTGACCGACAGTCCTGGTAGAGATCTTGCCGCCGCCTGGTCTCCCGATGGAAAAAAGATCGCCTTCATGTCCGATCGGGTCGGCGCCTTCCAGGTCTACGTCATGAATACCGATGGAACCGACCAGCAGCGAATGACGATGATCTACACCAACTGGTTTCCTCGCTGGTCTCCCGATGGCAAACGACTGGCGTTTCATGTTCGCCGTGACATTCACATCCTAGAGTTGGATGCGTCATCTCTCACACGTCTCACCACCGATCCACAAAACGGCATGTACCCGACCTGGTCCCCCGACGGCAACCGCATCGCTTTCATGTCGTGGCGCGATGGCAACACCGAGGTCTACACGATGGCCGCAGACGGTGCCGATCAAACCCGCCTGACCTACAGCCAGGTGGGTGACTCCATCGATCCGCGCTGGAGCCCCGATGGCAGCCAGATCGTCTTCGTGCGTGTTCCCGCTGGCCGAGATGACGACGGCCCACAGCAGATCTGGGTCATCGACGTGGAGCAGAAAGCCGCCCGGCAACTGACCGGCGAGTGACAATAATCTGTGGCCCGGTTGAGCCGCATCAGGCCTTGCGCTGGCGCCGACGCAGATATGGAAGCAGCCACAGGTACACCCCGGTGACCCACAGCCCGAGCAAGATCACTCCGACCGGCAAGAACAGGTACAGTTTGACACCGTCTCCGAACCAGGAACCGTCATGAATCGATTCGATCAGATCGGAGCGACGATAGGTGCTCGACAGGATCTCACCGCTGGCACTGTCGAACTGAACCTCCCAGCGGTTCTTGCAGCGCACCTTGACCACTCCGGAGGTGGGCCGAACGTCGAGTCGGTCGATATCGTCCCAACTCTCCACCTGCGCCTCGGGAACCGCACGGGTCAGTTCCAGGATACCCTCGAAGTCGAGGCCGGGAGCCTCGCTACTACCGCGCTGGGTCGGCGGCTGGATCCAGTCGACCTGTTTCTTCAGTTGCAGGAGCAAACCGGAGATCAAGATCACCAGCAGCGGCAGTGCCGAGATCAGCGCGCCGATGCGATGTAGTTTACGGTTGGTTTTCGGGGCACTCATGGCGAGCAGTCGGTCGCGAGACCTTCTCCATTTCCACTGAGAAACAGGACTTGCCGGCTGTGGCCCAGCGAATCCCTTCAGGATCTCTTTTCGAGCCAGTCCTCACGAACGATGGCGCTCAAGAACGCATCGCGTGGCTCGGTCAATCGTACCAGCCCGTGACGCAGCAGGCCCTCGCGCTGGAACCCCGCCTTCTCCTGAACCCGAGCCGATGCCGGATTCTCCGGAAAGGAGTAGGCGAAGATACGCATCAGCTTCTCATCGCGCTCGAAGGCGAAATCGACCAGTGCCTTGACCGCTTCGGTGCAGATCCCCCGCCCCCACTGTTCGCGAGCGACCCAGTAGCCGACCTCATGGATATGGACAAACTCGCCTCGACGCAGGTCGATGGCTCCGACCAGCAGGTCACTGTCTCGCTCGACGATGGCGTAAATCTCGATCTGGCCACTTTTGCGCAGATCATCATGGGTCGAAATCCATTCGCTGGCAGCACCGTCGGGATAAGGGTGGGGAATCTCTCCGGTGGTCAGGGCCACCTCCGGGTCGCTCACGTATTGCTGGACAAGCTCCGCATCCTCTGGCCGCATCGGACGCATACGAAACCGTTCCGATTCGAAGGTCGTTTCCTCGATCGCCGCTGCCATGACTTCGTTGCTCCTCATGCTCCGGAATTATCGATCACCACTCGTAAGATTCGTCCCGCAACGATCAGCAGTAGCCCTCCGGCCACGGTCGGAAAGCACCCCGTGGTCAGTATGTGCAGTACCAAAGTACCCTCCAACTCACCGCTGTTCAGCACACTATTAAAGCCGGACACGACTCCCAGCACACAGAAGATCAGGCCGACAAACTCGGAGAGACCGGCCAAATTCCTGGCAGTCTTGTAGCTTCCTTCGTTCATCAGCTGGCTCCTTCTGCGTTCGCATCTTGAGACTCTTGTTACCAAAGAGTACTGCCAAGAAGGGACTCCGCAAACGGTCCCGGTCTCACGATCACCGTTGAACCGATGCTTGCCCTCGCACGAACTCGACCAGCAGCGGCCGGGTCAGTCGGAACGGCGCGTGAGGTCGGGATTTTTTCGCCCCATGTAACCGTGGCGTCCGAGCAGGCTCTTCGGACCCTGAGTTGTGAACGAAGAGCGTTCCGCTGCCAGACCTTCGTCTGTGGTCTGGGTGTAGGCCCAGTCCGCGCGATAGCTGAAGGGGTGCTCGCCGTACTGCTCGATCAACTTCTTCCAGGTGGCACGCGCCTGTGCGTGTTCACCCAGATGGAAGAGTGAGA
>Ga0310342_100002945_pt1 | contig 11098 bp, 9 predicted proteins | sample S15DNA20500_MG_FD_206155 | JGI IMG/M metagenome (GOLD analysis project Ga0310342, IMG submission 206155) | Marine microbial communities from station ALOHA, North Pacific Subtropical Gyre - S1503-DNA-20-500_MG | ecosystem: Environmental > Aquatic > Marine > Oceanic | place: Pacific Ocean: North... | reverse complement strand
CCATACCGCGACATTGCCACCCAACTTCAGCGCGGCAACGAATTTTGAACGTCAGACACGGTGGTCCGACCTTCTCGCCACGCCCGAGGGGTTGGTGCCACGCCTGCGACGAGCATTCACGATCCTGCGCTCTGGCCGGCCCGGCCCGGTCCTGTTGGAAGTGCCCCGAGATGTTGCCAGTGCAGAGGTTCCGGATTTCGATTACACCCCGCCGCGTTCGGCCCGCAGCCAAGGCGATCCGCAGGATATCGTCGATGCGGTCACGCGGCTCGTGGAAGCGAAACGGCCCATGATCTGGGCCGGGCAGGGCGTGCTCTACGCCGAGGCCGGAGCGGAGCTGACGGAGGTAGCGGAACTGCTGGCGGCGCCGGTGGCCACGACCTGGATGGGGAAAAGCGCCATCGACGAGCGCCATCCGCTGTCGATTGGCACCGCCGGTTACAGCCGCACCGCAATGGTTTCCGATGCCCTGGAACGCAGCGACGCGGTATTCGCCGTGGGCGCCAGTCTCGCCCGTGATTTCACGTCGCCGGCCATTCCCGGGGGCAAGGCGTTCGTCCACGCGTCGGTCGACCCGACGGATTTTAACACCTACTACGCTGCCGATGTCACGATTGCCGGCGACGCCAGGCTCGTACTGCGGCAGGTGATCGAAGAATTGAAGACACGGCGCGATCGAAAATCGGATGACCAGCGGGCCGCGGTGGAAGCCCGGATTGCCGACCAACGCGTGGCCTGGAAGCAGCGTTGGGCCACACGCCTTCATGCCACGGAGACGCCGATCAATCCCTATCGCGTTATCGGTGAATTCATGCGGGCCTTCGATCCAGCCCGGACGATCGTGACCCACGATTCCGGGGGTTCCCGCGATCAGCTTGTTCCGCTCTACGAGGCGGTCAACCCCCGCGGGTATCTTGGCTGGGGTCACTCCACGCAGTTGGGATTCTCCCTCGGGGCCATCATGGGGGCCAAGCTTGCTGCACCGGAGAAGTTGTGCGCCCACCTTCTCGGGGACGCGGCAATCGGCATGGTGGGCATGGATCTGGAAACCGCGGTGCGCGAGCAGATCCCCATCCTCACCATCGTGCTCAACAATGGCAGAATGGGGAATTATGAGCGACTGATTCCTCGAACCGCTGAGTTATTCGACATGCTGAAGCTCGGTGGTCGCTACGCCGACCTGGCGCAGGCGCTCGGCGTCCACGCCGAGCGGGTGGAACACCCAGAAAAACTGGCGTCTGCCTTTCAGCGGGCCGAGCGGGTGACGCAAGAGGGGAGGCCGGCGCTGGTGGAGTGCATGACCTGCGTCGAGGCAGAGATCCCCTACCAAGGCTGACAGATGTCGGGGATCAAGCATGGATTGTTCGCCTCGATCTCCTTGGCGTGGTCCATCAAGGGCGACGCCTCCGTCGTGGAACGCGTCTTGAGAAACCAGTTCATGAAAGACCCGGTTCCAGTTTTTCATCGGATTATTTCAGGGCGTCAGCATCAGCCCATGACCCCCGACGACAGTGCTGGCTTGATCCAGTTTACGCAGCGCATCGGCGCTTCGGCGTAGTTGTAATACGCGATCATGTCCGCACCGTGATCGGCAATGGCACGCGTGGCCTCGATCATTTGAGCCTCGGTGACGATGGGCGAACCTGTGTCGGGACCGTAGAAGCCTATCCGTACTGCGACCATGAGTTGCTGAGATGACAGCAGCACCGCACGAGCAGCCTGTGTCACTTGAGCAATCCGGTCTCGAGATTGGCCATACACGCCGGCCATGACGATATCAATGGATGGATCAGCAGAGCCAACCAATCCGACGCCATGGGGCTGCGCCTGGTCGCGCAGCGCTGCAAGCAGCGCCGCTCCAGTTCGGCGGAAATGAATTTGGTAGTCGACCAGCGCCGGATGCCGATCGGTGAACTGCTCGATCGTCTCCGGCAGCTTCGCCGGGACGTCGGGCGCCTCGTCCATGTAGCACAAGAGGTGATCACGCACGGCCGATCGCAGAGTGTCGACGTCTACGCCGGCACTCGCAGCTTGTTCCATGTCAGCGGTGTTGAAACTGAGGTCCAGCAGGGCCATCTCAAGGGGACGGAAATGAATCCCCATCCGCTCGTGGTGATGGCCCGTAACCCAGGTCCCCCCGTGCGCCCGGTTGCGATAGTTAGGTGCCTCTAGAAAGATGGATTCGAAGCCGTAGTGCTCGGCCAGGTCGCGTACGAGCCCTTTTGCCCAGGCCACGGAAGCGGGGTGGGCAGGGCTCAGCGCATGGGGATGAGAATCGCCGAAGGCGTTTTGGATCGTTGCCTCCGGATGCGCCAGGCCGAGACGGGTGTTATGGAGAAGCACCGTCCAGGCCATGAGCTTCATGCCGGCGCGGGTGACGGCATCGCCGATCACGCGGATCCAGTCGTTTTCACGGCTCATGGCGGCCACGACCGGACGAATGGGGCCTTCGGCGTAACAGGCTTCGTCGGGGTGAAAGTAGACCACGCCGTCCTCCAGCAGGTGCACCCGCTGTTTCGGGTTGTGCGGATGGAAGAAGAACCCGGCGTGGTAACTGGTCGCCACCGCGATGTGGGTGATGCCCAAATCACGGGCGCGGTGGACGACCGTTTCGACGCCTTCGTCACGAAAATCCCACGGATAGCAGAAGAGAACGGCGGCTTTGAGCATTTCGGTCGGTCCTCACTCCACCGGAACCCGGTAGTGTTCCAGCGCGTCGCGGTCCAGTTCCACCCCCAGTCCCGGAGCGTCGGGGACCCGCAGGGCGCCGTCTTCGAAATGAATCGGATCCACGATCAGGTCATCTTCGCGCAGAAGGTTGCCGATGATGTCACACGGCAGTGCGCACCCGGCGGCGGCAGCGGCGTGCACACTACTCATGTCGCGCACGCCCAGGTCCATGCCGGTGCCTCGCCACGTTCGGCCTCCCGCGTGGTGCACCAGCTGGGTCCACTCGACGAAGGGTTTCAACGCACCGAGCAGGTTGTAGTCATCCGCGGCCTCGGCCCGGATCGCGGGGAGCAGTTGGGCCATGGAGGTCAGGTGCAGGGCGATGGTCTGGGGAATCTGCTTCCGCAAGGCGACATACCAGTCCAGCCGGTCCTGGGGCACGGGGCTTTCGAACGTGACGCGATCGAAGGATTCAAGACTCCGCGCGACCTGGATAGTGCCCTCCGGATCCTCAAAGCGTTCATTGGGATCCAGCACGATGCCGAAGTCCGGGGCGACGCTGCGTACCGCAGCCACGCGTTCGGCGATGGGATCCCCCAAAACGCACTTCATCTTCATACCGTGAAAGCCCATCGACAGGCCCTTGGCGGCGCGTGTGGCGGTGTCCTCCGGCGTGCCGCGGCCCATCCAGAAATCAATGGGAACGCGGTCCACCCGTTTGCCGCCCAGAAGGTGGTGAACCGGCACGCCGAGGTGCTTGCCCAGCAGGTCCAGCCAGGCCATTTCATAGGCTTCATAAATGATGTAGGACCCGTAGGTATCGCCGTGCGGCAGCGGCAGGTTGCCGATCGGCAGTTCCTGCAAGGTTCGGCCAAGGATCAGGTCGGCTTGTTCCTTCAGCGGGCCGTAAAGATCGCCACGACGAGGTTCTCCCAGGCCGACCAGCCCGTTGTCGGCTTCCAGTTCAATGATCCACTTCCGAAACTCCCAGAAGTTCTTCGAGCGTCCCGAAATCGGGTCGGGGGCACAGAGTTTGTCTTCCACGCCCTCCGAGTGCACCGCCCCCGGCTTCATGGGCACGATCACGGCATGGATATGGACATCGACGATCTTCATGGCAAGAGATCCGAACGGCTGCGGTAGCCGGTTTTCGGCCAACACTTGCAACGGTTCATGTCAGGTAGCCAAAGCGGGCCATAGCATCCTCGAGAAAATCGAATTTTGGCAAGTGCTCGATGCTCTTGTAACGGCCGACCGCGTCAGGCCGTACCGAGATCCGTGCCAATGGTATTTCGAGAAAGTTTTCCAGGCGAGCCAAAGTCGTGTCTTGGTCAAGAACGAAATCTTCGAAGCGAACGGTGACGAAATGCTTCGGCGGTGGCGTGGCGTCAACCAGGTCGACCTGGTACTTCCAACTGATCGCACGCCGCCGGTATACCTCGTCGGTGTGATCGTAGGAAATATTGAAATCGCCCAGATCATCGGTGACGTGTGGTTGGAGGATGGTGTCACGTGGATCGCGTATCCACTGGACGAAATGGGCGTCGGGAAACAGCCGCACGATCCAGGGGAACACGAGCGTGGTCTCGGGAAGCTTCCAGCCGCGCGGCGTGCGAGGAGACTGCAATATCGAAGCAAGAAATGTATCGACGAGACGTGTGAAGGATTCATCGATCGGCACGCTGTGCAGTTTCGAGAAATTCCACTGCAGGTCGCCGCGGTATTCGACGTGCCGGGCCATGACGCGGCATGCGTCGTACATGACTTCGGCCGGCAGCAGGTCGTTCGAGTCGTTGAGCGGGCTGCCCATGTTGACGCCACTGGCCAGCAGCGTCTGGGCGATGGCTCGCGTACCCGCGTGGCCACGGCCGATGACGATGATCGTTTTCATGACGTCGTTGACAGATTATTAACCGAATCTCGCATCGCGGAAAAGCCTTCTACCAAGACTGTCTGGTCGTTGCCCATCTGCATGAGGCGTGCGCCCTGTTGAAGCAGTTGGGTTGCGTGCTCCCGGCTGGTGATCGGTGCTCCCCAAGCCTTGCCGTGATGGGCGCAGGCCTGGGCAATGGCTGCCACGGCTTCGTGGATGAGCGGGTGGTCGAATTGGCCAATGATGCCATAGCTCTGTGAAAGGTCTCCCGGCCCCAGGAGGATGCCGTCGATGCCCTCGGTGGCAGCGATGCCGTCTACGTCTTCAACGCCTTCCTTGTCCTCGATGATAGCGATGACCATCGTCTCACGGTTGGCGTGCTCGACGTAAGCCGCACGGTCCTTGGTGCCGTAATCCGCGTCGACACTGCCTCCTACCCCCCGCATGCCCAGGGGGGCGTACTTGGCGTCTCGCACGATGGCCCGGGCGTCCTCGACCCCCATGCAGTGGGGCACGATGATGCCAGTCGCACCGGCCTCAAGAATCTTGAGGGTCGAGGTATATCCTGACCGCTCGACGCGGACCAATGCATCCATGTCGTGTGCACGGGCGGCGAGGATCATCTGCGCCAACTCACCGATGGTAAAGTCGCTGTGCTCGTGCTCAAGCCAGATGCCGTCGAAGCCGACATGGCCTATCAGATCGACTACCTTCCAGTGGGGAATGATCCAGGACTGGGTAATGACGACGTATTCGTCGCGGGCTAGTTTTTCGAGGATACGACTGCGCCGCATGGGATTCTCCGAAATGCCGTGCTGATTGTTTATGGAAATGATAGGGCAACGCCCCGGGTCGCGTAGCCACTGCTGCCAAGAGCAAACTTGCAAGGCGTAAAACCCGGTGTGGGAGAGGTTGACGCAGGCATGACGGTGGCAGGGCGACCAGGTCTGCAGCTTTGCCCATGCCGGTCCATGGGGGGTGATGTGATCATCGAAACGTCCGGCAATTTTGACGCGTGGCTCGGAACAACTGAAAATCAAGGGCCATGACTCTCCATCGTATGACGAAGGCGACATTGCTGATCCTCCTGGTCGTTGCGGCAGCGGCGATTGGATTCCTGCTCGGCCGCGGTGATTCGGAGCCGACCGGTGACGAATCGAAAATTTCGCTATCGCCCCTCGCGACCGATGTGACGAAGATCTCGCCGCCCCTGCGCATCCTCGGGACGGTTCCGCCCTTCGTGCTGACGGACCAGTTTGAAAATGCCTTCGGCTTGGATGACCTGCGCGGTCAAGCCTGGGTGGCCAGTTTTATCTTCACGCGGTGCCCTGCGGCCTGCCCGATGGTGATGTCGAACAAGGTACGCCTTCGCGACGCTTTGCGGGACGATGTAACCCTGGACACGGTTCCCCTCGTCAGCTTTACCGTGGATCCCGATCATGACACCGCCGAGGTACTGCAGCGGTATGCCTTTGGAATGGGAGCGGAACCCGATCGCTGGCGTTTCCTGACCGGCACGCGTGACCAGATCTGGCAGTTGAGTCGGGACGGTTTCAAGCTCGCCGTGGCGGAGACACCAGACGAAGGCCAAGGCCCCATCACGCACAGTTCGAAGCTGGTCCTCGTGGACGGGGGCGGGCGTGTGCGAGGCTACTACGACGGGCTTGACGGAGGGAGTGTCAAAAGCGTCGTCCGCGACCTGGCCCGACTTCGGGATGAATCGGCTCTCGGGGCCGAGGTGGCGCATACCGTGCCGGGCGCCGCGGCCATCCGGATCGAGGCATCGTCCGCTGACACGGTCGACCCGCCTTCCGCCCCGCCACCGCGTGCCGTGACCATCCCCCCTGAATAGGCTGAGGCCACCCGTCATGCATGTTCTCCAAAAGGCATGGAACGATCCTGCCGGTTGCAATCGCCGTTTTCGCGGGTAGCGTATTTCCCATGAGCGAACTGATGGCCATCCTGTCACCTGCGAAGTCGATGGAAATACACGGCTGCCCCGACGGGATCACGTCATCAAGGCCCCGGCTTCAGACCCAGACCAGAAAACTGGCCGGGTTGCTCCGCGACCATTCGGCCCGCAAGCTCCAATCGCTGATGTCGATCTCTCCGAAACTGGCCGAACAAAATGTTCTTCGCTGGCAAAACTTCAACATGCGTTCCAACCCAAGGAAACCTTCCGCATTCTTTTTTCGTGGTGATGTCTACCAGGGTTTCGAAGCATGGACGCTTGACCGCAAGGCCCTTGCGTGGGCGCAGGATCATGTCCGCATCCTCAGCGGCCTGTTCGGCCTCCTGAGGCCCTTGGATTCGATCCAGCCTTATCGGCTCGAGATGAGCACGCCACTGAAGACTCCTTCCGGAAAGGATCTTTATGCCTTCTGGGGCAATGCCATCACCGAGGTCCTTCGCAAGGACATCTGCTCGCAGCATGTCGGCACGATCGTCAATCTGGCCAGTGACGAGTACAGCCGTGTGTTGGACATGGATGCACTCGATGTGGCGATCATTCAGGTGCGATTCCTCCAGGTTGACAAGGCCAAGGCCAAGTTCATCTCGTTCTACGCCAAGCAGGCCCGTGGCCTGATGGCCCGCTGGATGGCGATCCACAAACCCAAGCGGACATCGGACCTGAAGGCTTTTGATCTCGGTGGCTATCAACTGGACCGAGATGTTTCCGGCAACGGCGGACTCATCTTCACACGTCCCAAGCCACCACCCAGAGGGACCCGTTAGCTGGGCCCGCAACATTACAACCAGGCCGCAAAACATTGACGTTCTCACGGGCGCCGACCTCGGTGTTGCAGAGTGGAAGAAAGCAATCGCGGGTGAAGTTACGCCCGGCGAGTAGCGGCCCTGCACCCCGCGCGGGCTGAGAACGCTTGGGTAGAGGCTTCGTGATCGCGCTTGCAACGCGTTGAACATCTCCGTGTCCGACCAAGTGCTTTCCCAGGTGTTCTGAGAAGTGGATGTATTTGTGACCAGCGGAATCATTGCTGGTGCCAAGGCGTCATTCCTGGTGGGATAACAGGGACGCAAAAAACAAGTTGCTCACGAAACGGACTCCGACAATGTCGCTGAGAATGATCACGACGGGGCCACGTGTCGCCGCCGACTTTAAAATCAGCAGGTAGAATGCTCCCGCGAGGGCACCATGAAAAAACTCTCACAGTACGATTGCATTGTCGTCGGCCTCGGCGCCATGGGAAGTGCTGCGCTGTACCAGCTCATGCGACGGGGTGTTCGAGCACTTGGCATCGAGCAGTTTTCCCTGGGACACGATCGGGGCAGTTCGCATGGACGGACACGCGTCTTTCGCACCGCCTACGCGGATATGGTCTATGCGAAGATGGCTGGCGAAGCGCTGTCGCGGTGGAAACAGTTGGAGGTACGGGCGGGGCAGAAACTTGTCGAAATGGTGGGGGCGTTGTCTTTCGCAGACGAAGACAACGAGCATTTCCGCCAGGTCAATGCCGTTCACGACACGTTACAGCTTCCCTACGAGGTTCTCTCCGGTCGCGAAGCATCTCGACGGTTCGACGCATTCTCCCTCGGCGACGATATCGTGGCGTGCTACGCCCGGCGCAACGGGTTCCTTCATGCCGATCGCTGTCTCGATGCCATGCAGACACTGGCAGTCCAAGGTGGGGCCGAGATCTGGGAGGAAACAGGCGTCGATCGGATCGAAATGGAAGGCAATGGTGTGGTTGTTCACGCCGGCGACCGATGTGTCCACGCTTCGCATGTCGTGATCACGGCAGGACCTTGGCTGGGGCGAAGCACCACCGAATTGAATTTGCCCTTAAAAGTGACGCGCGAGCAGAAGGTCTACTTCGACGTTGCCGCTCCCGATCGATTTTGTGCCAGGCGACTGCCGGTCTTCGCCCACTACGATACCGATGTCTACGGCTTTCCCCTTCAGGATGCGGCCCTCAAGCTGGCGGTCGACCATTCGGGATACGCGGTCGATCCGGACCAGGTTGATCGCACCGTCGATCGCTCATATATCAAGGAATTGACGGCGTGGTTGCACCGCTGGATGCCGACTGCCGCGCCACGACCCGTCGAATCCTCCGTTTGCCTTTACACCACCACGCCCGACCTGGACTTCATTATTGATCGCCATCCTGCGATGGACCATGTCGTCATCGCCGGGGGATTTTCGGGGCATGGTTTCAAATTTTCGATTCTGGTAGGAGATATCGTGGCAGATCTGGTGGTCGACGGCGCCACGGCACACCCGATTCGACGATTTGGGATCGGTCGGTTTCAATGAAATGGAAGTGGGGCGGCGCTCGAACGCGGCACGGGATCCGCGAGACGGTGGGAAAGGCACGAAAACAATCTCGAATATTTCGACACATACCATTTGTTTTAACTCTTTGAAAGCCAGCCATGATGTTTGCCGCCACTGGTGCTGCCGATTTCACTCCCGATCCAGGCCATGTTCTGCAGGGCCACGCCGGTTCACCACCGTCACATCGCGTCCTGCACCCGTTGCAGGCACGGGCCATTGTGTTTGCCGAGGGAGAATCGCGTGTCGGTATCTGCACGATCGATGTCATCGGTCTTATGCCCGATGTCACGGCGCGTGTCCGCCGTCGCATGACCGAGATATGTGGACTACCCGGCGAGCATCTTTTGCTTGCCGCAAGCCACACGCACTGCGCGCCTGCGTCGATCGACTGCTTGGGAATATCGCCCGACCCCGCATTTATCGCGGCGCAGGAAGAAGCAATGGTGGCGTCGATCACGGAGGCCGCGTCTCGTCTCGAACCGGTCACGTTGGGACTGGGATGCGGGTCGGCCACCTTCAACATCAATCGAAGACTGCCGGCGATCCCGGACGCCGTGACGGGGCAACTTGGTGGACCCCACCCAGGTGGCGTGGTCGATCGCCGGGCTCGTCTGCTGCGCGTTGACCGGGAGGATGGCTCGCCATTGGCCGTGCTTTTCAACTTTTCGTGCCACCCGGTGACGAAGACCGGGATGAGCGGTGCCATTTCCTCGGATTATCCCGGCGTGGCCCGCGGACGGATCGAAGAAGTTCTGGGTTGTCACGCCCTCTTTTTGCCCGGGTCGTTCGGCAACGTGCGCCCGGCCGTCCTCCATCCTGATTCAGGAGGTTTTGCCGATGCCTCAGACGAGCAATTGTTCGCCTTCGGCACGGAACTCGGCGATACCGTCGTCACAGCGACGGGGTACACGTGCACCCGAGCGTTCGGAAAGCTGGCGGCTGCGCTGATGCCGTTGGAATTGTCCTACGCTGGACTTCCTTCGCGTGACGAACTGCAGCGCATCGCCGCGGAAGATGCCTCGGATCACCAGGTGGTCCGGACATGGGCCGAGCGCCTTCTCGGCCGGTTGGATTGCGGTGGCTTGCCGGCATCAGCCGTCTCTGAAATGCAGGCCCTTCGGATCGGCCCCTTGCTGTGCGTGGCGATTCCGGGCGAAAGCGTCCAGGAGATCGGGTACGAGATCGAAAAGCGGCTGGCCCGGCGGGGCGACGTCGACGACATCTGGGCCATGGGATACTGCAATGACATGCTCGGATATCTCATGACCGAGCGACATAAACTTGAGCGAGGTTACGAGCCACAGGCATACCGGCATTTCGAGCGGCCGGCACCGTTCCAGAATGAATACCAAGTGATCGTGGAAAAGGCACAAGAAGTGGCGAAGATGGTGTGAAAAGGGATTGTGATGATGTAGGATAATGGATGCGAATGGGTGTCATCGATCACTCGGATTAAACCCGCAGTCGATCTGCATCCGTTCAAGGACATAGACGATTGCCATTGAAGTCACTTGGAAACGACAGATATGACATTATCCGTCCGGTACCTTTTTGTAAAACGTCCTCCGGTGGCCCGTGCCTCTCGGCACCGTGAGGCGATCTCGGGATCCAGTCGTACTAGATGAGGAGCACCAAGCGTGTCGAAGTCCAAGTCCCGTTCCGGGAAAATCCAGGTTGCCATCGTCGGGATGGGAAACATCGGTCGCATTCATGGCGGCTGCTACGAGAAGAGTCGGCATACGACGGTCGCGGCCGTCTGTGATGCGATGCCGGATGCGGCGGATGCGGCGGGAGAGATGTTTGGCTGTCCTGCCTTCTACAGCGTCAAAGAAATGCTGGCATCTCCCATTCGAATCAATGCGGCCAGCGTGACTACCGCGGGCGAAGAGAACGGATCCCACCATTATCAGCCAACCATGGCGCTGCTCGGCGCAGGGATTCCGGTACTGGGTGAGAAGCCGATTTCCAACCGTCTCCCGGAGGCACGGCGCATGGTGGCGTTGGCCAAAAGGAAGCGACTGCCCTATGCCATCAACTTGAACCACCGCTTCACCCCGGCCGCGGAGAAGGCGAAGCAGTGGATCGAGAAGGGGCGCCTGGGTGCCCTGAATCTCATCAACATGCGCATGTGGATCGACAACCCGAACGAGGCGAGCCCCTATTTCCACATGCGAGCGCTGCACCCCCACTCGATCGACGTGATGCGCTACTTCTGCGGCGATGTGCGTCGTGTCCAGGCCTTCTTCAAGAAGGGAGAA
>Ga0310342_100002943_pt1 | contig 11102 bp, 9 predicted proteins | sample S15DNA20500_MG_FD_206155 | JGI IMG/M metagenome (GOLD analysis project Ga0310342, IMG submission 206155) | Marine microbial communities from station ALOHA, North Pacific Subtropical Gyre - S1503-DNA-20-500_MG | ecosystem: Environmental > Aquatic > Marine > Oceanic | place: Pacific Ocean: North... | reverse complement strand
CCTTGGCGAGCTGAATCGCTCCGGAGAGCTTGGCGTAGGAGTTGGCGTCGATCAGGGCGCCCATGAAGTTCGAGAAGTCACTCACGTCTCCCATCGAGATCTGCCCGATCTCCTCGGCGAGCTGATCCCGCACAGCGGGCCAGAGGCTCTCGGGGATGTAGGCGCGGCTGGCTGCGGAGCACTTCTGGCCCTGGTACTCGAAGGCGCCGCGCAGGAGCCCGATCACCAGGGAGCGGACGTCGGCGCTGGGATCGGCGAAGACGAAGTTCTTGCCGCCGGTCTCTCCGACGACGCGTGGATACTGGCCGTAGTGGGCGATGTTCGCGCCGATCGTGCTCCAAATGGACCGGAAGACGGGTGTCGAGCCCGTGAAGTGAATCCCCGCGAGGCGGGAGTCCGCGAGGACCGGGTCGCCCACGGTAGCTCCGGGGCCGGGGACGAAGTTGACGACTCCGGCGGGGAGTCCGGCCTCGACGAGGATCTGCATGACGCGCCAGTTCGAGAGCACCGAAGTGGAGGCGGGCTTCCATAGGGCGGTGTTGCCGAGCAGCGCAGGCGCCGTGGGGAGGTTGCCGGCGATGGAGGTGAAGTTGAACGGCGTGATCGCGAACACGAACCCGTCGAGGGGGCGTTGCTCCACACTGTTCCGGCAATCGGCCGTGGAGATCGGCTGGCTCTCGCATATCTCCTCGAGGAAGCACGGGTTGAAGCGCCAGAAGTCGATCAACTCGCACGCGGCGTCGATCTCTGCTTGGTGGCAGGTCTTCGACTGATTGAGCATGGTCGCGGCGTTCAAGCGGTCACGCCAGCTCGACGCCAGGAGATCGGCTGCACGCAGGAAGACTGCGGCGCGTTCCTGCCACGGTAGGGCGGCCCAGTCGGTGCGAGCGGCCTCGGCGGCGTCGATGGCCGCTGCGACCTCGTCGGGCCCTGCCTGGTGGTAGATGCCGAGGACGTGCCCGTGGTCGTGGGGCATCACGATCTCGGCCGTCCTACCCGTCCGTACCTCCTCGCCTCCGATGAGGAGCGGGACCTCGACTTCCTCTCGAGCCGTGGCCTCGAGGGCGGCCTGGAGAGAGGCTCGCTCCGGGGTTCCGGGAGCGTAGTCCCGGACCGGCTCGTTCTGTGCTTTGGGGATCTGGAAGACGCCGTGGGTCATCGCTGGATTCCTGCTGGTTGGTGGGAGAGGGGCCTTCGTACCCCGAATTCGAGTTCCAGGGCGACCATCCTACCGCCCGCGGGGGCAACAGCCGAGCCCTTGGATGTAGACTCATGCCTCCGATGATCCGCGGGCGTGCGATGCCACGCCTTGACCTCCTCCACCCACCTCCAATAACTCCCATGTTCCCCCGATCACTATCCCTGCCCCTCGTCCTCGCCCTCTCCTGCGCTCTTTCGAGTGGTTGTGCCATCTCGCTCGGGATGGGCGTCGGCCCCGAGGATCCGGAGTGGGGCGGCGAGGACGAGGAGCGGTGCGAGGAAGAAGAGCGGGAGGACGAGCGCACGGAGCTGAAGCTGCGCTTGGCGGAGCTCGAGACGGAGTCCTCCATCCTGGAGGCGGAGGCCAGCCTGCATGAGGCAGAGGTCGGGCTCCAATTGGCGCATCGGTCGCTGCAGGCATTCACAGAGGGCAGCGCCCCCGACCAAGTCCGCGAGGCCGAACTGGACGTCGAAAAGGCGCGCGTGCAGTTGGAGGAGCAGCGCGCGACTCTCGCGCAACTCGAGTCCGACTATTCTCGCTACGGGGATGACGAGTTGGCTCGCCAGACCGCAGAGATCGTGCTCGGGCGGCACCGCGCGCGGTTGGGCTTCGGAGAGGTCGAACTCCAACTCGCCAAGCGAGAGCTCGAGCGGCTGAAGGAGTTCGAGTTGCCCAAGGAGCGGCACGAACTCGAGCTCGCCGTTCACACCGCGGAGGCCGGGCTCGAGGCCGCTCACCTCGGGCTGGAGGTGGCGCACATCCAGGGCGACCTCGACATGATGGACGCGGAGGAGGAGCTCGACGAGCGCGATCGGGACGAAGGGGACGAGGAAGAAGACGACGAGCACGAGCACGAAGATCATGACGAGGAGGAGCACGAGTGATCGGAGCGCTGCTTCTCTCCCTGGGCGTCCTCGCGCCGGCACAGGACGCTGCGCCCGCCGGGCTGGGGCGCGCCGAGGCGCGAGCCGCGTTGGATCGCGCCCTCGAGTGGATCGTCACGAGCCAGAACGAGGACGGCTCGTGGGCGCTCCCGATGCCCTGCCACACCGAGGACACCGGCTTCTCCCACTTCGCCTACTACGGCTACAGGGAGGGCGCGCACGGCGTGGTGTTGCGCGCGCTCCTCGCAGCGCCCGAGACCCCTGCGGTCCGGAAGGCGCTCGAGCGCGGGCTCGCCTGGACCCTCGAGCAGTCGATCACGCCGCGCGGCGACGACTGGGACGTCGACGGGACCTGGGGTGTGGTCTACTCCTTCGACGCCATCGCTCACGCCGCGGTCGATCCGCGCTTCGCGGGCGAGGCGTGGCAGACAGCGCTCCGTGGGCGCGCCGCCGAACTCCTGGTGGAGCTCGATCGGCGTCAGACCCTCGAAGGGGGCTGGGCCTACTACGACGACCCGCCCTTCACCGAGAAGCCGACGTGGGCCACGAGCTTCACGACGGCGCTGCTTCTGCCTGCGCTGCGCATCGCGGAAGAGGACCTCGACTGGCCGGTGCCCGAGCGCATGCTCGAGCGTGCGGTGGAGGCCGTTCGACGCTGCGCCCTCCCCAACGGCGCCTACTCCTACGACATCTCGTTCCTGCCGGAGGGGTACAACCTCGAGGACATCAACCAACCCGCGGGGAGCCTGTGTCGCATCCAGGTCTGCAACTGGGCACTGGCGAAGTGCGGCGTGGGTTGGGTCACCCCGGACAAGATGCGCGAGGGCTTGGACTGGCTGTTTCGCCTGCACACCTGGCTGGACATGGCGCGACTCGAGCCGATCCCGCACCACAAGTACTACGCGAACTCCGGCTACTTCTACTTCTTCGGGCACGCCTACGCGGCCGAGGTGATCGAGCTCTTGCCTGAGGCAGAGCGCGAGGCGTGGCACCGCAAGCTGCGCGCGGAGGTCGTCAAGCTCCAGGCCGACGATGGGTCGGCGAGTGATTTCCTGAGCGGGGGCTACCTCGAGGCAGGCAGCACAGGATTCCTCGCCTGGATCCTCGCTCGTGGTCTCCCAGAGGAGGCGGGGTCGTGACCGGCGCGCTCCAGTGGATCGAGCGCGGCCTCGAGGCGCGCCTCGATGACGCGGGACGAGTCTGGTATGCCGAGGCGAGCGCGGAGGTCGCAGGCGGCGTCAGCGACCTGCGGTTCGCCGCTCTGCTCTCGGTCGCGAGCCGGAGCTGCCGCGCCGGCCGCTGGGATCCCTCGGAGGACGAGGTCGCCGAGGCGCACGCGCTTCTCCACGGATGGAGACCAGAGCGCTGGAAGACGCTCGAGGCGGCGCGCGTCGGTTTGATTCTCTCGCGTCCGGACTTGGAGGAAGAGAGCGCGGTGGCAGCGCTCGAGGCGTGCTTCCTCCATGCCGATGAGGGGGAGCTGTGTGCCCTGTACCGCAGCCTGGCCTTCCTCCCGGGGGGAGAGCGCTTCGCCTGGCGCTCGGGCGAGGGGTGTAGGACCAACATGCTGACTGTCTTCGAGGCGAACGCCTGCGACACACCGTACCCCGCCACCCACTTGGACGATCTCGCATGGCGTCAACTCGTCATCAAGGCGCTCTTCGTCGGCGCCCCGCTCTGGCGTGTCTACGGTCTCGACAAGCGGATCGACGCGGAGCTCGCTCGGATGGCCCTCGACCTCGCGGACGAGCGCTGCAGCGCCCACAGGGAGGTTCAACCGGAGCTATGGCTGTGCCTCGGAGAGCACGCCGGTGAGCGCGGTCGAAGAGCGCTGGAGGCCGAGCTCTCCAGGCCCACCTCGACCCCCATGGGTCGTGCGGGCGCATGCCTGGGGCTTGCAAGGAGCGGCAGGACGGATCTCGTGCGTACATTTGCTGAGGGTGAAACAGATCCGCTCGTCTCGGATACCATCGTCATGGTTCTGGAAGGCCGCTGTGAACAGTGGGTCTGGCGGAGCCTCGAGGTGCAGTCCGTCGCCACCTGACCACTTGATTAGGAATCCACCGATGCGATTTTTCGATCCCCACATCCACATGACGAGCCGGACGACGGACGACTACGAGGCCATGGCGGCCGCGGGCGTCCGCGCGATCATCGAGCCGGCGTTCTGGCTGGGACAGCCCCGCACCACGCTGGGCGCCTTCACCGACTACTACGCCAGCCTCATCGGTTGGGAGCGCTTCCGCGCTGCGCAGTTCGGCATCAAGCACTACTGCGCCATCGGCCTCAACTCGAAGGAGGCCAACAACGAGGCGCTCGCGAAGGAGGTCCTGGAGATCCTCCCGCGCTACGCGCTCAAGGAGGGCGTCGTCGCGGTGGGTGAGATCGGCTACGACGAGATCACGCCAGCGGAAGAGCGCGCTTACGAGTGGCAGCTCGACTTCGCCAAGGAGAACGACATGGTCGTGATGGTGCACTCGCCGCACCGCGACAAGAAGCGGGGCATCATTCGCTCGATCGAGGTCGCACAGAACGCCGGCGTTGCGATGGAGAAGCTCGTCATCGACCACAACAACGAGGAGACGATCGAAGACACGCTCAATGCCGGTGCGTGGGCAGCCTTCACGATCTACCCGCACACGAAGATGGGCTCCGAGAGAATGGTCGAGCTCGTCCAGAAGTACGGCTCCGAGCGAATCATCGTCGACAGCTCGGCAGACTGGGGCGTGAGCGATCCGCTCTCGGTGCCGAAGACCGCGGAGTTGATGCTCGAGCGCGGTGTGTCTGCGGAGGACGTGGAGAAGACGACGTGGCAGAACGCCCTCGACGCCTACGCCCAGTCTGGTCAGATCGACGTCGAGGAGCTCCTAGGTGCTGCGCAGGTCGATCAGACCCAGCTCTTCAGTGACAACAGCGTCCTGCGTGGGCAAGAGCCCCGCGTCGGAGAGGCCGTCCCGAACTGAGGCTCAGTTCACCGCGTCGACGAGGCGCGCGGCGTTCCCGCCGAAGACAGAGGCTTGCTCGTCCTCGTCGACGCCGAGCGCGCCTAGCGCCTCTCGCTGCTCGGCCAGACGCTCTGCCCGCCAGCCGGCTGGGAACACATTGGAGTCCGTGCCGAAGAGCACACGCGTGGTGCCGAAGACCTCCAGCGCGCGCTCGAAGACCGCAGCGAGGTCTGGATTCCCGGGCTGGGTCCTGCGCCAGGAGTTCGTGGAGGAGGTGTCGACGTAGACGTTATCGCACTGCGCGCCGGCGAGGAGGGCTTCGCGGAAGAGGCCCGCGCCGAAGTGCGGGATGATGAAAGGCACATGAGGGTTGGCGTTGGCCGCCGGGACGAGAGCGAGGGGGTTTGCGTACTGGATGTCCTGCGCTCGCGGGAGTCCGAGGAGATCGCGCAGCTTCACCACGAGCAGGCCGCAGTGGACGAAGGCGGGGGCGTTGTGCCTCCCCAAGACCTCGTAGACAGCGCGCGCCTCTTCGCCGTCGATGGCGTAGTGGTGCATGGCGGGGAACATGAGGACGCCGCGGAAGCCGAGCTCGGAGATCAGGTGCTCGACCTTGGCGGGCGCGTCTTCGACGCGGGGGTTCACGAGGCAGAAGGGGACGAGGCGGTCGGGGGCGATCCGCGCCGCTTCGGCCACGGCCGCGGCCTCCTCGGGGAGACTGGCGAAGGCGGCCATGCGCGTGACACCGTGACGATCGAGCTCGTCCGTCCAGCGTCGGGTGTGGTCCGCGACGTCCTCGGAAGGGAGCTCGATCCCGGTCTCCGTCGTCACCCGCTCGAGCTTCTCTTCGACGGTGCCCTCTTGGGGGGACTGGGCGGCGAGGGCGTCGAAGAAGGGGCGCGCGAAGAAGTGTGCGTGGATGTCGAAGAGGTCCAACTCAAGCCTCCTTGAGCGAGCGCCAGATGGAGCGCAGGCGATCGACAGGGCTGCCGACGTGGAAGGGGATGCCGCGGGTGGCGTAGAGGTCGAGTCCTCCCTTCACCGGGTCCCGGGCTTCGGCCTGGCGCAGGATACGCTCGGAGGACATGGGATAGGGCGCTCTGGTCGCCTTGCCGACGCAGAAGCCCTCGGACTCGAGCAGCTCCAAGAGCTCGGCGCCAGTGGCGCCGCGCAGGGCGTAGGGCCAGAACTCGATCAAGAGCGCGAGGCGCGGGCTGGCGTCGAGCAGGGCGCGGGCACCGCAGAGGGCGTGCCACTCCGAGCCCTGGGTGTCGATCTTGAGGAGGTCGACTCCGCCCGAGACGAGGTCGTCCACCCTGCGGATCTGAATCTCTACGCTTTCGGCGCCGCTCATGTCGGCGGGCGCGTTCGCGCCTGAGTCGATGACGCGGTTGTCGCCGCGGTTGGCGGCGGCGAGGAAGATCTCGGCGGTGTCGGACTCTGAGCCCGCCGCGAAGCGGTGGATCCTGGCGCTGCCGGTCCCGCGCTCCATGGCGCGGGTCACGTTGCGCTCCAGGACATCGGCGATGTGTGGGACGGGCTCGAAGGCGTCTACCTCCGCCCCCGCGAGGATGGCCTGAACGGCGAACCAGCCGATGTTGGCGCCCAGGTCAAGGACGCGGCAGCCCGGGGTGAGGTGGGCGTTGAAGAGGCGGGTCTCGTGCTCTTCCCAGCCGCCTCTGGCTATCGAGGGTCCGATGATCTCGTCGTCAAGGAGGACTTCGAAGTCGAATCCGAGACCGGGGACAGGGACGGTGCGCGTGGCGAGGTCCATCCACGGGAGGGTAGCAGCGCGGGGCCCTTCGGGAAACACCACCGAGGGTGTGCAGGGGGCTCTTGAGCGGGTACAAGGGCGCCCCATGGAGTCCTGGTCCATCGAACTCGAAAAGGAGTACTTCAAGTTCTCCGCCGCCCACTTCCTGATCTTCCCGGACGGGAGCGCGGAGCGACTGCACGGACACAACTACCGCGTCTATATCGAGATCGACGCGACGCTCTCGGAGCACGGGCTCGTGATCGACTTCAAGGAGATCAAGCCGGTCGTGCGCGAGCTTCTCGACTCTCTGGACGAGCGCTTCCTGATCCCCGGTGAGCACCCCGTCCTGACGCACTCGATCCGTGACGACGGGGTGTGCGAGATTCGCTATGGCGAGCGCTACTACGCCGCCCCCGCCGAGGACGTCCTCGTGATGCCGATGAACAACACGAGCTCTGAGAACCTCGCCACATGGATCGGGCGTGAGATCAAGAGGTTGCTCACCCAGCGCTTCGGGGAGGTCGAGACGCGTCGGCTCCGGGTCGCGGTGGAGGAGACGAGCGGGCAGCGGGGAGTCTACCGCTCTTCGGACGACTAGAGTCCGAGGGAGGAGATGCGGTCACCGTCCTCGAAGAGGCCGGAGCGGGCCGTGTCCAAGGAGCCAGTCTCGTCGTAGAAGCGCCACTCGTCGATCATCCGCCCAGCCTCGTAACGACCATCCGCGCGGGGCGTGCCGTCGGCATGCCAGCGCTGACAGTCCCCCTCGCGGAGACCCTTTGCATAGGTCGCTTGCTCGCGGGGGTTGCCGTTGGCCCAGCAGGTGGTGCGTAAACCCGAGAACTCCGAGGGTCCTTCACCGATCGACTGTAGACCCGTGCCTACGAGGCCGAGGAGGAGAATTAAGCTGGTGAGGCGCATGGGAGAGGGGCTGAACTCTTCAGGAGCCCCTGATACGACCCTGCAGTGGGTTTCTTCCCGAAACCGAACAGTTCTCAGCGTGAATTCACGCGCATGGCGAAGCGCAATTCGTCCGCTCCTGGGGCATCTGTGGGGGGGACGGAGAGCTGGTCGATGGCCGACCCGAGGAAGTTGGGGTACATCGCGACGAGCTCGGCGAGCTCTGCGCCGGTGAAGGCGGTGGTCAGGGCTGGTTTCCATTGCCGCGCCTCGAGACCGGCGAGGCCGGCGGCTTCCAAGAGCCACTCTGACGGGATCTCTGGGAGGCCCTCGGCCTGGGCTCGGAGGCACAACCCATGGAGTCTGTCCAGCCCCGTGTCGTCTGTGGCGATCCGGTCGACAAGGAAGAAGGCGAGACCATAAAGCGCCTTCTTGCGCGAACCTTCGAGGCTAGATGTGGAGCGCCCCGCTTCGACTTGGAACACCTCTACGGGTGAGACTGGAGGGTTGATGCCACCCTCGAGGAGGATGCAGGCGTAGGAAGCGATGGGGGCGGGCTCATCGCTGTTCGTGACCGAGCGTAGCTCGACCTCGATCTCGAGGGAGCCGAGGCCGAAGCAGGCAGCGCTCAGGCGGCCTGCGCGCAGCTGCGCGGCGGAGTGGGGACAGATGCGGGTCGAGACCCAATCGCAGAGGCCCTCCTCCAGGGTGCCAGGTAAGTAGGACCAGGATTCGTCGAGTGAGGAGTGGACCAGTTCGTGAACCAAGGTGCGTTCGAGGTGCCGTGCGTCGGTGCGAAGATGGATCCTCCTTGCATCTTCCGCCCAGAAGCCGTCTGCGTCCTCGTAGGACCCTCGACGGAAGCGGTACAGCTGTAATTCATCTTGGAGCCAGACCTCGAGCGGGCCGCTCTTGGAGCCTGGGAGGAGCTCGAGGACGCGATCCCTGTTCCGGTTGAGCATCCCCGCAACGGTGTTGGCGAGGAAGGGAGAGTCCGCGCGGACCCGGTCGGCATCCAGCGCGACCTCGTAGGTCGGCGGAGTCGCTTGGCAGGCAGCGAGGAGCAGGGCGGCACAGACCGCTTTCGTAGGGGGCTTCAGTAGGATTCGCACAGAGGAGAGCCTCTGTGCAAACCTACCCCGGTAAATGGGGGTTGGCGGGCGCGATGAGGGGCTGCTCAGGCCCTCTCTGAGGGGGGCGGCTCGCTAGCGGAAGCGGCGACACCATTCGGTGTCACAATCCGGATCCCAGAGCGCCCGGACAGAGCCTTCCGTCGGCTGCATCGTGTAGCCGAGGGCGGTCAGTTGGCTGATCGTCTGGGTGTCGTTGGTCTGTTCGCCAGCCAATCCGCGGGGATCGGCGTTTCCAAGCCACTCAACCAGCTGCGCGCGCAGCTCCTTGGCCAACTCGAAGTTGTCTTCCAAGACGTCATTCGTGCAGGAGGGGTCTGCGTCCGTGTCGTAGAGCTCGGTCTGGCCCTCTGCGTTGGGTGTGGCGCCGTCCGAGCGCTCTTGGTGCTCCCTGAGGTGGAGGATCAGGTGCCACTTGCCGTGGTTGAGCGAAGCCGAGAATCCATGGGCCGAGATCGCGAAGCGAGGCGCAACGGCCTCGTCGTTGCCCTCTACGAGGCCTGAGACCAGGCTGCGTCCGGGGAACAGCGTGTTCTCGAGCCCGGCGAGCTCGAGGAGCGTGCGGCCGATGTTCAGATGGTCGACAGCTTTCTCGACCCGTACGCCTTGGGGGCACTCTGGGTAGGTGAGGATCAGCGGGACGTGGATGCTCGAGGGGTAGAGGCTCGCGTGGTCGTAGAAGATTCCGTGGTGGCCGAGGCACTCGCCGTGATCGGCGGTGAAGGCGATGATCCCTTCGGCGAAGCGCGGGATGTCGAACACGCGTCGGAGTTGGTCGTCGAGGTAGGTGATCTCGCCGCGATACTGGGTGGAGGGGAACTCCATGTCCTTCAGACCGGCGAAGTACTGCTCGTTGACCCGGGCGGGCACTCGCGGGTCAGGTAGCTCGGGGTCGAAGGGGTCGGACTCCTCGGGGTAGTAGAGGTGGTCGTAGGGGGCCGGCGGAGCGTAGGGCGTGTGCGCGTCGAAGGTGTGCAGCCAGACGAAGACGGGCGTGTCTTCGTACTCGCGCAGGTAGTACTCCAAGACGTCAATGGAGTGCTTGGCGGTGGTCTGGGGGACGCGCGGGCGATACATCCGATCGAAGCCCTGCCCGAGGCCGGAGCCCTCGTGGCCGAGGTGATTGGCGCTAGTGACCGCGATCGTGGCGTATCCAGCCTCCCGGAACTGCTCAGCGAGGGTGTTGGCGTCCTCGATCAGCGGACGGTAGTTGTTCAGGATCATCGTGTCCCTGGGATGGACAGCGGTCATCAGGGCGATGTGCGAGGGGTTGGTGACGTTCGTCGCCGTGTAGCAGTTCTCGAAGTAGATGCCGCGGTGGGCGAGTCCGTCTAAGTTGGGCGTCAGGATGTCGACGCCGCTGCCTGCGATCCCCACGTGATCGGCTCGGTGCGTGTCTGAGGTCACGAGGAGGACGGAGGGTGCGTCCGGGACAGGCTCATAGACCCGCACATCGCTGACTGCGCAGAGTGCTTCCACCTCGCGGTTGGCCTCGACGCGGAAGTTCAGACGGACGCGCTCCTTCGAGAAGTTGCCCAAGGGGACGCGCACATGCTGCCAGCGGACGGTCTTGGCGGTCTCGCGTAGGTTGAAGCGCCGCTCGATACGACCGCCGCTCGCGCTCTCGATCTCGACTCGAACTGAGGGGCGTATCAGGGTCCCTGCCGGGTAGCGCAGGTTCCCGGGGACACCGAGGGAGAAGGAGAGGAAGCCTCCGCTGTCCGGAGCCGTGAACTCGCCGCGGACTCCGCGGAAGTTGGAGAGCCCCACGCCGCGTCGGAGGTCGTTGCCGACATCAATGAGCTCTTGGCCGTTGTCGGGGTCGGGCAGCCACGATGAGATCGGGCGTGAGTAGAAGTCGACATCGTGGAGCACGAAGAGACCGCCTCGACCATCGATGCGTACGGAGAGGTGGTCGAACGGCATCGTGTGGAGCCGAGTCTGGGGGATGGGGAAGAGGACGACCTGGGGTTCACCTCGGCCACGTATCGTGATTGCGCTTGAACCGAGGACGGACTTCTCTTTCTCCATGAACTGAATGAAGACCGTCTCTTCTTGGAAGACGGAGACGCGCAAGGCGACTATGTTGAAACTTGAGCCAACGAAGCGACCTGGAATCCTGAGGGTCTTTGAGTCCGTGCCGGGCATGACGAAGACCCGCTCAGGCACGTCACCGCTGTTGGACGCGTAGGAAGAGCCGGGGGGGAGGTCACGGACGAATGGCTTGCAGCCTTCGACTTCCCAGTTGGCCGGGTCGTTGGGGATCGGGATGCTTCCGATCAGCTTCAG
>Ga0310342_100002942_pt1 | contig 11102 bp, 8 predicted proteins | sample S15DNA20500_MG_FD_206155 | JGI IMG/M metagenome (GOLD analysis project Ga0310342, IMG submission 206155) | Marine microbial communities from station ALOHA, North Pacific Subtropical Gyre - S1503-DNA-20-500_MG | ecosystem: Environmental > Aquatic > Marine > Oceanic | place: Pacific Ocean: North... | reverse complement strand
CCTTGAAGAGCATAGTGAAAGCCCTTCGCACTGTGCATACCTGGATCGGCAACCAGTTCTTATTCAGGACCAGGGTCGGATCTGCAAGACAGGTGGCGTGCATTGTTCCTCGATTATTCCATCCCGAGCGGACCATCGACCCTCCCGAGGACCTACAACCTTACCAGTTAATGTACAGTCGGTAAAAGTCCCAATTTATTCCATCCACGGCGACCTCCGCACGGGGGGATTTTCTGGACCACCAACTTCCTTTCACACATACTCTCTCCGTCCAATGGAGAGACTCTTCAACGGCTGGAACCCATGAGCCCTCGAGCATGACGCGCTCAGCGTGATCAACGAATGACGATGAACCGGATCCGTCCGCAACAATGACCGGGGACTCCCAGGTGCCGATCTCAATGCCCACCACGGACGACCAGGACGGTTCACGAGGGAAAAAACGAGGCGGCGTTTTTTTCGGCGGACCGCTCTCGGCAATGCTGCTGTCCCTGTGCTTTCTCGAACAGGACGGAGTCCTCCAACGCACCATTCCATGGTTCGGCCTGCTCCCCCTCTTCATCAGCCTGGACCGTCATCGCCACGACCTGAAATGGCGACTGCTGCACGGGCTATTTTTCGGATTCATCCTGTACTGCTGGCCCCTCGTATTGTCCGGGGAATGGAACAAAACGTCCATCCTGGCTACCGCCTGGGCCAACCTGCTCATGATCGGGTCCTGGATGCTCTTCTGCGCGGCCGGGGGAGTCCTGCTTCGAAAGCCCTCCCGCCTCGCCATAGTCCCGGGGCTGGCCCTGGCCTGGACCGGGCTCGAGTACCTGCGCGTCGAATGTATCCCGCTGGCCGGCCCCTGGATGCAGCTTGGGCAGACCTTGAAGCCGGAAAACCCCGAGGGCCAGCTCGCGGCGGCCATTGGACTCACGGGACTCGGTTTCGCGCTCTGCCTGGTCAACGGAACCTTCTTCCTGGCCTTGAGAGAGCGGCGGGGGCGCGTTCAGTTCTTCTCGACGCTTGTCGGTACCGGGGCGGCGATCAGCCTGCTGAGCATTGGCGGCCTCGTTGGGGCCATGCTCAGGTACCTGGAGCACCCGCCCCGCGAGGCCATGCGAATCGGTCTTGTCCAGACCGACGACGGCGGCAGCGAGGACCACCTCAAGCTGGCGCGGCAGCTGCTGAACTCTGAGCCCCAGTTGATTTTCTTTCCCGCTGACGCCTTCGTGGCCCGGCCGGACAGCCAGCCCGGGATTCAAACAGAGCTGGAGACCTTCGCCCGCGAAGAAAACGTGATCCTCGTCGCGGGCATGATCCTGGAACCGAATAGCCAAGGCGACAGGAGCCGAACCCTTCTACACATCGCGAAAGGAGGCGGGCGTGGGGAGCATGGACGTGGAGGGACCCTGGCGATTGACATAAAGGAGGATCAATCCATCCTCGCTGTCTCTGACCGCATAAGCCACTCTGCCTACCATATGCGCCGCCTGGTCGCGAACGGAACGCTGTTGTTCCTGGTAGCCGGCGACGGAACTCAAAAAGGAATAGACAATGATCCGCTGCGCAATCGTCTGCTGGCCTTTCGCGCACTGGAAACCGGAACCTGCATCTGCCGGGCAACCAGCAACGGCAACTCCGCCATCGTGAACAATACAGGTACCCGCCGGACCCTGGCGCCGCGAAACCAGGCCTGGGCCGCGGTGAGTTCAGTTCCTCTTCGCGACCCGCGGCGGGGCATCACCTACTTTGTCGCCGGCGGCTGGCTCCTCGGGCCGGGCTGCCTGGTCCTCCTCGGAATCCTCCTCTTCCTTGAGCTCTACAGACTCAGGAAAAACTCGGCCGAACGTCGAAACACACGCCCTCAGGACAGCGCAAGACCATCGTGAGCAAGCGCCATCCCGGCGGGAAGCTCCAGCCCGGCATGGGAGATGTCATGGGTCATATGGATGAAGAGGGTCTGCTCCGCGGCGATTTTTTCCGCCGCGGAAACCGCCTCCTCCGTCGAAAAATGAGTCGGATGCCGTTGCGGACGCAGCATATCGAGCACCAGGGTCTTCAGCCCGCCAAGCTGGCCCCAGGTCTCCTCGGGAATTTCTGAAACATCCGTGCAATAGGCCAGCGGCAGCGGACCGGGCTGCGACGGCGCCACCTCTCCCGATCCATCCAGGGCCTCGATCCTGAACCCGAGCACGGGCTGCCTGCCGTGAAGCAGCCGAATCGGCGTAAAACGAAGCCCGAAGAGGTCGAGCGGTTGCGCCACGTGGAGCTCATGCTCCACCAGCCTGGCGACGAAGGAGTTGTTGACGTTTTTCTCGGCTTCAAAGATGTGCCGGTAGACCCGGTGAAGAAAATCCAGCGTTTCCTGCTCCGCGTAAATATCGATCGCCGAACGCATCACCGCGTTGAACCGGCGCACCTCGTCGAGTCCGAAGGTATGATCGACATGATCGTGGGTAAAGAGAATCGCGTCACAGCGATCGAGAGCAAGCTCGAGAGCCTGCGCGCGAAGGTCAGGCGAAGTGTCGATCAACACGACCCGCTCCTGTCCACCACCATCGGTGAAGCGCAGGCATACGCTGGCACGCCGGCGCCGGTCTCGCGGATCCGCGGAGGTGCATACGTCACACTGGCAACCGATGACCGGAACGCCCGCGGAGGTTCCGGTACCGAGAAAGGTGAAGCTGAAGCTGGAAAGAACCGGAGCTGGTGGCATGCGCCCTCGGGGTTAAGCGCCAGGAGGGGAGAACGATTCGCTTCCCGGAGTTTACCCCGCCCGCGCCCGCTTCCGACAGCGCCGAATCCGGCGGCACATCCTCATTCTTCGCCGGCGGCCTTCCATTCTCCCAGCCGGCGCTCCATCTCCCCCTCGAGGTCGTCTCCCTGGTAGAACCAGAGACGGCCACGAAGCCGGGCCTCCTCTCCCGGGGCGAGATCGGGAAAGACCGGGTCCGAGTGCATGCAGGGAACCCTCTTATTCCCCCAGGGCCTCGCCCTCTGCCACAGGGTGAGAACCCAGCGGCTCGAATCCGCTGAGCCCGTAGCGATCAGCAATCCCTTCTTGACCTTATTGTCGAGAGTCTGGGCATTGAAATCAGGAGCGCCCTTGAGCATGACACAGACCTGGCTCCGAAGCCCCGACAGGCCGATCGAGCGGCCGTTTTTGAGCCACAGCTCGAGCTCGATGAATTCTTTTCCCGGCACCACGCGAGCGCCGAACTCGACTCCGTCCGGCAACCTCCTGCGGGACTCCAGCATTCCCCGGGGCCCGCGGATCCAGTCCATGGAATCAAGCCGGACATTGCGGCGATCCCATACAGTGGGAATGTGCGTATGGGCGAGGTACATCAGCTCGGGCTTCCCGGCGCCATCGCGCCACAGAGCTTCGGGGAGATCTATCACCACGTAGCCGCCGTCCTCCCAGGGGCAAAAGACGCTCACCTTGGTGTCACGCTGCGGCTCGATCGCTCCATCGAGAAAACCGATCCTTGGATGGCGGCCGCCGGGATAGGGCAGGACCCTGAGTCTGCCGCCGGCATCCCGTCCCGGCTCGCCAGCGGGGCTCGCCGGCAGGGCCTTGAGCAGGCGCCGCACGGCCGCGCTGCTCAGCCCAGTGGCGGCCGCGGCCTCCTGCGAACTGTAACGATGCTGCCGCATATTCTCCAGCCAGTACCGGAGCTCCATGTCCGGCCTGCGAGCGGGGGTCCCGCAGCCGGCCGCCGAAAATAAGAGCAGGGCCAGGGCAAAGACCGAAATGACTGGAGGGCAAGCCGATGCCCTCCTCACTCTTTACCAGCCTTGAAAAAACCGCCGAAATCAGGAGCCTTGAGTCCGAAGGTATGCTCCAGGAGCGCCTCCGGCGCCCCGCCGGCCCCCACCGACACGGGGACCTTGAAGACCACTCCGGCGACCTTGCAGGCGCCGGCCTCATCGCAATAATAGGCAAGGGCCTCCACGATCACCTCACCGCTGGTCTCGGAGACCGCGCCCTCGAGCGGAATCACGATGCTCCCATCGGCGCCGAGAGCTCCCTGCGCGGAGGCCTCCGACAGCAATACCGGCGAAGCTCCGCTCGCCAATACCTGCCAGCGGCTCGGAGCCGATTTCGAATAGTAGTGCTTCGGAGGAATCTCCAGCTTCAGCACGAGCTTGCCGGCCCCGCCGGGCTCGAGCTTCAGCCCCTTGCTCTTCACCTCGACGGTCCCAGGCAGGTCAGCGAGACGCCGGCTGCGCGGGGCAAGAGGTGCCAGGGGCGGGGGAACCCCCTCGAGCTCGAGGGTGCTGACCTCCAGCGTCCGGAGGTCGGCGATGCGAATGGCATGGTTGTTGGTGTCGGCGATGAAGACCTTCCCCCCGCCGGGAACGAGAGCGAATCCCGAGGGCTCGGAGAACTGGGCCTCGAGCCCTTTTCCGTCGCGCAGACCCGGCTTGCCCGAGCCGATCCAGCGGGTGACCTGTTTTTTCACCGGATCGAGCAGCTTGAGCCTGTGGTTGTAGGTATCCGCCACGGCAACCCGCGCGGTCGCCTCGAGCCAGAGCACGCCGAGATCGTGCTGCAGGCGAGCCTTCTGCCCGATCCCATCGAGATCGCCGAAAGCAAAGAGGTTCCGCGGCTCGGCATCCTCTCCACCGACCAGGGTCGAGGTGGCGCCGCTTTTCAGATCGATAGAGCGAACCGTGCTGCTCTCGCTGTCGGCGATGTAGAGCTTCCCACCACCGATGCTCAGCCCCGACGGCTGCGCCCAGGCAGCCAGGAGACGGTCGTCCGAGTTGCTGTTCTGCTCTCTCCCGGTCCCGCTGAAGTTTTCGAGGATGCCCTTCTCCTTGTCGTAGGTCCAGATCTGGTGGGTTCCGGCCATGGCGATGTAGACCTTGTCGCCAGCCACGGCGACATCCCATGGCGTGCTGAGCCTCTGCGCCGCCCCCTTGCCTCCACCGGTATAGTCCCGGCCCTGCACACCGTCTCCGGCGAGGGTGGAGACGGTCTTCGAGGCGAGGTCGACGACACGCAGGGCATGGTTCTCGCTGTCGGCGACATATAGCCGCTGTCCATCGACGGCAAGTCCCTGGAGCCTGTTAAACCTGGCGAGCCCGTAGCCTCCATCCCGCAGGCCGATACGCCCGCTGCCGATCGACTCGATGAACTTTCCCTGGAGGTCCGTCACCACGATTCGATGGTTGTTGGAGTCGCTGATGAAGAGCCTCTTGCCGGGACCATCGACCGCCAGCTTGCCGGGGAAACGCAGCGGCGATTTCAGCGGGTTTTTCCCGCTCTCAAGCTGGATCGGCAGGGGATCGTGACGGAAGGCCTTGGCCGGGTAGAATTCGAGAGCTGAAGAGATCGCCGCATCGATCACCTCCCGGTTACCCTCACCCGAAACCAGCAGCAGGAGGTTCCCCCGGGGCCCGATGAGCGCGATGCTCGGCCAGCTGCGCACCCCGATGCTACGCCACATCTTCATCTCGTCATCATTTATCACGGGGTGGGCGATCTCGTAGCGCAGCACCGCCTGGCGGATGTTCTCCGACACCTTCTCGTTGTCGAACTTGGCCGAGTGGACGCCCACGAAGGCCACCGGGTAGCCGGCGAAACGATGCTCGAGCCAGGCGAGGTCCGGCAAGACATGGATGCAGTTGATGCAGCAATAGGTCCAGAAATCCAGCACGACAATCTTGCCGCGCAGCTCCCTCTTCAGGGAGAGGGAGGGAGAATTGAACCATTCCTTGCCGGCGGCGAAATCAGGCGCCTTGAGCTTGTCGGCAAGCTTGTCCATCTTCTCGATATGCTTGCGCAGCTCCCGACGGAGCATGGCAGCCCTGGGATCGGAGCCTGCCTGCCCTTCCTGGGCCCATAGGAGGGCGTCCCGGCTCCCCACGGTCGCCGCCAGGAGTGAGAGAACAGCCCCCAGCGCCAGGAGCCGGGAGCCCACCAGGCTGGCGTTCATCACATATTTCATACAGACTCCCTTATCGTCGGCACCTGCCGGAAAAACTGGCTATTGACCTTAAACAGAATACTACGGGGCAGACCATTTCTTCCATCCCTTGATTTTGTCTTTACCTTGTGGTGACAATACCGTCACCGACTGAGAGCCCACCAAGGAGTGTCAGACCTTTGCAAGCAATTGCCGTCATCCCCGGCAAACCAGACAGTGTCCACATCACGGAGCTGGAGAGACCGACAATAGACGCGGTACCCGATGGACGTGGAGTCCTCGTCGAGGTGCTCCAGGTCGGGGTCGATGGCACCGACAAGGAGATCAACGCGGCCGAGTACGGCGGCGCTCCTCCCGGATACGACTTTCTCGTCATCGGGCATGAGAGCTTCGGCCGGGTGGTGGAGGTGGGTGACGGTGTCGACCAGCTGAAGCCCGGCGACTACGTGACCGCCACGGTCCGCCGCCCCGGCAACAGCATCTACGATCGGATTGGTCATTACGACATGACCACCGACGAGACCTACTACGAACGCGGCATCAACCTGCTGCACGGCTTTCTCACGGAATTCTACGTCGATGAGCCGGAATACCTCGTCAAGGTTCCGGATACGCTGGCGCAGGTGGGAGTGCTCCTCGAACCCATGAGCGTCGTGGAAAAGGGGATTGTCCAGGCGTACAAAATCCAGCGCCGCCTGCGACTCTGGCGACCGAAAAAAGCGCTGGTGCTGGGCGCCGGCGCCATCGGCCAGCTGGCGACCCTGGTGTTGAAGCTCCGCGGCCTCGACGTCGTCACCATGGCGCGAACCCCTCCCCCCCATCTCAAGTCCCAGCTTGTCGAGGAGCTCGGCGCCCGGTATCTCAGCACCGAGGAACAGGATCTGGACGAAGTGGCGGAGAAGCACGGGCCGTTTGATATCGTATTCGAGGCGACGGGAGTGTCGTGGATCGCCTTCAAGGCCATGGAGGTGCTCGCCAAGAACGGGATCCTCATACTCACGAGCATCACCGGCGGAGATGAGAAGGTGGAAATCCCGGGCGACCAGGTGAACCTCGACTTCGTCCTGCACAATAAGGTGATGTTCGGAACGGTCAACGCGAACCGGGAATACTTCGAGTTGGGAGTGAAGGATTTCGCTCATGCCCAGAGCGAGTATCCCGGCTGGCTTCCGAAGCTGCTCTCCCACCCGGTCGAAGGCCTCGATGAATACGAGAAGATGATGCGGCTGCTGACCACCGAGAAACAGGCGGTCAAGGTCTTCCTGCAGGTCAAACCTCTCAACGGCGGCTGATTCATTGAATCCCCTCGAGATCCTCGCACGCCATCACGATCCGGCGGGTCCAACCTTTGAGATCCTCGTGCTGCACTCGACGCTCGTGGCACGCAAGGCGGCGGAAATTGCCCGGGGCTACGTCAAACACAATCCGGAAGAGAGCCCGGACCTTGGTTTCCTGCGCGAGGCGGCGCTGCTGCACGATATCGGCATCGGCCTCTGCGCAGCGCCGGAGCTCCACTGCGACGGAACGGAACCGTATCTATGCCATGGAATCCTGGGTCGGCGGCTACTCGAAGAGGAGGGGCTGCCGCTTCACGCCCTGGTCTGCGAGAGGCATACCGGAGCTGGCATCACCTCTGAGGAGGTTCGAGAGGGAGGGCTCCCGCTTCCTGAGCGCGACTACCTGCCGGTGAGCCTGGAGGAGAAGATTATCTGCGTAGCCGACAAATTCTACAGCAAGAAGCCCGTGAAGCTCTGGGAGGAGAAGAAACCGCGGGCCATCGCCCGGACGATGGATCGCTGGGGTCCACGGGTTCGCGAACGCTGGGATGAGCTCGCCGCCGCATTCCTGGTCGATGGATGAGCCGGGGAGCAAGCGAACAGGAGGCGCCCGATGGAAACCTATGATTGTATCGTCGCCGGTGTCGGGGGCGCCGGAAGCGCGGCCCTCTACCACCTCGCCGGCAGAGGAGAAAAGGTACTCGGTCTCGACCGGTTCGCTCCCGGGCACGACCGCGGCAGCTCCCACGGCGACACCAGGATCATCAGGATGGCCTATTTCGAGCATCCCGACTACGTCCCGCTGCTGAAGCGGGCGCACAGCCTCTGGGATGAGCTTGAGGAGGCCCGCGGTGAGAGGTTGCGTTTCGAGACCGGCCTGCTGCAGGTGGGCCCCGAAGGCGGATACATCGTCGAGGGAGTTCTGCGCAGCGCCCGGGAACATGACCTGGTGGTGGATAGGCTGGGCGCCGCCGAGGCCGAGGGGCGCTTCGACGGCTTCAGGCTCGAGGATTCCATGGCCGGGGTTTATGAAAAAGAAGCCGGCTATCTCCTCGTGGAAAGCTGCGTGCGGGCGCACGCGGAGGAAGCCGTGAGCCTGGGTGCACGGCTGGAAACAGGCGTGAGCATCCTTCGATGGAGGGAGCAGGGGGACGGGATCACTGTCGAGACAGACCAGGGGACCTTCAGCGCAGCGAGCCTCATCATCACCGCAGGGGCCTGGGCCCCGGAGTTCCTGGAGAAGCTCGGTGTCCCATTGGAGGTGCGCAGAAAGCACCTCTACTGGTTTCGCTGCCCCGACGAACGCTACCGCGACAGCTCGGGCTTTCCCGCCTTCGTATTTGAAACCGGCGCGGGATTCTTTTACGGCTTTCCCTCCATCGATGCGGAGAGCATCAAGGTGGCCCGGCACTCGGGAGGTGAGAGGGTGGAGGATCCCCTCGACAGCAGCCGCGACCCCGACGAGGAGGACCTTGCCGCGGTACGCGACTTTCTCGTCCACCACCTACCGGGGGTCGAGGCCGACCTCACGCGCCACGAGACCTGCTTCTATACCTGCACGCCTGACGAACATTTCATCCTCGGCAGGCATCCGGACTGCGAACGCGTCGTCTTCGCCGCAGGACTCTCAGGCCACGGATTCAAGTTCACCAGTGTCCTGGGCGAGATGCTGGCCTGCATGGCCACCGGAGAAGATCACGGCCTACCGATAGGTTTCCTCGCCGCCGGGCGAGAGGGAATCCGCCCACGGTGAGAAGCCCGGGCGGGAACGACCTACTTCTTACCCTTCTTCGCCCCGGAAACCCCCGGCTTCTTTGAGGAAGGAGAGAGGTCGTTGATGTCCTTGTAATACTGGGAAACCAGCTTGCGGTAACGTGTCGGCATACGCCCCCAGACCTCCTGCAGAGATCTTCTGACCTCCCGGTCGTTGATCTTGCCCCACATCTCTTTCTCATCAGGGGTCAGCTTGCGAAGATTCACCTCGGCCGCTTCTCCCTGGCGGAGCTTGGATTTGCCCGCGGTCTCATCCTTCGGCTTGTTCCTATTCCCCTCTCTCTGTTGATTCGCCTGCTGCTGCTGCTGCTGCTGCTGTTGTTGTTGTTGTTGCTGTTGTTGTTGCTGCCGTTGTTGTTGTTGTTGTTGCTGTTGTTGTTGCTGCATCTGTTCGAGCATTTCCTCGATCTGGCGGCGGGTCTCTTCTTCCATCAAGAGGACAATCTTCTCGAGGATCACCTCGACATCCTTCTGTTCGGTCTGAACTTCCTTGTCGAGTTTCGGTTCAGCCATCGTCTCCGAGATGCCCCGGGCACGGCCGGCGACATCGTGCAGGGGGCCGTCGTGATCCTTGCGGATCTCCTTGAGCTGGTCTTCGGCCCACTTTCGCTCGGTGGACTGTTCCTCGGAGAGATCCTTCAGATAGAACTGCAATTCGAGGATCGCCAGGGTTACCTCGCCGCGGCTTCTGTAGAGACTCGCCAGGCTTTTGCGAACCTTGTGCCGGGGGAGGAAATGTTCGGACTTGACCAGGCGCTCCATGATCTCCATCGCGGCCGCGGTATCTTCTTTCTCCATGGCATGACGAGCGGCGTAAAAATCGGCATAGGCCCCGAGAAAGAGGTCGCCGCCGGAGCGAAGAGATTTGACAAGGGAACTGATTTTTTCATCCCGCGCACCGCCCTCCTGCCCCACCTCATCGAATTGGGCGTGGAGGTTGATGAGCTCGCCCGACTGCCGAAAGAGAATACCCAGGACAGGATCACCCCTGGCGAGATCCGGCATGGGAAAGGCCTCGGGACCAAGGAGACCGGCGGCCAGGCCTCCCAGCCTGTCATCACCGAGATCCTTGAGCGAATCATCGAGGTTGTCGAGGACCAGGTCCTCTCGGCCCTGCTCGATCTGGTGCTCAACGAATTTTCTCCAGACTCCGGCCGGTGTCCAGGAATCACCCGCGGCGAGAAAATCCTGGAGATCCTTCAGCCCGGAGACTCCCTGGGAAAAAACCTCACCGCCCCCTCCCGCGAGAACCGCGAGCAGGAGAACATTCACGAAGAGACGCCTTTGACCCATCTTACTCATCCCCATCCTTGCCGACGGATTCCTTTTCGGCGCTTTCGGTTTCGTCGGGGGGTTCCGCTCCACGTTCCCGTTTACGGGGAAGAAGACGGCGCAGCCGTGAGCCGCCTCTCTCCTTCTCACTGTCCGGGGAGTCCTCCCCGGCTTCTTCGCTCCCGCCGCGCAGGCCCTCAACAATGCCCTGCAGATCCTCGAGGTCCATACCGAGAAGGAACTGGTCGATGATCGGATATTTCCTGATCAGCTCGTCGGTGAGTCCCCCGAGAGCTTCCTGGGCTTCGGAGAGACGTTTCGCCTGGTCGACGCGCAGCTGCCGATCCTTGTCGGGTTCGGTGGGATCCGACTTTCCCCGACCCTTCACCGGAAGCACTCCAAGATCGTTCCACCTCGCAGTGCGGGCCCGAACACGCCGTTGGGCGCTGATCAGCATGCGCAACTCCATGACGGGAGTGATCAGATCCTTCTTCTCCTGATCCTCCTCTCCCTGTTGCCCTTGCTGGCCCTGCTGGCCCTGCTCTTTTTTCGGTTCGGCGCCTCCGGACCTCTGCCGGTTCCGTTCCATCCTGTTGCGATTTCTCGAGGGCTGCAGAGCCTCGATCAGCTCCCGCAGCGAAGTCTCGATGTCCTGCTGGAGCACCTGGACGAGAGCGCTGGTGTCGGATTCATCCAGGCGTCCCGAAACATTTTCCAGGTCGGCGATGCTTCGCCGGAGGATCTCCGGCGCCACCACCGAGGAGGCATCCTCGGAGAGAACCCGAAGGATGTCCTCCGCATCGGTCCCCAGGGATCGCTCCCGCCTCGCAAGCGAACGGCTGCCGAAATCAAACGC
>Ga0310342_100002941_pt1 | contig 11107 bp, 9 predicted proteins | sample S15DNA20500_MG_FD_206155 | JGI IMG/M metagenome (GOLD analysis project Ga0310342, IMG submission 206155) | Marine microbial communities from station ALOHA, North Pacific Subtropical Gyre - S1503-DNA-20-500_MG | ecosystem: Environmental > Aquatic > Marine > Oceanic | place: Pacific Ocean: North... | reverse complement strand
ACAACCTGTAAATCCTTTTGGACCAAAACCAACAGGACCGGTTTTACCTGACAGAGAAATGGTAGCGTATGGTGGAAGAGTAGGTTTACTAGGAGGAGGTTCTGTTCCCGGAACAAGAGTTTCTGGTTATACAACACCTGCAGGTTATAACAAATTTGATTATCCAACTGGCGGCGTAAGAGTTGGTGCTGCTAATGGTGGCATCATGCCTTTATTAGATTTAGGGGGCAAAGAAAAAGATTATAGAAATGAAGGAGGATTTGTTGGTATAGGAAGAAAAGAAAAAGCTGACGATGTTCCTGCAAGATTAAGTAAAAACGAATTTGTATTTACAGCAGACGCTGTAAGAAACGCTGGCGGTGGTGACATTGATGCTGGCGCAGAAGTAATGGAAAATATGATGAATCACCTAGAAGCAGGTGGACAGATTTCAGAAGAGTCTCAAGGCATCGGGGCTCAGGGAATGTATGATAACATGAGAGAACTAGAAACGAGGATAGCATAATGGCATTACCAGGATATTTAGAAGATACAGCTAAGGATTTCGCCAAACAGGCAACAGCAACTTATTCAGCACCGATAGATACAACTACATTTACCGGTCGACAATTTGTTGCAGGAGAAGATCCATTACAAACCTCAGCTATTAATTTAGCACAACAAGGTGTAGGATCTTATCAACCTTATTTAACTGCAGCCCAAGCTAATTTAACAAACATGGCAGGGTTGACAGGTGCTAGTGCCTATCAACCTTTTATGTCTCCTTATCAAACCGATGTTATTGATGAGACATTAAGACAATACGATTTATCAAGACAAGCTGGTCAACAAAACATTAGAGATGCAGCCGTAACATCAGGTGGCTTTGGTGGTGGAAGAGAAGGTGCGATGCTTGGTCAATATGATGCAGATACTTTAGCTAACCGAGCTGGACTAAGAGCTCAAATGTTACAAGGTGGATATGAAAATGCACAACGTGCAGCACAACAAGCTTTCCAACAACAAGGAACATTAGGTGCTGGACAGATGGGTCTTTCTAATTTTCAAAGAGCAGGTTTAGGAGCAGACGTAGGAGCTCTTGGACAACTGGGTGCATTTAGACAAGGAATTACAGGTGCACAATTACAAGCGGATCAACAAGCAGCACAAACAGCAGCTTACGAACCTTATGGAAGACTATCACAATACGGAACAGGAATTACTGGACTCGCTGGAGGTATGGCTCCAATGCAATATCAAACTCCACAAGCACAAGATCCTTGGGCTACAGCTCTTGGAACTGCTTTAGGAATTGGCGGATTGTACGGTAAAATATTTGCATAGGAATTAATTATGAGAACACTCAACAGACCAATGTTTAAAATGGGTGGCCCGATTAAAGAAGGGATCATGCATGGTATTAGAGAACCTAAAAGAAATGGTGGTCTAAGTAAACAATTTAATACAGGATTAGTAGGTGATGAACGATACCCTAAAACAAGTGGTAGAGAACACCACCTTGCTTTTCTTGCTCCTATGGGTATGGCAGCGCTAAGATTTGCAGCCCCATATGCCGCTCGATTATTAGGTGGTGCTATAAGAACAGGAGTAGGTGGAAAAAGATTCCTTGCTCCTACCGGTAGTTGGTGGGGTAGAGATCCTTTAGTTGGAGGTGCACGAAAATTAGTACAAAGTGGATTACGAGGTAAGAGTAAAGGTATGTGGGGTAAAGTTGGAAGATTTGCAACGGCTCCTACTACAGCTCTAGGTAGTGCATATGCATTCACTGATATCTTTCCTGGTGGAAAACCTTTTGGGCCAGATACAAAATTACCAAACATTTTAGGTCAAAGATTTGACGAACAAGGTAACAAAATACCTGGTACAGGTTTATTTAATCCAGAAGTTGTCGAAGAAAAAAAAGAAATAATAGAAGAACCTACAGTTAAAAAACTAACTGAGGCACAGAAAAAAACAATAGAAGAAACGAAAAAGAGAAATGCTAAACTAGCCAAAGACGAAAGAGTCAATGAACTCTTAGAAATGATGGGCTATGACAAAGCTAAAAAGACAGCAGCTTATGATGCTTTAATTGATGCCGGTCAAACAATTATTCAAAGAGGAACTCTTGATAAGGAAAACATTGGTAGAGAATTAATTGATCCAATCGTGGAAAGAACAAGCAAACGATTCGATAAACCTGAACAGATTAGAGAAGCTGTTGGTTTAATGATGACTAAAGGTGAGATTGAAAAAGATATCGCTAAAGGTAAAGGCGGACAACTTCAACAGAACGCAAGAGATTTAGTAGCGGGTGGAGTATTCCCTGATATGGCATCAGCTTTAAACCATCTTGCTAAGAGACCATCTTTAGCAGAAAAAGCAGTTTCCTTTGCTCAAGGAATGAAAAAAGGTGGAATAGATCAAGAGGTTGTAATTAGAACTATTCAGGATGAATTTGGAGAAATACCTCAAGTTTTAAAAGATGAAACTGAAATGGAAAAACTTCAAAAAGCAGACAACTATGTGAGTGATTTCGCTATATTTGAAACTCTTAAAACAAATCAAGATCTTGGTCCTGGTTATTATGTACTAGGAAGATCAGGCTTTATTATAGACAGCACTGGCAAAGCAAAACAAGTATTATAAGGAGGTAGCTCATGGCAACGATTGAAGAAATCTTAGCAGGCTCCTCTGGTCCCAGTAATAAAGTAGGAACCTTTGAATCTATGCTAGCAGGTATAGGTTCTGGATTTTTACAAATTCCCAAAGGATTATTTTCATTAGGCGCAACGCTGATGGATCTGGGTGTGAACTCAGGTAAAGCCGCAGCTGTTGAACAATGGTTTGATGATCTTACAACATGGGATGAGAAAGCTGAAGCAACCGCAGCAGGAAAAATTACAGAACTCTTAGTTAACATCGGGGTACCGGGTGGCTATGGTTTTAAACTAGGTAGCCAACTCGCTAAGCAATCTATGCTTGCCAAAAAAAGCGGTAAGTATTTACAACTTTCAAATCCTTCTCTTCAAAAAGGAGTTCAAGAAGCTACACGTTTAAATGCAAGAGGTAAGACCAATCAATTTATTGCAGGTGCATTAGGTGGTGGTTTAGCTGAAGGAGTCTTTGTTGGTGATGTAGAAAAGATTGGTAGCTTTGGAGATTTAATTGGTGGACCTACAGAAATTACTAGAGGTGAAGGCGAAGATGCCGTTAGAGATTTATTAAACCGAGTTAAGTTTGGAACTGAAGGAGCTTTATTCACAGGAGTCATTGGTGGAATTGGTTCCACTGTTAAAAGATTAGCAGGCCGTGGAGAAAAATTAGACATTGCTAATAGTAAATTAGATAGATGGATTGACAAGGCAGCTGGAAAATTTAGGGCACGTAGTGATAAGACTCCAGAGTTTTTTGATATAGAAAGAACTTCTAAAGGAATGAGAGGAGCAGACACCGTGCTCGCTAAAAATATATCAAGAGATACGGATAAATTTATTGATGGTATCTTTCCCCCTCTTAGAACCATATGGAATAAACAAAAACAGGGAGAGCGAGATAAACTTTTAAAAGAAATTAATGATCTTCTTTTATCTGGAGATCCTAAACTGGTTGATGAAGTTATTGACGGAGCTCCTACAGGTAAGATGGTTTCTCAGTGGGGTAAAATGGATCAGACTAAGCTCGAAGCATTAACCAAGAAGCTTGTAGGTTTAGGTGCTAAGAATGATGAGATCGCTGGGATGATTATGGGTCTTGGAAGAATAAGGCAGCGTTGGGATGATCTCTTTACAGAAATTGGAAGAACTCTAGATGCTGATGAAATTAAAGAATTCAAAGATCTATTTGGAAATAAATTTAAAGATTACTTAGGGGCTACTTATGATGTCATGCAAAACAAAAGTATTATTCCATGGCTAAGATATAAGCCAACTGAAGAAGCAGTTACTGAGGTCAAAGATATATTTAAAAGAACTTATGCAGAGGTGAATCCAGGAAAAACATTATCGGATCTAGAAGCAGAGCAAGCCGTCGCAAGAGTATTAGACACAGCTGAACTTCCTAAAGGAATGAGAATGGATAAACCATCCGATCCTTATTTTGCTATCCCTGATTTCTTTTTAGGTAAGACGACTCTAGATGAAGCAACAAGAATGGGACTTAAGAAACCCGGTCTTTCACAAATTGCTCCGGAATTTAGAGGAGCTTTTGAAAGACTCTTAGGTAAACAACAAAACCCTATGCAAACTATCTTGGGAGGTATGGCTAAACTTTCCTTAGTAGCTCAAAGAAATATATTTTTTAGAAATATTTTTAATAAGAATGAAGAACTATTAAATAAAGCAACAAAACAAATTGAAGACACAGGTACTACAGATATCATGCCTATGTTTACAAAAAGTGAGGACCAGGCACGTCAATTTTTTGGAAATGATTATAGAGCCATTCAGGTTTTAGATGAAGCTCAAAAAGGAAGAGTGGGTCTGGGATCAGGGGCAAGTAATCCTTTTGGAAACCGAGGACAAACTTTTTATGCACGTCCTGGGTTAGCTGAAGCGCTTGAGGCTCAAGGAATTAACTCTAAAGGTTTTACTTTAATGGGAAGTGAAATGTTAGGGGACATGTACACAGGACTTCTTTTATATCCTAAAGCCACATCACAGATTGCTAAAACTATTTTATCTCCCATCACTCACATGAGAAACTTTATAAGTGCTGGAGCTTTCGCAGCCGCTAATGGAATTATTCCTGCTAACTTTAGTAAAGTCAATGTAACAGTGGCTGGTAAAGAATTGGTAGAGAACCCAATGAAGTTAGCCTATCAGGCATTACAAACTCCTTTGAAAGGAACAAGACAACAAAATGATTTATACGATAAGCTTATTAGATTAGGAGTGGTAAACAGTAACGTAAGACTCGGGGATCTTTCCAGATTATTAGAAGATATAAACTTTGGTGCAACCATGAGCTACCAAAAAGGCATGAAGGGTTTGCTTAAACAAATGTCCAAAATAAAATCTGTTGGTCAAGATTTATATACGGCTGAGGATGACTTCTGGAAAATTTATTCTTGGGCTATCGAAAAAGCTAGATTGACAAGAGCTTTAGAAAAACAAGGAGTTGCGAGAGGAACTAAAGATGCCTGGATTAAAAATAATAAAGGGGAATGGATTGAGGTTACGGAAGACTGGTTAGAAAAAGAAGCAGCTGACATTGTTAAGAATAATATTCCTAACTATGATTACGTCCCTGATTTTATTAAAGGCTTACGTAAACTTCCAATTGGAAACTTCGTATCATTCCCAGCGGAGATTGCAAGAACAGGAGTGAACATAGTTCAAAGAGCATTAAGAGAAATTAATCAAACTTATACGCTAGCTAATGGTAAAGTTATTAAACCTTTTACTGGGATAGGTTACACAAGATTGTTTGGATTTACGACAACAGTTGCAGCCGTACCTTACGCAACTCAAAAAATGTTCCAAACTATTTATGATGTGACTGATGAAGAGAGAGAAGCCATCAGAAGATATGTAGCTGAGTGGTCTCAAAACTCTACCATCCTTCCTATTAAAGACGAAGAAGGAAACTTTAAGTATGTAGACTTTAGTCATGCTAATGCATACGATACCTTAATCAGACCTCTTCAAACCGTTATTAACCAAGTAGCTGATGGTGCTCCTGAAGATGGGATCATGAATGATTTATTAGCGGGTGTCTTTGAATCCATGAAAGAATTTGGTGAGCCGTTTATTAGTGAATCAATTTGGACGGAAGCTGTCTCCGATATTATTATGAGAGGCGGAAGAACTAGAGAAGGTTATGAAGTTTATAACGACCGAGATAGCGGAGGAAATAAAGCTACTAAAATATTTGAACACTTAGTTAAAGCTCAAATGCCTTTCTCTTTTGATCAGTTTAAAAGATTAGATAGATCTATTAAAGAAGTAGATGTTATTACTAGAGGTAAGTACGATGAGTACGGTCAAGATTATGAATTCGGTGATGAGTTTGCAGGACTCTTTGGTTTCAGAGCTGTTAATGTTAATCCTGAACGAACAATTAAATTTAAAGTCGCTGACTATAAAGAAGGAGTTAGACAATCAGGATCTTTATTTACCAGAGAATCTTTAAGGGGAGGACCCATAGAACCTAGAGAAATTGTAGATGCATACATCAATGCTAACAGAGCTCTGTTTAATGTTAAGAAAAAACTTATGTTAGACTTAGATGCAGCTAAAACATTAGGAATATCAAGAAAAGCTTACGATAGTAATGTAGATATCTCAGCTATAGAATTAAACTCTATTGAGAATAGTAGATTCAGACCGTATACCCCATCACTTAATGTTCAAAGAGCTTTCGAAGAGAACGCAAGAAAGTTAGATCTACCTAATCCTTACAGAGAAGCAGCCACTACTATTAATTCTCTAGCCAGACAATTTTCTAGACTCTCATTGAATGCTCCAGCTTTCCCTAATGTAGAAAATCCATTAATGCCTATGGATGCTGGTACACCAATAACTACCCCTGGTTCATTGAATCTACCTAGTGTAGATCAAGCAACTCTAACCGCTCAAGGCGTCGGGATGGGTGGAACTATTCCATTTAATCAGATGACGACACAACAAAAACTAGATATACTATTTGGTAGAGGGTAATTCTTAACCAATAATATATGCCAAAATCAGAGTACCAAGAAATTATCAATGAGTATAAGGAGCAAGTCCGAATCCTTAAGGAGCAGGTTAATGAACTGACCGATGCTTGCAAAGCCAAAGACTCTGCGTTAAAAAGAGCATTACAGAAGTTAGAATATACAACAGAAGATTTAGATAAGATGATAGATAAAGAAAAGGAGAAGAAGGATGAAGCTAAGCCCTAATTTTAGTTTAAACGAGCTCACAAAGAGCCAGACAGCAGAGAGAAAAGGCATTGATAATACCCCTAGTGCTGAGCACCAGGAGAACCTTAAATCGCTCTGTACGCACGTCCTACAGCCTGTTCGTGACCACTTTGGGCAGGTAGTTTCCGTTTCTAGCGGATATCGCTCTCCAGAGCTCTGTACAGCCATAGGCTCAAAAATCACGTCGCAACATGCAAAAGGCGAGGCGGCGGACTTCGAAATCTTTGGAGTATCTAATAAAGAGCTTGCAGATTGGATCCATTATAACCTCAACTATGATCAACTTATTCTCGAGTACTGGAAAGAATCAGATCCGAACTCGGGCTGGGTACACTGTAGTTATTCTGAAAATCAAAAACGAAGACAATATTTAAAAGCTTTCAAAAGCAACGGCTCCACGAAATACGAACCAATGGTGTAAAAACCGAAAAAATTTGTGAGTGAACTTTTACTACACTCCTAGATTTTGTAGGATTAAGCAAATCCTAACCAACCCGTAATTATAAATTTTTCATTTTTTTCACTAATCTGTCCTTTATGGGTATGGGTGAAATCTGGTGGCCAAATCAACGTTAGTCCTTTTTCAGCCGGAGTCGTGATATCCTGATATTTGAACTGGGTACCGGCATCAGGGACCGTATTTAAATAAGTCATAAACACTAGACAACGATTATCCTTTTTATGGCTCCTTTCAAAATGCCATCCCTTAAAACCTTCTCCAGGTTTATAGCGTTGAATCTGAAACGTTTCAATCATGCCATATTGAGAAAACTCTTCTAATTCTGGATACTTCTTTTCATAGGCTTGAATAACCAAATCTAAATTTTTTCGATAATCAATAATTGTTTGATGTTGATAATAGGGATCAATAATTAATTCAGTAGAAGTCTTAATATCTTCATTAACATGAGCAGGATGTGGCCCTACTACCCCCTTCTGGTGCTTGTCTGAATTTGTTTGAAAGACATGAATTAAATGATCACAAATATTGGTAGGAATGTACCATCCTCCAATAAAACTATTTTTAGGTAAACAATATTCTTTTAAATCCATGCTTTTAATTCCTCTCCCATTATTTGGGACGCAATATTCACTTTTTTTCGTAAAGCTTTTACAATTCTTTCATCAACTGTATTTTCCACCATTAAATCAATATAAGTCATGGGAAAATGTTGTCCAATACGATCAATCCTAGCTTCTGATTGTTGACGTTTTTCTAAATCATAACCATTCGAGTAATATATCATGGTTGAAGCAGCCGTTAAAGTTATACCATACCCTCCTGTTTGTGTAGTGCCCACTAAAAATCTAACAGAACTTTCTTTATCTTGAAATTTTTGAATATTATTCTGACGATCACTCATTGGAGTTAATCCATAATAAGTTACTACCGAGTTATCCCCATACTCTTTTTTAAGATGTTCTACGATTGTTTCTACATCGTACTGGTAATGGGCCCAGATTACAACTTTTCCGTGTATCTCTTCCAATGTGTCAAGCAGTTCATTAATTCTATTATTTTTTATTGGTTTAATGGTTCCATCATCAGCTGTGAAATGACCACAATTAATTTGTTGAAGTCTCATGAGTTGAGTTAAAACAGTAGCTGTACTCATAGTTTTTCCTTCCATTTCCGCCAGCGCTAAATGTTTCATTTGTTTATAAATTTTTTCTTGTTCTGGTGTAAGTTTAATAATTCTCTTCATGTAAGTTTTTGCCGGTAGATCTAAACAATCATCTTTGAGAACTCTATAAGAAAAGGGTTTTAATTTTTGTGACAATTCTTCTAAATTTCTATAACCCACCACAATTTGTACAGATCTTCCCCCAAAATTAGCGGTTTTCATAACAGCATATCTGGTTCTAAATGTATAATAAGAAGAATGACCCAATAATTCAGGATATAAAAATTCACATTGCTTGTATAAATCCAAAGGAGATTTAGTAATTGGAGATCCAGTCAAGATACGTTTGTATTTAACTCCTTCAGCTAATTTACATATATTCTTAGTTCTTTTAGCATCGGGATTTTTAATGGTCGTACTTTCATCAATAGTCATTAGAGTATTATGACAAGATAAAAATTTTCTAGCAAAATCAACTCCCTTCTGAGTTGAAAACGCTTCTACATTCATTATTAAAATATGAAGCTCTTCCCCTGTTTTAAATAAATTTCCTAATTTTTTAGATTGGCTTTTAGTAATATTTGCTTGCCACAAAACGGGCACATTCTCAATATGGTCTGGTAAATGAGTAGGAATTTCTTGTTTATACCAAGTTCCTACTACCCCTTTCGGCGCCACAATTAAGGCACCATTAATTTTACCCGCATCGTAAAGCATAGCGATATTGTCTAGTAACACTTTAGATTTACCAGTACCCATTTCCATAAACAAAGCAAAATACGGTTTTGCCCATGACATTTCTAAAGCCTTGAGCTGATGCTCATACGGCGGAGTCTTAAATTTATATTTCATATTCTTTCTTGACTTCATATATAGAATATCTTATATAGTTTGTCAATGACAGAAAGAATAGAAATATGTTTACAGTAATGAGCGGGGCCGAAAAAAGGCCTACAGTATATGTTATTCAAGAAATACCTGGAACAAAAGCAGGCACTCCTAAAATAAATATAATGAGCGCTTCAAAATATGGAAGATTTAAATTTCTTCTTCCAGAATTTTCACAGATCATATTCTCACCTGGACCTTTAATTTTTAAATTAAGAAATCTTCTAAAAAATTATCAACAAGAAGATTATTTATTATTAACTGGAGATCCAGCGATTATTGGTGTAGCATGTTCTATTGTGTCTGAACTTACAAACGGAAAATACAACTTATTAAAATGGGACAAACAAGAAAGACAATATTATCCCATTACAATAAACTTACATGAGAAAGGAGAAATTGATGAGTAGTATTAATTTTGAAGAAGATCAGAGAGAAGATTTAGGTGCAGTAAATGAAGCTAAAAATTTATCTGATCAAGTAGTAAAACTAAAAAAGTTAGAAGACGAAGTAGTTAGTAAAGAGGAAGAGCTGAAGGAACTGAAAAGAAAAAGAGATTTAGTTTCAGGAGAAGTCATTCCTACAATGATGCAGGAAATGAATATCTCCACATTAAAACTAGCGGATGGATCTTCAGTAGAAGTGAAACCCGTGTACGGTGCTTCAATTCCTAAAGCAAGACAGGAAGAAGCATTTAAATGGCTTCGAGAAAACGGCCTAGGTGATTTGATTAAAAATGAAGTCACTGTTGCTTTTGGTCGTAACGAAGACGATAAGGCTACGCAATATGCTAGCCTTGCGCAAGGTCAAGGGTATCAACCGGTCCAGAAATTTAAGGTTGAACCAATGACACTTAAAGCATTAGTCAGAGAGCGTGTCGAATCTGGACAGGATATGCCCTCTGATTTATTTAACCTGTTCGCAGGCAACCGAACAAAAATAACAAGGAAACAATAACCATGAACGAGGTACAACAAAAAACAAACTCTTCTGTTCCTGCCAATGTATTTGAGCAGGATGCAAGTAAGGGTTTAGGCAATATAAGCCAACAAGATTTGGCATTGCCGTTTCTAAAAATCCTTGGACAATTATCTCCCGAAGTAAATGAGAGGGATGGTAAATATGTCAAAGGTGCCAAGGCAGGAATGATTTTCAATTCTGTCACTGGTGAGTTATATGATGGTGTGAAGGGCATTGATGTCATTCCATGCTTTTATAAACTCGAGTACATAGAATGGAAAGATAGAGGAGAAGGATTAGGAGCACCAATTGCTATCTATGATTCCTCATCTGACATTATGTCTAAAACAAAACCAGATGCAAACTACAAAGATAGATTACCAAACGGTAACTATCTTGAGAAGACAGCATCTCATTTTGTAATTATCTTAGGAGATAGTCCTTCTACAGCGTTGATTTCTATGAAATCTACTCAATTAAAAATTAGTAGAAAGTGGAACTCAATGATGAGTGGGATTAAATTGAAAGGTAAGACGGGGTTATTTACTCCGGCATCTTTCAGCCACATTTACAAACTAAAAACTACTCAAATGTCTAATGACAAAGGCACTTGGTTTGGTTGGGAAGTAAGTAAAATTGGTCCTGTATCAGATACTCAGATGTATCAGCAGGCTAAAACGTTTAGTGAAAATATTTCTAAAGGAAGTATCAAAGCTAAACATGGCGCTGACAAACCAAAAGGGTCTGACTC
>Ga0310342_100002940_pt1 | contig 11108 bp, 10 predicted proteins | sample S15DNA20500_MG_FD_206155 | JGI IMG/M metagenome (GOLD analysis project Ga0310342, IMG submission 206155) | Marine microbial communities from station ALOHA, North Pacific Subtropical Gyre - S1503-DNA-20-500_MG | ecosystem: Environmental > Aquatic > Marine > Oceanic | place: Pacific Ocean: North... | reverse complement strand
CGACACCGGCCACGGCCAGTTCCTGGTGCTGCGGATCCGGCAGGTAGATCACCTTCGTGACGAAGTTGTTGCTCTCGACCTGGTCCAGGTCCTCATCGGTCAACTCCAGCGGCACACTGTTGTGAGCCAGGTAGGCGTCACTGGTGGCGTGGGCCGGGTAGACCTGCATGGTCGGGTACAGCGTCATGCCGTCGCGACCGGCGACTTCGGTCAGCTTCAGCCGGTAGGTGGCTCCCTGGACGAAATCGTAGGTCGTCGGAGTGACGCGCTGGTTCTCGGCGTAGGTCTGGCCGGTCTTCCAACCGATCTTCATCCCCACCGGTCGGATGAACCGGATCTGGGTTCGTCGTGTCGAGAACGCACGGGCCGCCGCGGCCTGCTGCATCATCGGCAACACGCCCGGCCCCGGCCCATCGACCATCGGCCCGGGCCGCTGCAACGCGTGTGCCGGGGGCGCGTGGTAGTCACCACTGTCCCCAAAACTGCGACCGTCGACGTGGCAACCCACGCAGACGACCAGAAACGTGCCAAGTGCCAGGAAGTAATATTTCATTGCAGAGTCCTCTTGACTCTCCCGAATTCCCATCGACGGGTCAGACAGGTTGTCCCTAGAATGGTCCAGAACCGATCGGTCACCCATTTGCCCGACCCACTCGTTTCAACGAGAGCGAGTCGGTTCTTGCCTCTTGCGACCTGTGTTCACCTGTGTTTTCGACCGATTGCACCCCGTTTCTTTGGCATTTTCGGCATTTTCCGGACAACATGAACACTTCCCCCAGTTTCTCCAATCGATACAACGAATCGACTCGCATGCACGTTTCCCGAATTCCGACCGGCGTACTGATCGTCCAACTGACCGTCGCGGTGTTGATCGCCGGTTCGATCCGTCTGTCTGCCCAGGACCAACCGTCCAAGAAAGCTCCCGCCGCGAAACCCGGTGAAAAAAAGGCCACCAAGACCTCGACACGGCGTCAACGGCCCGGTGATGCTCTCCGTGAGTCCCGCGGGAAACTCAAGGGACTGATTCCATTCCAGGCCGAGATCGTCGAGACGATCGTGGTTCGGGGCAAACGGTTCCAGGCCACCGGCAAGTACATGCAGGGCCAGGACAGGAAGCTGCGTCTGGAATTTCAGCTCGAGGTGGGCCGGACCAAGGGTTCTCTGATCCAGGTCTGTGACGGCACCACGCTGTTCACCCAGCAGAAAATCGGCTTGATCGTGCTGGCCACCAAGAGGAACGTGCCCAGGATCCTCAAGGAAATGAAACAGATGGCCGCCACCTCGGGACCGAGACCGCAACCGGGCCAGTTCGAAGCCGATCTCGGGCTGGGGGGTCTCGAAGCCCTGCTCGGTTCTCTGGAACAGTCGATAACCTTTACCCGGCGTCGCGAACAGTCAATCCAGGGTCGCCCGTTCATCATCATCGAGGGCACGTGGAGTGCTTCATTCCTGCAGAACCTCACCAATGACGATCAGCCGATCGGCGAGGAGTTGCCCGAGTACGTGCCCGACCGTGTCCGGATCTACATCGACAAGACCACGCAGTTCCCGCACCGCATCATCTACCTCAAGAAGGCCCCCGGCCGCCAGGTGCTCAAGCCAATGGTCAGCCTCGAGTTCCGCAACGTCCAGGTCAACGCTCGACTGGCCGACACGGTCTTCTCGTTCAAACCCGCTCCCAGCGTCCGTGTCACCGACACCACCGACGAATTCCTCAGGCAGATGCGTCAGGCCCAATCAACTCCAGCTGCAACCGAAGGCGGAGTGGGGCCGACGGGCGGTTCGGCGGCGACCGGCCGTCCAGGATCTCGCTAGAGACGTCTCGGAGTGACCACCATGCAGGGACTGCGTGCCGTCCAGGGCCGAGCCATCCCCGGCTGGATTGTCTCGGTCGTGGTCCACCTGCTGCTGCTGGTCGCCTGCGCCCTGGGACTGCAGAGCTGCCAGAAATCGGCAGGCGAGGATGGAGCCGGCGATTTTCGTGACGTGGGACTGGTCGTCAAATCATCGGGTGTCACCGCCGATGCCGCCTCGGATGCCGCCAACACGCCCCCGACTCGGCAGGAGACCCCGCAACCGGTCTCCACGGCCGAGACCCGTGACAACCAGGCGATCGATCAACTGCTCTCGCTGCCCGATTCGGTCGGTCCGCAGATTCTCGGTCCGGGTGCCCGCACGCCCACCTCGCCTCTGGCCGATCCATCTCAACTGCTGCCCCGATCTGTCCTCTCGGGCGGCCCTCCCCTGGCGGGACTGCAGAAGGGCGAAACCCAGTTCATGGGCATCCGTGACAAGGGAACTCGCTTCGTCTACGTGCTGGACCGCTCGGGCAGCATGGCCGGCGGCCACGCCCTGGAAATGGCCAAGTCCGATCTGCTCAGCAGCCTCCAGCACCTCGACGAAACCCAGCAGTTCCAGGTCATCTTCTACAACGTGCAGCACAGCCTGCTGACCCTCGGCGGACGCACCACCCTGCACCGCGCCACCGACATCAACAAGACCCTGGCCCGACAGAAGATCGCCGCGGTGACCCCGGATGGGGGCACCTTCCACTTCCCGGCACTGTCCAAGGCGTTGTCGTTCGATCCCGAGGTGATCTATTTCCTGACCGACGCCGACGCGAATTCCTCGATCCACCCCGGCGACATGGAACGGCTGACCCGTCGCAACCGCGGTCGCACTCGCATTCACACGATCAAGTTCGGCGTCGGTGCCGAATTGACCACCACCCACTACGTCAAGAAACTCGCCACCCTCAACGGCGGCCGGTATCGCTACCGTGACATCAACACCTTCTCGGCTCCCCGCCGGAACCGCTGATCAGACCGGATGTCGCCTGGCCCGGGTCACCGCGTGGCTCGTCGTCGGCTCGACTCTCGTGCTGGCCACCGAACGCCTGCCCGCCCAGGCCCGCGATCGGGTCGTCGTCCGTCAGCGCGACGGCCGCGGACGGCTGACACACGTGGGCCAGATCACCGACTACGACGCGATCGAAGTGGTGGTCAAGGCCCGTGGGCGGGCCACCCCGTGGAGGATCCCCGTCGATCGGATCGTCTCGGTCACACCCGTCCGCTCCGCCGCTCACCAGGCCGCACTGAAGCACCTCAGCCGAGGTGCCCTCGACGAGGCCGAGCGGTCGTTCCGCAAGGCACTCGACGGTGCCGCCAGGGCGTGGGTCCGCCGCGAACTGCTCGCCGGACTGGTCCGCTGCGCGCTGCACGGCGGCGACTACCGCCGTGCAGGATCTCACTTCCTGAGTCTCTCGGAGAGCAACCGGAGGACCCGCCACTTCGAACTGGTGCCGCTGGACTGGCAGATCGGCGGAACGGTCGATCCATCGGTCGCCAGCGAGGCGAAGGCGTGGCGGGGACGGACCGGCGACGTCGCCGCGCTGCTGGCCGCCAGCCACCTGCTCCGGGATTCGGGTTACGCCGTGGAGGCCGAGTCGCAGTTGCGGAAGTTGCGGATTTCGACCGATCCCCGTGTCCGCGGGTTGGCCGTGGCCCAGTGCTGGCGGGCCGACATGAAGAACGGCAAGGTGACTCCCATGCGGCTGGAGATCTGGACGCAGCACGTCCGCACGTTGCCCCTGGAACTCAGGGGGGGGCCGTGGTTCGTGATCGGGCTGGCCCGTTTCCAGCGGCGTCAGTTCCAACCGGCGGCATCGGCACTGATGTGGACATCGCTGGTCTTCGACGATGACCGGTTCCTGGCAGCCCGGGCCACACAACTTGCTGCCGACTCGCTGCTTTCGGACAACCAGTCCACAGCCGCCCAGACACTCTACCGGGACCTCCGACAACGCTTCGCCGACACGCCGGCCGCCCGGGAATCGGCCACCAAGCAGTCTCCACCACCGCGCACGAGGCGCAGCACTCCATGACCCGTCCTCGCTCCAGACGACTCGCTCTCGCCGCGCTTGCCGCGAGCCTGCTCGTACCGGCCATCGCCCAGCCCCAGGCACCCGCCCGGCCAGCCAACAGCACCGGCACGGTCGACACGCCACAGGGCGAGTCACTCCCGACCGAGACCAAGCTCTACGATGCCAAGACCGGAAAACTGGTCGAGAATTCCGACCCCCCGAACAATGCGATGACGCTCCGGCAGCTGCTCCGAGCCGGCGGCACCATCGGCCTGGTCATCCTCGCCCTGTCGATGGCCATGGTCGCGCTGGTTGTCGAACACATGTTGACCATTCGTCGCAAGGCCCTGATGCCCACCGGCCTGGCCGAATCGGTCGGCTCGCTGCTCTCGGCCGGACGCTTCACCGAGGCCGATCAACTCTGCCGCGAACGGCCCAGTTTCCTGGGTGCCGTACTGGCCGAGGGACTCGCCGAAGCGCCGCTGGGGTACCAGGCCGTCGAGAAGTCGATGGAGGACGCCAGCGCCGAGCAGGCGGCCCGGTTGTTCCGGAAAATCGAGTATCTCTCGGTGATCGGCACCATCGCACCGATGCTGGGACTGCTGGGAACCGTCTGGGGAATGATCGTCGCCTTCCAGGAGTTTGCCACCAAGATCAACCCGCCGGTCAGCGAACTCGCCCCGGGCATCTACCAGGCGCTGGTCACCACGCTGATGGGACTGGGAGTGGCTGTGCCCGCCCTGGCCGCATTCGCCATCTTCCGCAACCGCATCGATGAACTCGTGGCCGAATCCAGCCGGATGGCCGAACACGCCTGGGCCGAATTCAAGCGGGCCAACCTCGGACGCAGCAGTGGCCAGACACGGCGAAAGAGAGAGCCGGCCAGCCCGTCGACCGAACGGCAGCAGGAGCGGCGAGTGCCTCCGGTGGCGATCGAACGGCCCGAGGATCCCCCGGCATGAGAATCCCCACGCGGGTCCGTCAACTGGGCGTGTCACTGAACCTCACCCCGCTGATCGACATCGTCTTCCTGCTGGTGATCTTCTTCCTGGTCGCCAGCCACGCGGCCCGGACCGAATCAACCGAACCGGTCGATCTGCCGACGATCGGCGCGGCCGAGGACGACCGGATCGAGGTGCCCCGGCGAGTTGTGGTGACGGTCACCGCTGACCAGTCCCTGCACGTGGGCGGTCGCATCGTCACACTCGAACAGGTCACCGGACTGCTCAACGAAGCCGGCTCCGAAGCGGGAACCGGCAACTACGAGGTGCGGATCCGGGGCGACCGCCGGGTTCCGTTCCGCGTCGTCGAACCGCTGATGGTTGCCTGCGCCCGGGCCGGCATCACCCGCATCGGCTACGCCGTGCTCCCCGAATAACCCCCTCGTCCCCCGTGCCACGACACCCATGCGTATCCCCTCGGCTCACCATCAGCGACAACGCGACGACGGTCAGGCGATGACACCCCTGATTGATGTTGTGTTCCTGCTGTTGATCTTCTTCGTGTGCGCCTCAACCGGACAGATTCGTGAGAGCCTGCTGCCAACCGAACTCTCGGGCGGCTCGATCGAATCCGCAGTCGCCGCCCCCCGGGAACGGCCGCTGGGCGAAGCCTGGGTACGGGTGATGGCTCCCGGCCAGGCTGGCACCGGCATACGAATCGAAGTCGAGGGACGGACGTTTTCCGGTCCCGACCGACATCGAGAGCTCTCGAGGTTTCTCAGGACCCTGGCGGCCACCGCCCGCGAGTTGCCGGTGATCCTGGACATCGAGCCGGACGTTCCCCTGGGCGAGGCCCTGGCGGCCTACGACGCGGCACGCACAGCCGATTTCGACGCGATCCACTTCGCCGTCGATCCGGCCGGCAGTACCGATCCGCCGACGACGACGACTCGCTGAGCCCCCCACGGAGGTGGCCCGCACGGTCGCACCGATCCGGGTGAACGGTCCCCGCCAGCACGCGGTTCGACTCTCGGCAATGGCCCACCCACCCGGTCTTCGGTTCTCTTGAAGTCCCCGTAGTCATCTGGCATAGTTCAGCCTTTGATCGGGGTCCGAGTGGGTCCCGAACGCATGCAACGACGGACCCGGGTCCTGCTGCAGCCTCCGTCGGAATTCGGCGGGCGTTCGCGTCGATCGGCCCGGGTGTCGTCGGTCCTGCGTGTGTCGATGAACCCGGTAGCACCGCGATGACCCACACGCTGGCCGACACCGCGACGACGATCCAGTCGACTCTGCAGGGATGGAATCTCAGCGAAGGCTGGGCCATGTTCCTGGCGGCGGTGATCCACGTGGCGCTGGTGGCCGGCTTCTTCGGCCTGCCGGCGGGCATTTTCATCTGGGCCGAGCGGAAGATCTCGGGCCGGATCCAGGACCGGCTCGGTCCCACCCGCGTCGGCGGCAAGTTCGGTTGGCTGCAGGCCATTGCCGACGGCGGGAAGTTGATCCAGAAAGAGGACCTGGTGCCCGAAGCGGCCGACGGCCCGCTGTTCCGGGTGGCTCCCTACGTGGTGGTCGTCAGTTCACTGGCCGCCCTCATGTTCCTGCCCTTCTCTGACGGCTGGATCGCCGTCAGTCTCGACATCGGCCTGTACCTGATGCTGGCCGTGATGTCGCTGGAGGTGATCGGAGTGATCCTGGCCGGCTACGCCAGCGGCTCGAAGTGGGCCCTGTTCGGCGGCATGCGGGAAGCCGCCCAGATGGTCAGCTACGAGATCCCGATGTCGATCTGCGTGGTGATCCCGATCATCACCGCCGGCTCGCTGAACCTCAACGAGATCGGCGGGCTGCAGAGTGGCCACCTGGGCAACTGGATCATCTTCCACGACCCGTTCAGCTTCCTGGCCTTCTTCGTCTACTTCGTCTGTGCCACGGCCAGCTGCAAACGGGCCCCGTTCGACCTGGCCGAGGCCGAGAGCGAACTGGTGGCCGGTTTCCTGACCGAATACAGCGGCTTCCGCTGGAGCTTTTTCTTCCTGGCCGAATACGCCAGCATGTTCGCCGTCTGCGGCATCGCGGTGCTGCTGTTCCTGGGTGGCTGGCACACCGGGATCCCCGGTCTCGACGGAATCCTGGACGGTCCTCGATACAGTTCGGACTCGTTCGTCTGGACCTGGCTGGCCAACGCCCTGGGCTTCGGTGTCTTCTTCGGCAAGGCCTCGGCGCTGGTCTGCGTGCAGATCTGGATCCGCTGGACCCTGCCGCGACTGCGGATCGACCAGGTGATGATGACCTGCCTGAAGTACCTGGTGCCGATCAGTTGCGTGCTGTTCCTGGGCGCGGTGATCTGGCCCCTGGCGCTCTCCTACACGGGAAAGACGACGATCTGGGGAACGCCCACCGGTGAACGGGCCGCGCCGACGATGAGACTCGAGTCGACCCCCAATCCAGCCGACCGGTTGCCGACCGCCTCGACCTCGAACGGGGAGACCGGGCCATGAACGACCAGGCACTCTTCTGGATCTTCGCGATCCTGGCCGGCGGCGGCGCCATCGGGGTGGTGATCCTGCAGGACATCGTCCGCATGGCCTTCTCGCTGATCATCTCGCTGGGCTCCACCGCCGGGCTGTTCTTCCTGCTCGACGCCGATTTCGTCGCGGCCACCCAGTTGCTCGTCTACGTCGGCGGCACACTGGTGCTGCTGATCTTCGGCGTGATGCTGACCGCCAGCGGGCCGTTCCGGAGAATCCAGATGTCCTCCGGCGAGACCTTCGTCGGGGCCGCCGTCGGGCTGCTGTTCTTCTCGGTGATCGCCTTCACGGTCATCGACGTCGAATGGGAGAAACTGGCCGCGAGCCATCGCCCGGTGGTTGACGCGGCCACCGATGAAACCGGCAGCACCTCGCGGGCGATCGGCCTGAGGCTGGTCGGCATCCCGGCCGACACCGAGGTTGGAGTCCACAGCAACAGCGGCGAGAAAACCGGTTACCTGCTGCCGTTTGAAATCGTCTCGGTCCACCTGCTGGTCGTGCTGGTCGGAGCCGCCTACCTGGCCCGCGCCAAGCGACACGAAACGTCCGAAGCCACCGGTGGAGACGCCTAGCCAATGGACACCAGCCTGACCAACTACCTGCTGATCGGTGCCGTGATGTTCGTCTCCGGCGTGGTCTGCATGGCCACCAAGCGAAACGGGATCGCGGTGTTGATGGGTGTCGAACTGGTCCTCAACGGGGCCAACATCAACTTCGTCGCCTTCTCCCGGCACACCAGCCTCGGCCTCGACGGCCAGGTCGTCTCGCTGTTCGTCATCGTGCTGGCCGCCGCCGAAGCGGCCGTCGCCCTGGCGATCGCTTTGAATTTCTACAACAACTACCAGACCATCGACATCGACAGGGGCGACAAGCTCCAGGGCTGAGCCCCGTCGAGACAAGAACCAGACCGACCATCCCGGAACCACGATGGACATCAAGGCCTGCCTGCTGACCACCGCGTGGCTGCTGCCCCTCGTCGGCTTTGCCGTCGAGATCTTCGGCGGCTACTGGTCGCACCACGCGCCGGGGGGCCGGTTCCGATCACGCCTGGCGGCCTACATTTCGGTCGGCTGCATCGGCGGCGGGTTCCTGCTGAGTCTCACGGCACTCGTTTTCGGCGTCACCGACTTCGACCTGTCGCTGTGGGATTCCCCGCACCACGCCTCGGCCAGCGAGGCGCCGGCCACCGACGCCCTGGCCCAGTTCGCCGTCGCCGACGAGGCTCCGGCCGGCCACGGCGGTGCCGAACAAGCCCAGCCCGGTGATCCCGACGCACACGAGCACAACCACGTCAGCGGCCGGCTCTACGAACTGGCCACCTTCGGCAAGATTCGCTTCGCGATCGACTATTACATCGACAGCCTGACGCTGGTGATGTTCACGATGGTCACTTTGATCGCAACCTGCATCCACGTCTTTGCGATCGGGTACATGGATGACGAGCGAACCGACGAACACGTGGACCACCAGGTGCACATCTCCGACGGATCACACCTGCACCGACCCGGCCGCTTCTACCAGTTCTTCGCCTACCTCTCGCTGTTCTGCTTCTCGATGCTCGGACTGGTCCTGGCCGGCAACATCTTCATGGTGTTCGTCTTCTGGGAACTGGTGGGCATCTGCAGCTACCTGCTGATCGGTTTCTACGTCGAACGCCACTCGGCCTCGACGGCGGCCAACAAGGCCTTCATCGTCAACCGCGTCGGCGACTTCGGCTTCATCATCGGGCTGATGATCCTGATCACCTCCTTCGGCACGTTCAACTTCACCGCCTACAACGACCGCGGGGCGTCGGACCAGCCGGGCCTGTTCGAGATGGTTCGGGACCACGACGGAGCGGTGCACGTCGACGAGACCGACCAGGGACGGGTCGTCAAGTTCCACACGCCCAACGGGTCCGACACCTCGATCCCCTACTGGTTGCTGGTCACCGCCGGGCTGGGCATCTTCGCCGGGTGCGTGGGCAAGAGTGCCCAGTTCCCGCTGCAGACCTGGCTGCCCGATGCGATGGAGGGTCCGACCCCGGTCTCGGCCCTGGTCCACTCGGCCACGATGGTCGCTGCGGGGGTCTACCTCGCCGGGAGATTCTTCCCGGTCTTTCTGCCGGAGGTGCTGCTGACGATCGCCTACACGGGAGCCATCACGCTGTTCGTGGCAGCCACGATCGCGGTGGTGGCCACCGACATCAAGCGAGTGCTCGCCTACTCGACCATCAGCCAACTGGGCTACATGATGCTGGCGATCGGGCTGGGGGGCTGGGCCGCCGGGCTGTTCCACCTGATCACTCACGCCTTCTTCAAGTCGCTGATGTTCCTGGCCTCCGGCAGCGTGATCGTCGGCTGCCACCACGAACAGGAAATGACCAGGATGGGCGGCCTGCGGAAGAAGATGCCCATCACCGCCTACACGATGCTGGTCGGCGTGATCGCGATCTGTGGACTGGCCATTCCCTGGACCTGGGCCGTCCCCAAGATCGCCTCCGGCTGGGACATCGCCTTCTCGGGGTACCACTCCAAGGACGCGATCGTCGCCACCGCACTGACTTACGCCAACCTCAACCCGATTCACTCGCTGCTGTTCCTCGCCCCGCTGGTCACAGCCGGCATCACCGCCTTCTACATGTTCCGGCTGTGGTTCTACACCTTTGCCGGTGAACCCCGGGACCAGGAACTTTACGACCACTGCCACGAATCGCCGTGGGTGATGACCGGGCCGCTGCTGGTCCTGGCGCTCTTCGCGGCGGCCTGTGCGATCGGCGGCGAACAGGGCACGCTGTTCCAGCTGCTCAGCCAGTCCGAAACACACGTCCAGGATGTCGCCGGTTCGGCCATCAACCTGCCGACCCACCAGGACATCGCTGTTTTCCACGGCCAGGCCGGCATCATGGCGCTGCTGGTGGCCGGCCTGGGAACGCTGCTGGCCTACCTGATGTACTGCCGACGCACCCCCGATCCGTCACTGATCAAGCGGCAGTTCGCCGCGACGCACGAGTTCCTGGTCGAGAAGTGGCGGTTCGACGAACTCTACGACGCGATGTTCGTCCGGCCCGTGCACGTGGTGGCATCGTGGTTCTCCGGTTTCGATCACCGGGTTCTCGACGGCATCCTGCACTGGTTTGCCCGGACCGGCGTGACGGTTTCCGGGTGGGACCGCCGCTTCGACGAAGGCGTCGTCGACGGAATCGTCAACTGGGTGGCCGAAAAGACCCAGGAAGTCGGCCGGTCGCTTCAAACCGTTCAGACCGGGCGTCTGCGTCAATACGTCATGTTCATCGCGCTGGGCGTCGTCACCCTGTTCGTCCTGATTTTCGCATTGTTTCCCGAGACCTGACCAACGGCCTCTCCCGAGACGGGCATCCCCCGACCAGGAAGCTGACAAGCCATGGATTTACAACACCTGCCGACCCTGATCATCTTTGCACCGACCATCGGCGCGGTCCTGCTGATGTTGATGCCGAAGGACAACGAGGACGGACTGAGATACACGGCGCTGACCGTGACCATCGTCACCTTCGTCCTGACCCTCGTGCTGCTGCCCGGCTTCGACATGGACGAAGCCGGCATGCAGTACAAATCCAGTGCCGAGTGGATCCCCAACTGGAACATCAATTACCAGTTGGGAATCGACGGCATCAGCCTGCCGCTGATCCTGCTGACCAGTTTCATCTCGCTGTGGGCCATGGTCGCTTCGTGGAGCATCACCAAGCAGATCAAGGGCTACCTGATCCTGTTCCTGCTGCTGGAGACGGGAATGCTCGGTGTCTTCATGGCCACCGAC
>Ga0310342_100002939_pt1 | contig 11109 bp, 30 predicted proteins | sample S15DNA20500_MG_FD_206155 | JGI IMG/M metagenome (GOLD analysis project Ga0310342, IMG submission 206155) | Marine microbial communities from station ALOHA, North Pacific Subtropical Gyre - S1503-DNA-20-500_MG | ecosystem: Environmental > Aquatic > Marine > Oceanic | place: Pacific Ocean: North... | reverse complement strand
ATCTCTGTTTGGTTACTGTATTTAAACTTTAGAATACTAAAGATAACTGAACAGATACATAACCTCACAGCCCACATTGACCAAGTTAGTGTGGACTTATGTGTTCTCACCGAGAGGATGGTAGAGAATACATCACTCCCCTCAAAGTATATATCAGAACATTAAGTTTGAAGGCCGCTAGTGATTTAGCGAACAGCGATGCGGTGTGGTACACTGGTTCCAGTGACTCTGAGGCGAGGCAAACCAAGCGGCGAAAGGAGGTAAGTCGTAACCAATCCTTAAGAGAAGCTAAGAGTTAAATATAAATTGAAAAGGATAGATAAGACTTATGGCAGCAAGCATATTTGGAGAACGATTCTTTGGACGTAGGCAACCTGCATGGCATAGAATAGGGACAGTCATGGATGATGATATGACAGTATCTCAAGCTATGAAACATGTTGATGTGGGCTTTGAAATATATACCACTCCTACATATATCTACATAGAAGAACAACTTCAGACAGGAGTATCAGTAGGTAGGTATGTCAGCACAGAATCATTAGGTTCAGACCATAATGCAATTGTTAGGGAGCCTACTACCGATGACCCACAACATAGGGTACTGAGTGTAGTAGGTGGACAATGGACTCCTATACAAACTAGAGACTTGGCAGGTTATTTAGACCCTATCTCTGAGAAGTTTCCTGTAGAAACTATGGGTGCTTTAGGGCATGGGGAGAAGATATTCATAACCCTAGATGCTGGTGAATCAGCTATTGCTGGTGAACATCATAAACTATACTATCTAGTTACTGACCACCGTGATGGTACAGGTGCATTAACCATTGCCTTTACTCCTGTGAGAGTAGTGTGTCAGAATACTCTAACTACCGGATTAAACTCTGCTAAAGTATCCGTTGCCTTGAAGCATAATAAGATGATTCAGGCCGACACAGAATGGTACACTAGGCTATTCTCTAGGATGCTTACTAGCCAAGACCAAGTAATTGCACAGATGGATAGGTTGTCACACTATACACTAGAACCAAAAGACATAGATACTGTAATGAATACTGCTTATCCACAACCATCTAGGCCACGACGGTTAAATCTAGCCAAGGATATATCACAAGATGATGTTGGTAAAGAGACTTGGCTAACCATAATTAATGATACTAAGCACTTGCAGGATGAATATGAGAAAAGGGTGGAGGCTAAAAACCGAATAAGAAATGCTGCACTTGAAAGGTTCCATGTCTTTAACGATGAATTTCCTGATAATGCCAATACACCTTGGGCATTGTGGCAAGCCGTTGTAGAGACTGAGGACTATCGTAAAGGGTGGCAGAATACTGCATCCGCATTGTTTGGTGAACGAGCCAATATTAAAGCACGGGCTTTCAAATCTGCACTATCACTTTGCAAATAATTTAGAGGAGAAAAGATATACTTATGAGTAAGAAGAACAACAAGGCACAGCGTAATTTCGTACTACGGATTCCCAATACCGAAGAAGGTAACATGTTCTATAAGCAACTAAAGAGTTACCTCAACACTAATAGTTATGCCCTGGATAGAAAGGGTTCTGGTATGCGTACCAGGGTTGGCTATGAGAATAGCTTCAATACGACAATGGAAGAAGCTGATTCAATTCGGGTATACCTACAGGCTAAGACTCCTGATGGTAATAAACAATTGGGGGTACGAGAGAATACTTCAATGCCTGTTATGCCTGTTATGCCAGAAGTACCTAGAAAGAAGTTTCTAGGGCTTATCTAACCATAGAGAATGGGGCGGTTTAACCAACCGCCCCTACTCTTTTAAAAGGATAAATATGGAAGTAGAACAACTAACATATCCACAAGCATTAGAAGTATTAAGGGCAGCTTATGAGCATGAAAAGATACAGCTTACTGCACAAATATCTACGTTACAAGTAGCAAACAATCAACTAGAGATTAAGATTCATAAACAACAGGAGAAGATTGATACACTAGAAAGAAAGATAAAGAAGATACCAGAACCATATCCGTATACTCATCCTATAAGAGACATGCCAGTATATAGTAGAGTTAAAAGGAGAGAGCCTGATGCCTAATTGGTGTGAAAATGTGGTAAGAGTTTCGGGAGAATATAAAGAGATTCTCCGATTCATAGATGTTGTTAAGAGTGAAGAAGAACCTTTTAGTTTCCAATCAATTAGTCCTATGCCTGAAGAATTACATTGGGTTCAATCTCCTGTAAGTATTAAAACACAGGAAGAAATAGATGCCTATAAGGAGGAGAATAAAGATAGTAAATATATGATGATGTCTTTCCCCATTACCCAAGAAATGTATAATGAATATATGAAGAAGTATGGTTGTGCTACTTGGTATGATTGGGCTAATGATATGTGGGGTACTAAATGGGATTGTCGTGGTGTAGTGTATGAAGATGAATTTGAAGGTGAAGAAGTTACCTATAGATTCGATACGGCATGGGGGCCACCAGAACCCATATACCATGTGTTAACTTATAAGTTCCCAGACTTACATATCTCTTGGTATTTTAATGAACCTGGTATGGAGTTTGCAGGATATTTACATGAAGGAGATAACTTTATATGAGGAGTATAACACCTGATGCATTGTTCAAATACTTTAAAGAGTTAATCAATACAGAACGTATTCAAGCATTGTTGCATAAAGCTAAGAGGTATAAAGTCTTTAAGCCCATTTTTAAAATAGTACCTAGTTGTGGGCCACAATATGGTGGTATGTGTTATGGTTCTGATACTATTGAAGTATCCTCTTGGGTCTTAAAGGACGATAATGTAGCTAAAGGAGTGGTAAGACATGAGTTAGCACACGCTATACAAGATTTCTTAAATATTGATGGGAGGGTACATGGCAAAGAGTTTCTTAAAATACTAAGGGTTGTTGCCCCACGAAATTGGAGAAGGGATAGGCATTGGCAGAGTACGCCAGCTATTCAAATAGCTAGAGTTAAGATACACCCTAAGGGTGGACGAAGTACAATGAAACCTTTAACAGAATATAGGACATTTAGATATGCTGTTGCGCCTATTACAGTGGGGGTATAGAATGTATCAAGAAGGATTGCACCCATCAGAATATAACCAGACTCTACAATCACCATATGGTACACAAGTAGAAACTAATATAAAAGGGAGAAAGAAAAGTATTATGGATAGTCGAGATATAGCTACAGTCGTTAGTGAATTAAATGAACTACTTGGGGATGCCGAAAGAATACAAGAAGAAGCGTCTACTAAAGCAGATGAACTAATAGAGATTAAGGAGGGCTTAGAAGAAGTTAATGAAAAACTAGCTGAGTCTGTATCAGCATTAGAAGGACTAGAAGAAATGGTAGAGACTGTAGAGAATCTGTTAAGTGATGCAGATAATGCGGGGATTAATTAATGGTTAACATATCCAGAGAACATGCAAGGAGCATAATTAAACAGTCGGGTGGGAGAATATTTACGGCAAGAAATAAAAAGAAAGATGGTACAGATAGAGCAATGAATTGTAGGTTACATGTTAGTAAAGGTGTAAAGGGTGTGGGACTTAAATACAATCCAGATGATTACAATATGGTTACCGTATTTGATATGAAAAGAAATGAGTTTCGTACTCTAAACTTTGATACACTATATCAATTGAATATCAGTCATGAATCTTATGAGGTGGTAGAGTAATGGTATATGTAAATTATGGTAAGCTAATTCTTGAGGGGGATAATACTTGTAAGGAGTGTGGTTATGCAAGTTCAGAGGCTGAAGCATTTATGATTCTAACAGATGGTATGCTATGTCATGATTGTTATGACAGAGCGTGTCATCTTAAAGATGAAGACTTGCGTAAGTCCGAAGCAGTAGCTTATGCCATTAACGTAGACTATTTAGATTAGGAGAAGATATGTTTAATAAGTGGATGATGATTACTAACGGTTGTATAATGATGGGTGTATGGATTACATTACTTATAGGAGTGTTGAATTAATATGGGACAATATCATTTAACTGTTAATCTGGATAAAAAAGAATTTCTAATGCCTCACAAATTTGGTGTGGGACTAAAGCTACGAGAACAAACTGGTATTGGTAATAGTATTCCTGATGCTTTGTTTATGTTGTTAGCATGTTCTAATGGTAAGGGTGGTGGGGATTTTCAAGACAATCAAAATACTATGATAGGTAGATGGACTGGTGATAGAATAGCAGTTGTTGGTGATTATGCTGAATCAACTGACTTATCTATGATGTGGGATGCAGGAAATATATATAAGATGTGCCACAATTTAAATGAGTGTGAAGAATATGAATGTACTGCGGATGCCTCTAGTCATTACGTGGATATTTCCGATTTGGTTATTCCTGTTATGATGTTAAATGACCCTAACTTGAATATAGATATGGACTCTATGGGCTGGCGTAGTAGAAAGCCTAAGGAAATGGTATCCTTTGATGAAATATTAGGTGCTGGTTCCTAGTGCCAAGGAAAAAGAATATACACTATAACAAACAGATATTAAATATCTGTAGTTGTGGAGTTGAAGCCCAGGTAAATACGTTTACCTGGGCCAACCTTGGTGGACATATGGTATTGTTATGTTGGGATTGTACAGATAAACTACATAAGAAAGCTATAGAGGATGAAAAATAAATGCGTACACAAGATATGCTAGATACAATAGATAGCCTAATAGCAAGCATAAGAAGAAGTGAGGATGACATAAGTAACTTAGTTAATAAAGAACTAGAGTTTATAATTGAAATTGATTTAGTATCCTATTACTACAAACATCAATGTCAATATTATAGAGATAATCCAGAAGACTTTAAGGACAATTACCAGTGGGAGTTTATGGATATTTAATGGGTGTGCCTTGGTCACAAATAACTCCAGAAGAAGCTCAAAAGAATAGGGAGTATAATAAGTATATGATGGATAGACGAGAATATGAAGAACATTATGGTGAGCATGTGGGATATTGTTCAGTACATAAACATGATGTATTAGATTCTTATTGTGAGGACTGTGGGGATGATATTCCATATGAAGAATATGTTTCTGAATGTTGTTCAGCATTTCCTATTGGAGAATTAGATATATCTACAGTTCCTTATGGTGGGCCGTCTGGTTTTTGTGGAAATTGTAAAGATAATACTATTTTTGAGCGTCCATAATGACGATTCTTATCAACTCTAAGAACCTATTTGAGCCTGGGAGAGTGCATAATGAGTATAAGTAATTGGAACCATGACAAAGATATAGCATTATATAAAAGAGATATAGATGCTTTAAAGGAACAGGTAAAAGGATTGCAAGAAATAGAAGAACAACATAGAATATTAAATGGAAAATTGCGGGAAGAAATACAATACCTACGACACCAAATAACATATGAAAGGAGTCAAACTAATGATGATGGATTTTAGTAATATAGATAGTGACAATATTAGCTTGGATAAGGGACGTAGCTTATTAACACATTTATCTGAAGCAGATATAGATAGTTCTGTAGCATTGTTTATGGGTGATGGTGCAGTAGATGGAGCAATGTATTTAATCTATAGAGGATTAACTGAGTCTGGACATATTGAACCTGTTAATCCAGATTTGTCAGGAGAGATACCATGTGAAAAGATTATGACTACAGTACATCTTCTTAAGTATATAATGTATAACTGTTTTATTATAGGTGCTGAAGCATCTAAGTCAGTTAATGAATTGGATGCTTTGTGGAATCGTCAGGAAGCTAAGTTTGATGATGCCTTTCATATTGCTGATGAGGAGTAATAAATGTCAAGTAAGCGTAGACTATTGCGTGGAAGCTATCAGAATATAATAGATTTATATGAGGGAACACCAGACAATATAAGAATAGAAGGAGAGAATTGGTATAAAGATGCTAATGTTATTGCTCAGAATGTAGGTGATATACTATTAGAGAAAGCTTTTCATATTACTGATGAAGTACAAGCACAGATATTAGGGGCTGGTATTGTTGCTTGCTTTTCTCCACAGATGGTATGGGAAAAGAATATAAGGGCTGCTAATGTATTTGCTAGGGATACTCATACTAAGCCTGTATGGATAACTAATAGGGATTATGAGAAAGCCCTTAGTATGGTAAAAGGATTTTGTCATGGTGTAATGTCTCCTGAATTTATAATGGAACAGTTAGGAAAGGGAGCATTAAAGACTCGTCCATTCTTTATGAACATATTAAATCCAGAGGGGGATGCGAAAACTAATGGAATAACAATAGACCGTCATGCTATTGCTGTATACTTAGGAGAAGTTCCTAATGCTTTACAAGTGGGTAGGGCTTTTAGTCCTAATGGGAATAGTCAAATACAGAACAGTTATAAGATAGCGTCTGATAGATTAGATGTACATCACAATACTTTACAAGCCACTACATGGCTACAATGGAGAATAGAAAAGTAATGACTACGTTATATGAAAGGTTTCCAGAATTAACTACAACTTATTACAGCACTAATCTAACACCAGTGGTAATCGGAATTGTTGGGCGTGGTGCTACTCAGGAAACAATTGATTATTGTGTAGAGGACTTAAAAAACCATGACTTTGAATTATGGAATTATTGCTTTATGCACTATAAAGATATGTTTGGGTATACAGCAGACCCTAAAGCATGTATTGAATGTGGACAATATAAAGAGGAGAATAAGTAGTGAATACATATAACTATGTATCAGATAATGGAATGGTTTTTTCTGTAGGAGCTAATTTTATATGGCAATCACTATGTCACAATGAAGATGTTATGGATGACTGGAATATATATGTAGAGACAGGTGGATTTGGTTGGAGTGTATGTAGACTTTGTGGACAACAAGCACATTTTATTAAGAGGTGGCCTAGTAATGGCTAATACAGAACCAGTATTTATAATAGATGAAGATGCTTATATACCTACAGAAACTTATGGGTGGTGTATAAGCAAGAGGTGTTATGAGAATGGTTATCTAGCTGATGGTTTATGTATGAAGTGTTGGGATAAAAAAGCAGAGAAAAGAATACCGAAAACTAAAAAGATATAAAGAGTCCTTATAAGAACTTAAAGTTTGAAGGCAGCTAGTGATTATCGCAACAGCGATGCCATGTGCTACACTGGTGGAGCCAAGTTGGACAGCGAGCCACGGCGAAGGAGATAGAAGTTGAGTGTATCCTTAGAAGAACTAACCTGTATTTGGGATGCTTTCTCCACATTATCTAATGCCCAAGATGTACTTATGGATACGGAGCATATAAGTGATGTAGCATTAGCAATCGGCATTATCAATACGGCTAAAGAGTATCTACATGAAGTTCTTTCCCGTGACTTAAATCTATTAAGGGACGCTATGATGTATAGTGTGCGTCAAGGAGTAGAATAGTATGGGTGGATTTAGTAAAGGCCCGTTTGGGTTTCAAATAAACTTGGAAAATGGGTGGACAGTTAGTGTTCAGTTTGGCATTGGTAGTTACTGTAGTAACCGTAGCAATACTGGTAATCCTTTTACGGATATACCAGAGTTTATAGAATGTGATAATGCTGAAATAGCTGCATGGCCTACAGATTACAGGCGTGGAAACTGGTATACTTTTGAGGATGGTGAGCAAGTTAAAGGCTGGCAGAACCCAACTAAAGTAATAGCCTTTATAAATCTAATTGCTCGTAAGCCAGGGTACAAACCAAACGTATTTCCTAACCCAATATATACTATGGTACAGGATGAAATAAAGGAGCGTGAAAACCTAGATGCTTAATGAAGAACAGATGACTGAAGTAGAACAACAAGCATTGGAAATGGTTCATAATTACTTAGGGTCTAGTGAAGCAGTTAAGGTTAATGAATTATTTTGCACAGATGATTCTATACTAGAAGCTATTCTTTATACCATCTACGCTGATGCCTTAAAGAATGGTGACTTAGTACCTACTACATATCTACATCAAGCTACTGAAGCGCAAGAAAAGAGTTTAGGTGACCATTCTGAGTGTGAAGATTGTAATGGTGATGGTGTTCACGCATCCCCAGTAGTTATGGCTCCTGCTATAGTCTTAAGGCATATGATGTATACAGCCATGTGTCTAGGTATGCATTACCAGAAAGATATATCTAATCTGGATAATATTTGGGGGAGGGATTAACTTAGATGGTTAGAACATATAGTGGTGACACAAAAGGGATAAATGCTGAAGGGTTGTTGCATGACATACGAGAAGATGATGGGTATGAGCATTATGATTTAGTCTTAACAGTGCTTGAATATATTGTTCAAGATGTACAAGAGCTTCTTTCATCTAGCGATAGAGATAAACTCTATGCTCTTATAGGATTGGTAAGTGAAGTAGATTCAGAGGCTCTGCTTCAATATCTTCCTAAAGACAATAATGTTTATCTGCCTGAATTATGTGGTGGTTTGAGACTAGAATCTTATTTAGATAATGTGAAGAAGGCATCCCAAATAAGTGGAGAAAGTGAGTAGGTTGGAAATAAAAGAATCGAACAACAGTGGAGTTAGTTACCATCCTTGTTACGTCTGTAATGATGTAATTAAATTGGAAATAGACAAATACTGTTACAAGAAATTTGAAGATGGGATTAAATATCGCCATTTCTGGCACGGTGTTCCTGGTATTACTAGGGCAATTGGTGGTGGTGGGGGATTTAATGGGTATGCCAAAACCCTAGAGCAAGCTAAACAACGTGCTGAATATTACCTACACAATAATCCTTACGCTGCTCCAGAGGTTAAAGAAGGTGAGCAATTGGTCTTGGATGAAGTTAATAGACTAGAAGAATTGGATAAGGAGAGTAACTAAATTGAAGCATACAGATATGACCTCATGGGAAGCTGGATTTATTAACAGCAATCGTGGACATTATATTCTGGCTCAAGCATTGGTAATTGCTATCAGAGAATTAAACAATGTTGAGGGGGCGATGAAAGAAGTAAGCAACATATCTGATATGCAATACCTACTAGACAATTACTTTGATATGTATCAACAGGTATTAAGTATGGAAATGGATGCCAAGGCACAGATAGCAATAAGTTTATTGGAGCGTGATTAACTATGTATCCAGATTTTCCTATCCAGCGATTAAATGTTTTAGCAAAGGACATAGCTAGTTGGATATTCGATGATGCTAATGTACGCCCTACTGATATAACAATGATGGCTGAGAACCATGACTATGCTGTACTAGCATCTAGGATTATGGACGATTTACATACTCAACTATGTGGTGAAATGCTATCTCGTTGTATACAGTGGCGAAAAGAATTAGAGGGGAGTAAGTAATAATGTCTTTAACCGAAAAAGAATATGTCAATAGCTTTGGGCTTGTATGTCCCAACTGCCAATCTGGGGCTATAGAGAGTATAGATTCCGTAACAATACATATGGGCTGTGCAACCCAACCCTATATGTGCAACGTATGTAATGCTACTTGGGATGACCAATATACTCTGGATGGTTATAGTAACTTAGAAACAGCTTTAGTGGAGAGTGATTAACTTGGATAAGACACAGTTTAGTAAGTCCGAAATAATAATGACCACGATTAAATGGGTTAACGATACATTCACTCCTTTAGGGATGCATCCAATTGAAGATTTACCTAAAGCTGTTCCACAAGAGGGTGCTTCTTGTGTAGTGGCACAAGCAATAAAAGAAAACATGGATGTGGATAGTATTCATGTTGGTTACATAGATGTGGCAATAGCTAATAAAGACTATGGTGACTTTAAGCATTATGCTTTTCCAGCAGAGGTTCAACAATTCATTAGGGGATTTGATTCCGGTGAATATCCAGAGTTTGTTGTAGATGGATATGAATGGAAAAATGGTGTATGGCATATGGACGATGATGAAGATTGTGAATGTGCCCAATGCTATGACAAACAAATGGAAAATGACAATGGGGATGCCTATCTAGTAGATGAGGAGATAAACAATGACTGAACCTACTTCAAAAGCTCCACTAATTGATTTAATGCTTTCCAATCTGGCGGGAAAGAGTAGGGAAATACAATTGGCTAGTGAATTGTGTATGCTCTGTAATGGTAATGCCAATACCTTTAGGGATGACATATCCAAAAGAGAGTATGCAATATCTGGTATGTGTCAAGTATGCCAAGACCAAGTATTTAATGGTGGTGAATAATATGTGTGCCAATACTGTTTCATTCAATGAATATAACTACCGTACTGGAAATACAATTGAGTTTAATGTGCCTTGTGGAAATAGTGTGATGCTAGAGACTAGGCTCTGTAAGAATTGTGAGGATAGAGCAAATAAACAATATCCACAAGGATGGAAATCATATCCTGGGGATGTATGTAAACATGGAGTTTATGTTGGTGGTTGTATGGAAGATTATATGTGCGGTATATGTGAAGGAGAATAATGGAAACTACAATAGACGTAACGCCAACTTGGGATTCTGCTACTCGTATATACTTGGAAGTATTAAGAGTTAATGATTGGGAGAGTGAGCCTAGTAAAATGGCGAGGAAAGAAATACTCCGATTGGCTAATGCATTTGATAGCATAAGTAAGTTTGTAAGAGAGGAGTGGGAAAAGAATAATGATTCCATTAAGTGATGCAGTTACATTCAATACATATATTGGTATTCAATCATTAAGGGAAAGACTATTTGATGAAGTTAAATACCATAAGTATGCACAAGGAAAAGGAAAACCAGGGAGTCCAGCAAAAGCATTAAGAGGTTATGGATTTAAGGAGAAGCGGAAAGATAAACTCCTAAAAGAAGTGACACAATACTTAAGTACAGTAGAGGTAATATAAGTTATGGAGATAATGGAAATACTACTTAAGAGAATATGGGAAATAAATAAGGAGGAAATAATATGGAAGAAGATGAAGAACCCAAATGCATACACCATTGGATAATAGAAACACCAGCATATAAAAGAAGGAACTATAGAACAAACTATGATGTATTAGGTTCATGGTCTTGGGGTATATGTAAGAAATGTAAGGAGGAACGTAAATTTGATAACTCTCCAGTAACTAAACAAATAAATGTGACTAGTACATCCAATAGGATTAAACAGGAGAAGGAAAAGGA
>Ga0310342_100002938_pt1 | contig 11110 bp, 10 predicted proteins | sample S15DNA20500_MG_FD_206155 | JGI IMG/M metagenome (GOLD analysis project Ga0310342, IMG submission 206155) | Marine microbial communities from station ALOHA, North Pacific Subtropical Gyre - S1503-DNA-20-500_MG | ecosystem: Environmental > Aquatic > Marine > Oceanic | place: Pacific Ocean: North... | reverse complement strand
CGCCGGCCGGAACCAACTCGGACATGGGCAGCGCGATCAGCTGGAAGTTGATGAAGGCCGCTCCGAAGGCAATGCCCAGTACGCCAGCCGCCACGAGGAAGAGCTTCGCAGCCGAGAAAGTCAGTGCCCGAGCCGCCTCCTCGCGGTTCTGGCGAAGCTTCTCGTAGTCCTCGATGAAGGCGTTGATTCGCGCCGAGCTCTCGAGGGCGAGAGTGACGGAGTCCTGCATCCTTCCGAGCAAGCCTCGGATGTCCTTCCACGCCGGCAGCATGGCAGCGAGAATCTTGTGGCGCTTGGTGGTGTCGGCCTGGTAGGCCGCCAGGGCCTTTTTCTCGGCATCCTCGGATGAGGCGCGGATGCCATCCAGGACCTTCTGGATGTTCGGGTCGCCGGCCATCGGGATGTTGGCGATCGCCTCGACGGCCGCTGACCAGCCCGGAACCTCGGGCGGCGCGATGCCTCCCGCCTTGTAGTCCCTCTCGACGGCCAGCAAGGTGTCGTCGAGTTGCCGCTGCAGCCGGCCATACTGACCCAGCTGGTCCGAAAATCCGTCGTCGACCCTTTGCAACTCGCGGTCGAGGCGGCCCTGGGCGTCGCGAGTGCCGGCCGCGAGCAACACTTTGCGGCTGCTCTTGTGCAGTTCCTCCGCCGCTCCTGCACAGCGACGTGCAACCGAGTGAAGCCCGTCGGCAAGGCCGTGGCCGAGGCCGTTCAAGAGTCGGAGCATTGCGTTCCGGGCGGCCCATAGAAAGATCACGCTGGCAACCCAGATCGCGAAGATCGAGGCCAGGGGGCTCCCGGGCCAGAGGTACATCGCTTCCATCGTCCCGTCTCCTGTGAGGTGGGTCTCAAGCATCGGCCGCCGCATGCGGAGATGAGTGACGGAGAACACGTGTCTGCGGAGCCCCGGCGCGTCCAGATCCCCCACAGCCGATCGGGATGAATCGGGCGTGGTGCATACTGACAGGCAGTGGCGACGAAACAGAGAGGAAGGACGGCGGATGGAGCCGCGCTCGGGCGCGCGATCCACCTGCGCTACGAGCGGCCGGTCGTCTTCGCGGACGACTACGCGCTCGACCTCGTGAGCCCGTCCGCCCGCTTCGTGTGCCGGAGCCCGCTCCTCTACCGGCTGCTGCTGCGTCGTGGCGTGGCGCCCTTCCGCAATTTCGTCGCCTCGACCCTTTCGGCCATGCGCTACATCGAGGAGCGGCTCGGCGCCGCGGTCCACGAGGGCTTCACGCAATACCTGGTGCTCGGCGCCGGGCTCGACTCCTTTGCGCTGCGTCGCCTCGACCTGTGCGAGTCGTTGCGCGTCTTCGAGGTGGATCACCCGGCCAGCCAGGCGCTGAAGCGCAAGCGCATCGAGCGCTTTCTCGGCACACCGCCCGCGCACCTCGACTTCGTGCCCGCGGACCTCGAGTGCGCGTCGCTCGACGAGGCACTCGCGGGCTCGCGCTTCGATCCGACCGCGCGAACGCTCTTTTCATGGATCGCCTCGATCCCCTACGTCGAGGAGACTTCCGTGCACGAGACATTTCGCTCGATCTCACGCCATGCGGCGGAAGGAAGCGAAATCGTCTTCAACTTCGGCTCGTGGGGCCCGCAGGCAGGGCCCCGCGGCAGCGGCGCCGTAAGCGATGACCTCGAGCGCGCAACTCGCAGCCGTGGCGAGCCGCTCAAGAGCGCATTCGACCCCGAGGCCCTGCTGAAGGCGGTCTGCGAACAGGGCTACGAGCAGCTGGAGCTTCTCGACAGCACCGCACAAACGCAGCGCTACTTTGCCAACCGCAGCGACGGCCTCCGCGTCGTACCCGGCAGCCAACTCGCGCACGTTCGCCGGACCGAACCCTGACCCTGCAACCAGCCGCCTTCCCGGCGTCCGATCCAGCGCCGATGGTCGAAAAACGAGGAACCCGCGATGAGACCGCTGACCGACGAAGAGGTGAAGCGACACAGCGAGAGCATCCAAGCCGACGGCTACGCGGTGATGGAAGATGCCATCGACGAGAACTTGCGAGACGCCATCGGCGAAGAACTCGCTCGGCTCGCGAAGGTTCGACCGGGTGGCGACATCCCGCCCGCGCCCTTCTCGGGCTTCCACACGCGGCGCTGGTTCGATCTGCTCAACGACGGCGACGTGTGGCAGGAAGTCGCCGTCCATCCCTGGGTTCTACAAGTCCTCGCGCAGGTGCTGGGCGACGGTTTCTTGCTCTCCACCCTGGGAACTGCCGTCATCGGGCCAGGAGAGGCCGACCAGCCCTTGCACGTGGACGATGGCGTGTACGCGTTTCCGCGACCCCACCCGAACCTCGTCTGCAACACCATGTGGGCGCTCAGCGACTTCACAAGAGAGAACGGGGCAACCCGCGTCGTGCCCGGAAGCAACCACTTCGACGAAGACCCCGACTACAAGGAGCAATACGAGACCGTGCACTTGGAGATGCCGGCGGGTTCGATCGCGTTCGTCGTGGGCTCCTGCTACCACGGCGCCGGCGCGAATCGCTCCCAACAGGATCGCGTCGCCCTCACCATCAACTACTGCAACGGCTCCATGCGGCAGCAGGAGAACCTCATGCTGGCCACGCATCCTTCACGGATGCTCACGTTCTCGAAGGCCCTGCAAGACCTGCTGGGCTTCAAGGTGTGCAAGGGGGCTGGCCACATGCTGGCCCAGGATCCGAGAGCCGAAATGAACCGCCACTACGGCCCAGCCGACGAAGGGGATCCGTACATCGAGCGCCGCAACGCCCTGCACGCCGAACGCTTGGTCGCAAGAGACGAAGCCGCCCGCCGCTGAGCAGAGCCGGACCCCGACGCGGCGTAGGCTACGGCGCCGGGGACGCCAGCAGCGCCAAGACCATCAGGATCAACGGGATCTGGGCGATCACGCAGACTCCGATCGCACGGCCGGTGGTCACGTCGAGCGCTTGCCGGACCGCGATCACCCACGCGAAGACCCCGAGGACGGTGACCGCCAGCGCCAGCAGCGGAGCCAGCGGTCCCAGTGGAATCACCCCGAGGATATAGAGGAGCTGTGGAGCAGAGGCGAAACCCAGGGTTCGCAGCAGTTCCTGAAAGTCCGACGTGTGCTTCAGGAGCTTGACGCCGATCAGCCAGATGATTGCGGTGCCAAAGAGCCAGCCCAGAAGTCCGCCGAGCAACCCGCCGAGTAGCCCGTTGTCTGCCGGAACGCCCAGGCCGCGGGCAACTGCCGCCAGCGCCACCACCGCAGCGGCCTGCCCGAGCGCCTCGGGAGTGTGCTCGACCTCCTCGTAGATGGTGGCGTCGACGCGCAGCGCCCCGAGCAGACGCTCTCCGAAGGAGCGGGTCGGGACGGGTCCATCCGAAAAATCCGGTCCGGTGCTCATGCTTTCGGGTCCCCCCCTGTTCCCGGTGAGTATACGGCGTGTCGTCCGAATCCCGGCCCTCGGGCACGAAATTCAGCGCGGGATCGTTGCGCCCCCGTTGGCTCTCCAGATCTGCCCGGTGCAGAAGCGCGAGGCATCCGATGCCAGGTAGAGGACGAGCCAAGCCTGGTCGATCGGCTCGCCGACCATGCCCAAGGGCGAACCCGCCCTCATTGCGTCCACGAAGCCCTCGTAGCGCTCGGGGTTGAGGCTGCCGTCCTCGTTCTTCAGATGGCGCTTCGTGAAATTCGTGAGCGTGACGCCCGGCGCGATCACGTTGACGCGGATGCCCTGGCCACCCACCTCCACGGCGAGAGTCTGGCTGAGCTGGGTAATCGCGGACTTCGTCATCGCGTAGAGGCCGTAGTTGGGGACGGCGAGATCGATCGCCCCGGAAGCCACGTTGATGATGCTGCCGCCACCGCGCTGCGACATGGCGGCGATCGCTGCCTGGCATCCGAAGAGCGTCCCCTTCACGTTGATTCCCACCACCCGATCGAACTCGTCGTCGGACAGTTCGGCGAGAGGCCCATCGGCGGGGACGCCCGCCACGTTGCACAGGATATCGAGGCCGCCCCACTCGCTCGTCGCCCGCGCGACCAGCGCGTCTACTTGCTCGCGCTTCGCGACGTCGACCGCTTGCGCGATGGCCTCGCCACCTGCGTCGCACAGTGCCGCCGCATTTTCTTCAGCGCCCGCGGCATCGAGATCGCCGAGCACCACGCGGGCACCCGCAGCGGCCAGCACCTCGGCGACCGCACTGCCGATGCCACTGGCCGCCCCGGTCACACAGGCCACTCGGCCGTCGAGTCCGAACACGTCTCGCGGGTCATGCATGCGTATCTCTCCCGTCCAGGGCCTCTTCGAGAATCGGGCCCAGCACTCGGGCCATCTCCGCGTGGCCCTCGTCGTCCGGGTGGATTCCGTCGGGCAGGCGCTCCTCGGCGACGAGGTCGCGGCCCGGAACCAGCCGAAGCCGAGCGTCACCTTCTTTCTGGCGTTCCTGCACGGTCGACTCGAAGGCCTCGCGCAGGTCGGAGAGGCGAGCACCCAGCAAGTTCGGCGTGTTCTCCGCATCGGCCCGAAAAATCGGACTGATCGCGACGATGGGCGTGTCGGGGTGCGCCTGGCGCACGATCTCGAGAAACGCGTGGAGCGAGGCGGCGAAGAGTTCGCTGCTGAAGGGCGTCCGGGTCCAGCAGTTCGTTCCGTGGGCAACGCTGATGAGATCGGCCTCGAGCGACGCAATCTCCTGCGCGGACGGCACCTCTCCGCGTGCGGCACCCGCGTAGCCCAGGTTCACCACGTCGAGGTTTCGCTCGCGAGACACGACATGTGCCCAGGCCGCAGCGGGCTCGGACGCGCACCAGCCCTCCGCGATCGAGTCGCCATAGCAGAGCCAGCGCGGTTGCTCCGGGGCCGGGCGAATCTCGCCTCCCTCGGGACGCAGAGCGAAAACGGTGGGCCGCATGCCCTCGGGCAGGTAGAGGGTCACCGGTCCGTCTCCCTCGCCCACGCGAAGCCGAGCAGTTCCTTCACCAAGCTCAGCAGGCAACGCGTCCAGCGGGCGGCTTCCCCGAAACAGCGCGAAGCGGGTGCCGGCGCCCTCGCCGCGATATCCCAGGTCGTCGGTCTCGGTGCGGTAGTCCACCTCGAGAACTTTCGGCTCGCCCAGGAAGACGAAGCGAACGCCGGCGGGAACCGACGCCGTCTCGCGCGTATCCATCGGCAGGCGCAGTCCGCCGGGGCCCGGGTCACAGCGCGGGTAGGGGACGTTCGGGCCGGGAGGCCAGGCGCAGCCCCGTAGGAAGGGCTCGGGTTGCTCGGGCCGAGTGAGCGGCTCGCTCACGGATCGCGACCTAGGTGCGCGCGTCGGCGCTAGCGGCCTCGGCGGCTTCGACTGGCGCTTTCGGGGTGTAGCGCTCGATCTCGGGCAGCACTTCCTTGCCGATCAACTCGATGGTGCGCATCACGGACTCGTGATCGTGGTAGCCGAATTGCACGTAGCAGATCAACTCGTCCACCCCGAGATCCGCGTAGTGGCACATTTTTTCGAAACAGCGCTCCGGGTCTCCCACCACGATCATGTCGGCATCGTGGAAGTGCTGGATCGGAACGTCTCCTTCGAGCAGCGGCTTCATCAGCGGAAAGATCTGGTCCTGCTCTTCCTGTGTCAGGTGCACCAGCTCCCAGTCGATCGTGAACTGGGCGAGGTTCTGGTACCACCAGGCGACCGACTTCCAGATCTCGTTTTCCTCGGCCTGCTGCATCGAGTCGGCACAGTGAACCAGCGTGTAGGCCGCCACCTTGTTGGTCGTCACATCGGTCAGCGGCTTGGCGCGCATCTGCGCGGCGCGGTAGGCCCGGATGCGCTTCGCCATCTGCTCGAGAGGCTGCATGATCGAAAAGCTGAGAAGCCCTAGTCCGTTTTCGCCCGCCACCTCCGAAGAGCCCTCGGACGTCGCAGCCATCCAGCAGGGCGGATGCGGATCCTGGTAGGGCTTGGGCGTCACGACACGCTCGGGAAACTGGAAGGTCGGCGAATCCCAGGAGAAGCGTTCGTCGCGCCACATCCCGCAGATCACCTCGATCGCTTCGGCCCACTGCTGGCGCGACTGCTCGCGGTCTACATGGAAGGCGGTCTGCTCCATCGGGGTCGAGCGCCCGGTGCCCCATTGCACGCGCCCCTTCGAGAGGATGTCGACGGTGGCCACCTTCTCGGCCACGCGCGCGGGATGCGTAAACCCGTAGGGGGTGAGCGTCACACCGAAGCCGAGGCCGATCTGCTCGGTAACCTGCGAGAGCGCCCCGAGCAGCACTTCCGGCGCCGGGCAATGCGACCTGCCCTCACGGAAGTGGTGCTCCACCGCCCAGATCGTGTTGAACCCCAGCGCATCGCCGAGCTTGATCTGCTCGATCGCTTCCGCGTAGGCGCGCTGCTCGCGTTCGCGTTGCCCCTTCGGATGGGCGGCACCCCAGGGCTTCGGAGCATCTACTTCATAGAGGAGGTCGAGCTTCACGACATTCTCCCGCCTTCAGGCGCAGTGCTGGCAGGGCATCACTATAGGCCGCGTCAGCCGGCCGCGTAGGGGAATCTCGTCGTCGCGCCACCGTCGACGACCAGCGTCTGTCCCGTCACGCGACGAGCGAGATCGGAAACCAGGAAGAGGATCGAGCCCGCGATGTCTTCCGGCAGGGCCATCCTCAAGAGCGTGTCCGCGTCCGGGCGAGGCACACTGCCATCCGCCCAGGAGGCCTCGATGCGGGGAGTTCGAACGGCACCGGGAACCACCGCGTTCACGCGAATTCCAGCGGGCCACCACTCTTCGGCGGCCGAGCGCACGAGCGCCAGCAACCCCGCCTTGGCGGCACCGTACGACGCGTGATTCGCCGCCGAGAAGGCACCCGAGACCGAGCCCACTACGCACAGGACGCCGGGCTCTCCGGCCTCGATCCAGAGCCGCGCGGCACTGCGAGCGACGTACCAGTGGTGTTTGAGGTTGACCGAAAAATCGCGCTCCCAGGTCTCTTCATCGAGATCGAGCAGCGGCACCCAGCTGGACGCGCCCACGATGTTGACGACGATGTCGAGGCCGCCGAGTTCGCTGCGGGCTTGCGCGACGCCACGCTCGGCCTCGGCCGGTCGGGTCACATCCGCACGAATGGGAGCAGCCTTCGCGCCCAACACCGCGACCTCGGCGGCAACCGCATCTGCGCGTTCGGCATCGGCGTCGAGAACCGCAACCCGAGAGCCGGCTTCGGCGAGCGCAAGGGCGCTCGCGCGGCCAATTCCCTGACCGCCCCCGATGACGAGCGCGCTGCGACCCGATAGATCCAAGCCTGTCACGATCCGAGCGATATCCTCGCGGTGCTTCGAAGCCGCTCAGTCTAGTGCACCCGCGCCAGTAGCCGGGAGCCGCAAAACTTGCAGAATTAGACGCCGCGACCGCAGATTTTGCGCTCGGCCTCGCGAAGCCAGCGCACCCCGCAGGCGTCGATAAAGCCATAGGCCCCATGTGCTTGTCTCGTAAGTTGCTCCCCCCCGCTCTCGATCTTTGAACGGCACGCTTCCTGCATTTGATCAGTCTGTCCTGTGCTTGCAGACCCCCGATCCGGAGGAATCGGACGAGATCGGAGACCCCGCATGAGCTTCACCAGACGATCCTTCATGACCGCCGCAGGCGCCGCAGCCCTTCTGGGCGCCCGACGCGCCGGCGCGATGGGCTCGCGCGCAGGAATGTCCAGAGCCGCCGCCGCGAGCGGCACCCAGACGAAGAGTGGGCTGATGTTCGGCTACACGCCCTTCACCCAGGACCTGTTCATCCCGGAAATCGCAACGAGTCTCGCGCCGGGCACACTGAGTCCCACCCCCGCGGCCATCGCCGCGCGTGGCCCGATCGCACCGTCTCACTCTCCCGGAACTCATTTCGATGACGTGGCACACGGCATCGCGCCCGAGTTCGGCCTCTGTGATGACTGGAACAAGTACGGCTACGGCACGCACGTGCAAGAGTTCGAGTTGATCAACGAGGAGACGACCCACAGGTTCTTTCCGGGTGGGCCGGATGTACCGATCTTCAGCTATCGCGATCCCAGCGCTGGAGGCCCCGGCACGGGGACCACTCCCGGCCCGACCTTCGTATTGGATTACCGCGCGCCCGTCGTGCTGCGAAACTCGAATGCCCTCACACGCGACCGGAGCGGGACCAACTCGACCCACCACGACCACGAGACCTCGATTCACCTGCACGGGACGCACGGCCCGGCGCATTCGGATGGCTATCCGTCCTTCTACACCCTGGCCGGTGAGTCGAGGGACTACTTCTACCCCAATATCGCTCCGCGCGAGGCCGACTACGACACGGGTCTTGCACCCGCGACCTATGGAGAATTCGACGAGGCGTGGATTCCGACCACCCTCTGGTATCACGACCACGCCATGGACGTCACCGGATTCAACGTCAGCCGCGGCCTCGCGGGCTTCTACCTGGTGTGGAGCGAGAAAGAGCACCAGCTCGCCGACATGGGCGTGATCCCGGGCGTCGGAGACCTCGACGCCTTCGGGAACCCCCTCGATTTCGGACTCGCCTTGCAGGATCAGCGCTTCAACGCGGACGGGACGATCCACTACGACTTCCTGGACCACAACGGGCGCCTCGGCGACGTCTTTACCGTCAACGGCGTGGCCCAACCCAGGCACAAGGTCCAGCGGCGGAAGTACCGCCTGCGCTTCCTGAACGCATCGAACGCGCGCGTCTACGAGATTCGACTGAGCAACCGGCAGAAGATGACCATTGTCGGTACGGACTCCTGGCTGCTCCCTCACGGAATCGAGGTCGAGAGTTTCCAACTCGTCAGCGGGCAGCGTCACGACGTGATCATCGACTTCCGGGATGCCCCCGACGAGGTCTACATCGAGAACCTCATGTACCACGAGGACGGACGCGGCGGAAGCGGGATCCGCGAGGACAAGCGTACCCAGTTGCTCAAGTTCGAGGTGAGCGGGAGCAATTCCAGCGAGCCGCGGTGCGAGGAAGGGACCGTGATCCGGGGATTCCACGGCATCGACCCGGGCGGCCAGTTCTCCTTCCACGACGAGGACGAGGTTCTCGAAACCCGGAGCTTCGTCTTCAAGCGCAACAACGGAGCCTTTACGGTCAACGGCCGCTTGTTCAACCCGAGGCGGGCGGACGCCGTGCCGCCGTTGGGCGTGGGCGCAGAGCGGTGGATCTTCGAGAACCACTCGGGTGGCTGGTGGCACCCGATCCACACCCATCTCGAGGGATTCCAGATCAAGAAGGTCAACGGAAAGCCACCGCGGCGTGAACGTCAGTTCAACAGCGACACCGTCGAGCTTCAGGGCCACGAGACCGTGGAGACGATCATGAAGTTCCGCACCTTCTCGGGGCCCTTCGTCTTCCACTGCCACAACATCGAGCACGAAGACATGCGGATGATGGGCACGCACGACCCCACGCCGGTCCCTGGCTCTTCGGATGCCGATGCGATCGACGGCTCTCCGCCGATGGATGGAGAAACCCGGATCGATCCGGCAGTTTCGGGCGTCGTTCCGGACTGCCACGAACTCGAGGAAGAGGAGCGCCTCTACTACGACGTCGCGGGCGACTCCGAACGCCTCGAGGGCCGGGGCGTCGGCTTCCCGGAGTGCGAATTCGATGTGAAGCGGAGAGGCAACCGCGGCCGCAGCTCCACGAAATGACCTCGGCACACGGATGAAAGCGGCCTTGCGTGGACTCCGGCTGGCGGCCTGCCTCGGAGCACTGATCTCGCTCTCTTGCTACCCGTCGGTCGGGGAGCAAGAGCCCGGCGACCGCTACGCAGACGTCGCTGACTCGGCCGCGTCCCGCCCGGACGACGAGGCGAAGCGGCGCGGCGCCACGCGTAAGCGGTCGGACCAGTTCTCCGACATTCTCCTCACCACGCAGCACGGCGAGCAGGTGCGCTTCTACGACGACCTCGTGAAGGACAAGGTCGTCGTCATCAACCTGATGTACACGACCTGCTCGAAAATCTGTCCCGGCACCGCGGCCAACCTCGTGAAGATGCACCGTGTCTTCGGAGAGCGGATGGGACGCGACATCTCGATCCTCTCGCTCTCGATCGACCCGGAGTTCGACACCCCTGAGCGTCTCAAGGCCTACTGGGAGGCGTTCGGAAGCAAGTCGGGCTGGCTCTACCTGACCGGAGACTACGACGAGATCGACCGGCTCCGTCACGACCTGGGGGTCTACGATCTCGATCCGATCATCGATGCGGACAAGACCGAGCACTCTGGGATCCTCACCTTCGGCAACGATCGCACGAACCGCTGGGCGGCCCTGCCCGCACTCATGCACGCCGAGCAGATGGCAGAATCGATTGCCCGGCTCACCTGGGACGACGCGTGGAGCTCCCACGCAACGCCCACGCAGATCGCCGATGCACCCGAGCCGTCACGAGGGCAAGGGGTCCTGCGCGGAGTCGACGCCGAAAAGGGAGAGGTCGTGATCGAGCACGAGGACATCCCCGAATTCATGATGGCGATGACCATGAGTTTCGAGGTGGCCGACCGATCGATGCTCGAGGGCCTGTCGCCCGGCCAGGCCGTGGATTTCAGCGTGGAGCACTCACAAGGGCGCTACCGAATCCTCGGAATCGACCCCCGCGGCCGCTAGCAACCCCAGAGCCGCCCTGAAACCCACCCATGCCCACTCTGGGCGACCCCCTGTCGGGGCTGACGAGCCGCTTGCCCCGGACTCGTGTGCGGTTTCGTACACTCAGCGACGTGAGTTCGAGCCTTCAACGCGCATACGATGCCGTCTACCAGGGCAGGCTTCCCGGGCGCATTGGCCTGAACCTCGACCGCTGGCCGCGCAACCGCCTGGAGGCATGCGCGGTGCGCGCGCCAGCGGGTGGGCGCGTCCTCGATATCGGGTGCGGCAACGGGCGGCTGCTCTACAACCTGCGCGACAAGTTCGATGAACTGTGCGGCATCGAGTTCTCGGGTGCGCGGGTCGGCACCGCCGCCGAGGCCCTCGAGGGCCTGAACGGCGACATCCGCCAGGGAAACGTCGAGAAACGCCTGGACTGGGACGACGGCTACTTCGACGTGATCGTCCTCTCGGACGTGATCGAGCACATCGTCAACCTCTGGCCGGCCATGGAGGAGATCACGCGGCTCCTCAAGCCGAGTGGGCACGTGG
>Ga0310342_100002937_pt1 | contig 11113 bp, 7 predicted proteins | sample S15DNA20500_MG_FD_206155 | JGI IMG/M metagenome (GOLD analysis project Ga0310342, IMG submission 206155) | Marine microbial communities from station ALOHA, North Pacific Subtropical Gyre - S1503-DNA-20-500_MG | ecosystem: Environmental > Aquatic > Marine > Oceanic | place: Pacific Ocean: North... | reverse complement strand
CGTCTAGCATTTCGGACGAAGAGGCCATTGTCCGCGCAGCGCTCACATCTTTGCCAGTGCCACGCTCGGCATACTTAAACAGCGGCTCGAACATGCCGCCCGGACTTGCCATATCCCCGAAAGCCTTAGCCGGCCCCGGGGCAAAACCCTTCACCTTGGCAAACGCCTCCGCGGAGGCCTTCTTCAGAGGCCTGCCTACAGCTCGGGCGCCTATTCCAGCAATACCCAGTGCGCCACCGGTCGCAGCGCCAATGCCCATGTTCCAGCCTATGTTACCTAGAACCGTCGAGGCCGCCCTCTCATAGTCACCGTCTGTGGCAGCCTGCTTGTTGCCCTGCATGAGGCCAAATGCTGCCCCCTCGGCGGCCTCTCTGATCATGTGCCGAGCTAGCCCTTGGCCCCTTTCCCCCCAGCCTCGTGCCTTTGCGGCCTTAACTCCCAACTCGCCAAGACCTTCGGCGCCACGAAACGCCTGGCGCATAAGACCGCCGCGCGCTGCACCATGCGCCGCACCCTTTAGCGCACCTTTCGCCAGCAGGCTTCCGCCACCCGATAGGAGCGCTGCGCCAATGGTCCCACCGACCTCTACGCCGGCTGTGAGCGCCGGTAGCTGCTCCTCCACCTCTTTCAGGTAGCCCGGTGCAACGCGCTCTATCAAGTGGTCGCCGAAGCCAAGGTGCGCCACCCGCGCAAGCGCTACTCCTGTTGCCTTTAGCTTCTCGCCTACGCCAGAGAATTTTTTAGACCTCTCAAACCTGGCTATTTGGTCTTCGGTTGCAATGGCGAGCCCCTGTGACCGGATCTTTTCATCGACCTGATCGGCAGGCACGTCTTGGACGTACCCAAGCCTATCGATCAACTTCACTGAATTTGGCTCGGCCACGATATTCCCCTACCTGCCGGTTGGTGACGGCAAAGGTGAAGTCGGCTGACCAAAGTGGATCACTCTATCGCCCTTGGATTCCGAGGTGGCAAACGGTGTTCCCTGAGATTCGGGGACAAAGTATGCTTTCATCACCCGTGGGCCTTTCTTTCCTTTTCTGCCGGGTGCGTAGACCACTCTACCAGGCACCAGTCCGAGGGGCCTCTTTAGGGCTTCGAGCTCCATTTGTCTCTGGTTGATGAAGCCGTCTAGCGGGATCATGGTTTTGCCCTGTGGATCCTTAGTAACCGCCTGAAGAACCTGTCCCCAAAAACGACCGGAGGCGGTTGGGTCAAGGCCGCCTTTTCTGAACCGATCAATCTCAGTGTCCTTGATCGCCACCCCAGACAATGCCTTAAACTCGTCATTCGTGAAGGCGTGTGCCATGGTCTTGGCAAGCATCGCTGCGCCCATTGAAGTGGCGTACCCAGGAGTGGAAGTAAGTTTTTTGATGCCATCAGAAACCTGCATGGCAGTATCGAGTCTTGATGACGCGTTTGTATACTGCTTAAACTGATCGTCGGTTCCTAGTGGGGCAAACCCGCGCCCCCTAATGAACCGCTTCTCGTACCCAGGCGGCAAGAGAACCCTGGTGTCCGATGCTGGCTTCGCTGCTACCCTCCCAGATGCCCTTCTTGCGGCCATGTTAGCGGCCTTCATTCTCAGCTCTGCCGCGATGATCTCTCTGTCATTGTCGATGAGATCCATGAGCATCTGAGCATTTCGTCTCGCCGCATCTCCCTGGGCATTTGATGCGTACATTTGAAGCTTGGCCTTTGTCTGGTCCATGAGCGCCATGCGCGCCAGTTCTCGAGCCTGCGCAGTATCACCAACCTGGGCACGCATGGTTCCAAGCAGACTTTGTCGCCCGCGCACAGCTGCCTTTGCGCTAGATAGATCAACTTCCTGAGCACGCAAGTCCCGGCTTATGGTATTTTTGATGATATCATAGGCAACATTGGCGGTGGGCCTCCCGTAGACACCCGCTGCTGCAGACGCAGCGGTGCCAAGAGCGATGCTCAAGGCGCCCACTACTTTCTGAGCGTCACTTCTCGAGTTCCACCACCGGTTAGGATCAACCTTCCGGGAAGCCAGCATGTCAATGGCGGACTGTTGCTTTGCCACCGCGTCATCGAGCTCCTCCTGATAGGCAAGGCGCTCGATTTCATAGTCCTCCTGAGCCTGAGCAGAAGCCTTCTCAAGCTTTTGGTAGAGCTCAGCGTCCGACCTTGCCTTCTCCTCGGCAATCAGGTCAGAGTCAGCCTTGGCCTCCATTCCAATGTGCTTCTCTTCGCGCTTAAGCCTCGAGTAATCGACCATCGCGCCCCATGGGGTGCGCTTCCACTTGTCGTAGGCGGCTAGAACCTGCTTGGCGACTTTCGGGCTAACCTTGCCATCCTGCACCGCCTGCTGAAGGCGAGCTTCATAGTCACTACGGTTGAACGGAAACACAACCAGCCCACCGGGCAATTCCTCGGGGCGATCCTCTTCGGGAAGATTCAACCACGGGCCGCGCATGCGCTTGCCAGCATGCCCCGTTATGCGCTTAGCGGGCGAGGCTGCTTGAGGCTCAGGCGCTTCAATTACACCAGGACCAGGACCTGCGTAACCGACTGGAAAGATCGGAGCCACTAATCCTTCTGCATAGCTCCCAACTATTGGATCCTCACGCAGATCCGGGAGAGGTGCGTCAGTTAGCTTTTCTGCGTAAGTACCGAAAGTCGAGGTAGGTATCGGATCCACCAACCCCGCTGCATAGCTTCCGGCAATCGGAGCACCCGGATCTGCTTGACCATATTTTGCACGAGAATCTAGCGCACCCAATCGAGCGCCAATCCGCTCGCCTAAATGAGGGGATGGTGGCTCCGCATCGCTTGTGGCGCCCCTCTGCGGGCCGGGATCTGGCGCACCCAATCGAGCGCCAATCCGCTCGCCTAAAAAATCAGCCATTACTTCTTCCCCTTCTTCTTCTCAAGCGCTTCGAGGCGCTCATGAAGTCGCTGAAGCCCAGGTGTCACCACGCCAAAGAGATAATTATCCCGATCGATAACCTTGCCGTCCTCTGTTTCCTTGACGGCTGCGGCGCCCAGTGGCGTCCTTTCTAGGTCATCGGCCATGACGCCAACTCGGTGACCTTCGGGAAGGCCAAGGCGCCTTTGAAACTCTGGGCGATATTCATAATGATATGCGTCAAGATCATCCATCGTCTTATCTGCAGCTAAGCCTCTCTTCGCATTAGAGTCTGACTTGACAGCGTCCACAACTGCGGACGCGCCCTCGATCCCCTTCCTCACACTCTCGCTAACATCATACGGGTTGCCCTTCTGCGAGAGTGCTCCGTCGAGCGGCTGACTCATCCGAGGCTCGGGCAACGGCCCCGCTGCCTTCTTTTTTATAGCTGCCGTTTTGGCACCACGCTCCTGAGTTGCCTTCTCGGTTGCTTTAATCGAAGCGTCCGATCCTTTGGTCGCTGTTGCCGCCTTAGCAACGGGTCGAGGTTCGATCTCATCGATCACACGCTGCTGAGCTCTAGGCGACGGCGGATCCCACAACCCGCGCACGCCGCCAGGGGCAGGAACCTCTCGAGACCCTGACCCAGACAAGTACCCCTCAATGGCCTGCCGCCGACCACGCAAACGCTCTGACAAGGGAATGGCCCCAGCAGACTCAGACTCAGATGCACTCGGAATGCGCTCCCCTTCCATCGGCACACGAGCATACTCCATGCGTCGCTGAGCCTCTACCGTGCCATCGTCAATAGGCGCATAGCGGATAAGATCGGAGTTGCCCTTGTCCGCTCGCACAACAGGAGCGTAGTACCGATCTAAACGAGGAGAACGAGACTCCGGCATAGATTCCAACGGGGCTGAAACAGCATCACGGATGGCAATCCCTCGCTCGATGGCGCTATCATCACGCGGCTCACCAAGCCACACGTCAGCATCAACATCAGACACCGGCGCAGAGCGTGGCCCAGCTCCGCTAGGCCCCTTCTTGGCATCACCGGGAGAATACGCGCCCTTCAACTTCGAGTCAGACTTAGCGTTAGCGAGCTTGCTGCCCAGCGCACCAAGGCCACCTGTTAATGTTGCAAAGAGACCCATTCCAAATTGTCTATCAGCCTCCTCCTCTCTCTGGTTGATCTGCTGCTGTTGCAGATGCCCCATCATTTGATCTCGGTCTGCTTGATAACGCGCCTGCTCCAGGTTCATGCCAAGCGCGGCCTGTTGCTGAATTGCACCCTGCGCAGCAGCCCTTGCTGCCGCAAGCTCCTGCTGCTGAAGCATCGCAGCCTGACCAACGCCTTGGCTTGCCTGCTGGGCTCCGGCCATCATGGCAGCGCGTTGGGCCATAGGGCCGCCCCCTCGAGCAAGTGCTGCCTGTTGCATGGCGGCAGCTCCCAAGCCTTGCCGGAGCTTCTGTTGGGCAATGCCCTGGCCACTCTCAGCTTCGCTAAGCCCCTTCTCGGCAAGGTCTCGGCCCTCTTGTCCGAATTGGTAATAATCACCACCAGTGGGGGTAGCCAGACGGTATGACCCTTCAGCTATCTCGTTGTCAAACCCTCCAACACTTCTAACTTTACGCCTATCCCACATGTTCAACTCCGCTGCTGCTTGCTAACTTTAACCATACCACGCTTAAGACCCACCTCTAGGCTGAAGCCCGCAATAGTAAAGCCTTCGCCGGTTGTCGCGCCAACGCCGCCCGTTGGAACCTCGTCGTTAATATAAAGCTGGATAGCCTGACATTGCTGACGCTTGACATGAATCATCGGTTGGACCCGTGGCGGCTCAGGGAACGTGGCAATTTCCGTATCATCCCAAGAAGCCACCTGGGACGTCGTAGAGTTGAAGTCGTTCGCGACTGACATCCTCATACTCATGACACCCTTCTGCTCGCACAATGCAGTTGCACGATACACTCTTTGCCAACCACTCTGCTGAGCAGCCTGCAGCCAAGCTGTCTTGATGCTCATCTGGTAATAGATGTTGTCTGCTTCGTCTTTCCACTTTAGTGCATCTTCCTTCCACAGTGTGCCATCTGGCTCTACTGCATAATAGGAGTCCTTGTGCATTGTCGCGCCAGCAAAAGCAATGTTGGCGCCTGCCGCACCTGCGATCGACCAATACATCCACTGGTTAACTCTGTAATCATAGACAACAATAACTCCCGTGGCGCCAATGTCCTCAGACGTGACCGCCGTGAATCTAACTTGGGTTTTGTCGGGCACCGCGACCGCTGATGTTATTACCGGGTAGATATTCGTAATATCTCTAATCGGCTCACCAATAAACTGGACTGCGAGATTTCTGCCCAGCAAGTGGATACCGCTCTTACTCTGGAACATCACTCCGCCAGGGAATTCGACAGTGCTTCTCGAGTCAATGCACCCCGAATCGGAGGAGACCAACGATAGTGCTGAGAATGTATTATTGGCCCCTGTGCGGTCGGGGCCGTCACCCGCAACCACGTAAACATGATCCTTAGTAAAAGCGACGATCTTATCATCCAAAGATGACAGTCCTGTTATCGGCGCATTCGCTGGTGTTGTAAGAACAAACGCCTCATTAAACTCAGGAGCAATCTTCTGAAGACTTGCCCCCTCTGGCGTAATTTTCTTTGAGTACGCTAGCCTGTCAGCCCGATAAAAACCACCAAGCCAAACTCGATCGTTGGCGTAGGTGACAAGCTTTGAGCCAGAGGGAATTACACCCTCAATCTCCCCGCTGACAGTGTAAAGAACCTCACCGCCTGGGCTCGTTAGCTTTTCCAAACCGCTGACAGCAGTCTCATATGGCTGGGTGAGGTCTTGGCCATAGTCTACGAATAGATTGTACCACCTTGAATTTGAGTTATAGACATTCTCATCATTGGCATTCACCTCCTGGAAAAGCCCGGAGTTCGTAAAGTCTCTGAATATCCGACATGAGCCAGCGTGGTCAGCGGTATTGCCACTATCCATGAATCTATTTGTTGCTGGCGATGTCTTCAAAAACATCACATTCACATCAAGCCGTGACCCAGCCGCATAAATAAGATTATCAAAGTATTTAAACGAATTGATATAAGGGCTAGCGGAGATAGAAACTGGCGGCCACTCCACAGACCATGCAGGATTGAGGGTCGGTGCCTCATACGGCGGCGACAAAATCGAACGATGCAGATACCCCTTGGCATCGTATGACTTCCACATTGTCTGGTACACAAAAGTCAGAGCTGGAGTATCGGAGGGAGTAACGGTGTCAATCGGCAGTCTGGAGGTGGGCCTAGGCCACCCTGTTATGGGCTCAGAGCCCAGCCACCCGTCTTCACTGCTAGCGATATTTGACCAGAAGTGGTCGAAGACAGGAGGGGCCACATAGCTCAACTCCATGCACTTCTGAGAATCATACCAGCTTATATTTCCACCACTCAAAACCGTGGCGCCATCACTTAGGGACGCCACCGAGACAGGAGATGAGAACGTAAGAAGCGTGGCCTCGCAAGCGGTAGACATATTGCCCATTGGGAAAAAAGCCAGGGCGGCAAGCCGTGTAACAACCTCCCCGTGCCTGTAGACAAGTGCGTCAGTCACTACCCTATTGCTGCTAACAACTCTGCCAAGTGAATCCCTGTCAGCCGCTTGCCCTGGGCCTCTGCGAAGCTGGTCGTTTTGCGTTTGGCCGTGGGCTGGTGTTACCGCCGTTCCAACATCCTTAACGGCGACGACGTAAGGAGGCTGGTAACGCGACCCCCCAGCAGGAGGATCGTCCAAGTCAATTCTTAGATCTAGACAGAACGACGTCTCATACCCTGAGCCAATGTTTAAGTTTGTTTTGCACCAAGCGTAGATATGCCTGCCATTATAAAAAGGCTTAGAAACAAGCTGGGCATTTTTCACCTCGCGATACGCCTTGTCATTGACAATGACCCCTGTGGCGGCATCAGTCGCAGCATACCTTATTGACATCCACTTCTTACTTGTCCTTTGCGAGTTCGTAGAGAGCCCCAATGCCGAATATCCGCTGGCTGAACCAACTGCGATGCTTGCATAGTTCGGGTGGCCAAATTCGGAAGGCGAATTCAGCGCGGCTGGAGACTCTGGATCTGCGCCGTCATAAAGAATCTGAGTTGAGGACCATGCGTTGTAGCTGCCCATGCCATTGGTAAACGCAGAGTGCGTGGCGTTCTTACATATGCTGTAAACACCTGCCACAACCTCCTGGCCATCAGCATGAGCTCCACGGGATACCCCAAACGTATCAGGCGTAACGAGCCTCTTCGGCCCCGCCATTGACCACACGACCTCGGTTGCAGGGTCGAGCGTATCCACATGCGTCTGCCAGAGGACGGCACCTGTCGCATGGTCAATCGAGGCAAGGTCAATTTTTACTGCCCCTCCAATTTCAGGCTCCTCACCGTCTTGGTACACAAGTATGGCAAGAGTGCGGTTATTTATAGGATCGTCAGATATTGACCCGTCCAAGTAGACGCGGGCATTACTTGCCCCAGCGAAAACTACGGTTGAAGTATTTACTGGCGCCGGAAATGCAGCATCGTACCTCTCTACTACAAAATCATACGTGGCCGACCGGACATAACGAATTGACCACTCGCCGGTGGCAGTCGCGCCAGAATGGCCGCACACGTCTGCTCGCTGGGGATGGGTATTAATGTCACCTATGTTGGCATCGGCAACTGCCGTAAAGGCAGATATCGGGGTTGACAGAGATGCAGTGTCATACTTCCCAACAACGTAGCCAACGCCCAGCTTGTAAAAGCAGGCAAGCAGGCCACCGGAGCAGAACGCAGCCTTAACCGTGGTGCCCGTCGTCCCAAAGTCGATAGGGTGCCTCTCGACAACCACGTTATTGTCGTCGCTGTCAATGCGAGCGTCCGTGCGAAACTCAGGCGAGTCACGACCAGAAGAGTAGGTAGCATAAGACGTTAGATAGAGTGTGTATCCGTCGTTTGTGGACACGTCCGTCTGTGTTGGGTACACCACAGCAGGCTCAGAAAAAAACCTCCGCGTTTCACCTGTTACCGGAGACAGGCTCCCGCGATCGTTCCACTTCCCTGACGTGTCATCCCTAGCATACAGCCTCCGGGCGCCAGGGATGCACAGCTCGTCGCCTGAGGAAAAAAGACCGCGCGCAGATGGGATCGTTGAGCCATCGAAAAGATCCGTAGAAAGCTTTTGGAAGCCGTTCCTTTTTGCCAGAGCGCCCTTCTTGTCTACATAGGCGTTCTTGATATCCAAAAACGCGCCCACTGGCACCACTCTAGGATCAGTATCCCCCGCCATGCCAGAGCGAAAGTAGACGTCAATTTTTCCCTTCTCTAGAGGCATCAATACACCATGATCTCAACGTTACACGCGCCAGAATAGTCGAACCTAATGACCGCGTCTGTTGCTGACACTCTTCGCACTTGGACAAACTGATCTGTGTCAACCACCAAAAAACCAGAGGGAACTTTCCCCAACTTGTGGAGGAGGTCTTTCTCACCAGCTGCAGTAACCTCGACCAAGTAAACCTTTGCCCCATCAAAGATGTTCGGGTCAACCGGCCGAGCGTTCTCTTTTACGGCATCAGCAACGCGCTGGGCCGCATAGTCTTCCTGATGCGGAAGGGGCGTAGCTTTTCTGACTGTTGCCATTATGCATTCCAGCTGCTTAACCATGGCCACGAGGACCAGTCGCCCCGGACGTCTGTTATTCGAGATGCCAGCCCAGCGTCCTTATTGCCCGCGAGCTTCTTTATGCGCGCTTCCACTACGGAACGCTCAATCATAAGTGCCGCAGTGTCACTCTCCTCTTTATTAAGGATATCAATGGCAGCCGTGAGAACTGCCCATTGCTCCCACCCGTTCACGCCATCGAAGGTATCAGTACCTAGGACAAGCTCTGTCATCGCTGGAATGTAGTGCAGCCCGACAGTCCACGCGGCGGCTGGAGTAGGATAGAAAACAACGTTGCTGCCCTGGTATCGATAACGAAGATTGTAGATCGAACCACTCGTCTGAGCGGTCAGCGTGTACAGCGTGGCAAGCTCCTGCATCTCCCACGTTTTCAGCTGAACATACGCGCTGCCATCGGACGCGACCAAAGCAGCGCCCTGGTAAAAATCGGCCGGCAGCGCGTATGACGCCGTGCCGGCTGCCAGCGGAATGGCAGTACTGACAATGTAATACTCCTGCCCCCTGGCAGTGATGAGCATGTCATACAGCCCCTTGAGGGCCTCATTCAAACGACGTCTGAGCTCGTCATCAGTGACGAACCCAGACGCCGCCTGAGTTTCCATATTGGCCAACTCGCGGACCCTTGTCCGCATATCGTCAAGTGTCTGCGGTGCGGCCATGGTTTACCTACTTTCTGACTCTTTCCCCGCGCCGTGCTCCCAGCATTCCGCGCTTTTTCAGCATTTTGCGCTCTTGCTCAGTGATTGGGCTGCCGTACACACTCTTCTTCTTGCTGTCAGAATGCATCTCTTTTTTAGGCCCCATGGCGATGAGAATTCCGCCCTTGTCGTCTTCGGCCTCCTCCTCGTCATCCATTTCCATCATGTGCTCGTAGACTGCATGGTCAAACGCAGCCTTAGCACCCTCACGGTCATCTGACTTGAGCGCATCGAAAAGCTTATCAAATGCGCTCGAGCCAGACTCCTCGTGCTCTTCCTCTTCATGCTTGACTTCGCCAAGCTTGTCTTTAAGAAGTGCTCCGAGATTCATGGTTATGCCGCCAAGTCGAGTGAGATGTGTGCCGTGACATCGCCGGCCACATAGGCGCCGCCCGTGATGTCATACAACGCGAACGTGAATGAATTTGTTGTTGTGGCATTAAGCTCAACAATCAAGTTCTGTCCGGCAGAGCGACTAAGCGTAAAGCCGGTCACGTCAACCCCGTTGAGATAAGTGTCCTTAAGGGTGACTTTCCAAGTTGCCGTGCCCGCATCCCATACAACGGTGCTAACAATCATACCCTTGTCCTTGGTCACAACGGGAGCGGCGCCAGCCGCGTCCAGAGTGAGGACAAGATTTGCGATCGTTAGATTCCGCTGAAATGTAGATGGTCCATATAAACCAGTTTGTGACATGGTTTACCTCCTACCAGCTGATAACTGCGTTGTGTCCAGGCTTGTCACAGCATAGGTTCCAGAATCCTCGGATTCGGAATTCGATCGCATCGCTGTTGGCGAGGCGCATGTACTTGAGGCCCTCATCCGTTGCGAAGTGCGGGAATTCACCGAGGCTCTTCAGCTCCCAGCTGTCACGTGCGAGAAGGTAGCCCTTGCTCACCGGGCAGTTCGGGTCACTGATAACCTTGATGTCGCCGTAGTCAGTGGGGAACGACAATGCCTTATAGCCAATTCCAGGAATGTCGGTGTCAACCGTCATCCAGGTCTTTGCATATGCACTCTTCTGAAGTTCGGCAAACTTGCGCGAGTTCATGAAGAGAGTGTCAGGCTGGGCGCCATTGATGTGAGCTTCCGCTACAGCATCAAACACAACCTCTTCCATCACGCCGCCGCCGCCTGCGATACGAATGCCCGCGAGGCGAGTGGGGTCAGTGGTGCGAGTGACACCGAAGAGGGCGGCAGGGGTACCACCGACGCCAGGATCATTGGGCGGAACCCAACCGGAGACACCAGTTGCGCAGTTGCCATAGTCGCCAGCGCGGAAGATGAATTCACCGTCCGCTACTGCCGCACCCCAGTTGGCTGCATTGTTCCAGGGCAAGCCGTTTGCCGTTGTAATCTGACCAAGGCGGCGGTTCACGGCACCAATCTCTGTTGAGTTGGCACTGTTGATAGCCGTTGGAGGATTTCCATTATCAGCCGCGTTATCAAGGAACATACCCACCTCAAAGTGGACAATATCCTCGATATTGGTGAGCTGAAGGACCGTTTGGCCAACGCCAGTACCGGCGGGCGGGGCCGCTGCGGAGGTTCCGCGAGATCCGCCACCGTCACTGTAGAGCTGGAAGGCAGCAGAGCGACCAAGCTCGTAAAGTGCACCACGGATCTGAGTGTCAAGACCCTTGGCAATCGCACCCTTGTCATTAGCAGAAGCCATCAACGCTTCGGCATCGATACTTGCCAAGGCGTAATCCTTCACTCGAGTGACGAGGAAACGATTGAGCGTGGGAACACCCTGGTTGTTCACCGCACTGGTGAAGTTGGTGCTACCTCGGGTACCACTGGTCATCGGGGT
>Ga0310342_100002936_pt1 | contig 11114 bp, 10 predicted proteins | sample S15DNA20500_MG_FD_206155 | JGI IMG/M metagenome (GOLD analysis project Ga0310342, IMG submission 206155) | Marine microbial communities from station ALOHA, North Pacific Subtropical Gyre - S1503-DNA-20-500_MG | ecosystem: Environmental > Aquatic > Marine > Oceanic | place: Pacific Ocean: North... | reverse complement strand
GAACCGGCGATCGCGCGCTATACGGGTTGCCCGGCCAATTCCAACGACGAAGTCATCGAACTGGTCCACGCGCGCGGCGGCCACATCGCAAGCAAGCCGTACCTGGAGGGGGTGCTTGAGGTTCTGCATGCTTACGAACATGACAGGGTGCACAGCGCATTACCGACCGGGTGGGTTCCCACGACACTCTCGGACAATCCGGATCCGCATAAGAAAAAAAGTCGTAAACAGAAGGTTTCGGCCCAGGCCAACTACCGTCGCAGCCAACGCTTCAAGACGATGTTACTGGCTGGGTCAGGGGTCGGAATTGCCCTCTTCGTGCTGGCGTACTTCCGAGTGTTGCCAAAGTCCGACCTGATCATGAAACCGTTCGCTATCGCAGGGAGGGTCTTCGGCCGCCTGGTCGACGCCCTGTAGGGATTTTCCGGAGCGGACCGGCGTGGCTGCGTTGCTTCAGTCGTCCTTGTTCAGATCCGGCAGCTTACGGTAGAGCGTCGCGAGGCTAATCTTGAGCGCCGCGGCTGCTCGCTCCTTGTCTCTATCGACCCGCGCGAGCACGTGTTCGATATAGGCCTGCTCCTTGTCGCGCAAGAAGCTCTTCAGTGGCGCCCAGCTACCGTCGCTCCCGAACGATTCCATGGATTCAGCCGATCCACCTGTGACGGATGCGTTGACGACCCGTGGAGGAAGATCCTGCGGTGTAATCTTGCTATTCTTGGCGAATGTCAAAGCGTGTTTCACGCAGTTATCCAGTTCGCGCACGTTGCCCGGCCAATCGTATCGGGACAGGATATCGCAGACCTCGGGTTCGACCGTAGGCAGATCTTGCACATCGGGCATTTCTTCGCGAATGAAATGATAGACCAGGGGCAGGATGTCGTCGCGCCGCTCACGCAGCGGTCGAACAAGGATGGGAATCACGCTCAGGCGATAAAAGAGGTCTTCGCGGAATGTGCCGGCCTTGATGTCGTCTTCGAGATGCGAGTTGGTTGCCGCAAGAACACGCGCATTAACCGCAACGTTCTTGTTGCTTCCCACGCGGCGCACTTCTTTTTCCTGCAGGACGCGCAGGAGTTTGCCCTGGATGCTAAGCGGCATGCTCCCGATCTCGTCGAGCATGATGGTTCCGCCTTCACAGGATTCAAAGAGGCCCTCCTTGTCGCTCGCCGCACCGGTGAATGCGCCCTTCACGTGTCCGAACATTTCAGATTCGAGTAGGGCTTCAGGAAGGGCCGCGCAATTGACGGCGAGAAACTTGCATTCCCGGCGGCGGCTGTGCATGTGAATGGCTTTCGCGACGAGCTCCTTGCCGGTGCCGCTCTCGCCGTTGATCAGGACGGTCTGATCTGTCGGGGCGACTCGTTCGATCATTTCGCAGACTTGGCGCATGGCCTCGCTCTCGGCGACGATGTTGTCAAATTCGTACCGCGCGCCGAGCTGGGCCTTGAGGTCCATGTTCTCGGTCAGCGCCTTGTTGTAGTCCAGCGCCCGCTGGATGGTGATCAGGATTTCATCGACCTTGAACGGCTTGGCGACGTAGTCGAAGGCCCCCAGCTTCATGGCCTCGATTGCGGATTCGACCGAGCCGTACGCCGTGAGCATGATCACGGCCATTGTCGGGGCCTCCATACGCGCCGTCTTGAGCAACTGCATGCCATCGACTGGTTGCATGCGAATATCCGTGATCATTAGGTCAAAATGTTCGGACCGCATCGTTTCCTGGGCCTTTGCGCCGTCGCGCATGGCCGTGACGTCGAATCCCTCAGCCTTGAGCAGGGTGCTCAAAACGCTCAGAATGCTTGCTTCATTATCAACGATAAGAACGCGGGTCATGATATTGGCGTGCTCACGGGAAAGAGATGGGACTGACTGCATTTAAGTATTCTCATATTAGCGAATATTTGCATTAATGCAACAGGTTAGACGGATGTACTTGAAAATTATGCGAATTTCGGCCGTCTGCCGTGGAACGAGGCGTTAGTTCTTATGAAGATAGGCTTCCTGGGTGCGGGCAAGATGGCCGAGGCCATCATTGCGGGATTGGTCGAACGGCGCGTCGTTAAGCCCTGTGATGTCTTTGCGGCCGACATCGCGTCGGCGCGACGGCGTGCATTGAAGCGTCGACTCGGGATCAATACATCCGCGGTGAACGGGGAGATCGTGGGAAACTGTTCCGTTCTCGTGCTTGCGGTGAAACCCCAGCATCTCGCTGAGGTTGTGGCGGAGATCGCGCCACGGCTTACGCGCCGGCATCTCCTGATTTCCATCGCCGCCGGCGTGACGACGGCAGACCTCGAGTTGTGGGCACCCGGCGCGCGCGTCGTTCGAGTTATGCCGAATCTGGCCTGTACGGTCGGACGCTCGATGAGTGTCTACACCTGTGGTGCCCACGCGAAAGCTTCCGATCGCAAGACCGCTGCACGCCTGTTTGCAAGTTGTGGTGAGGTTGTCGAGCTCGACGAGAAACATTTCGACGCGGTTACGGCATTGAGTGGATCGGGGCCCGCGTTCTTTGCGTATGTCGCCGATCGCCTCGCGGCCGCTGCAGTTGCGGAAGGCCTGGATGCCGATGTGGCGCTGTTGCTCGCGGAACAGACCATGCTTGGCACCGCCGATCTCCTGATTCAGACGGGCACGAAGCCGGCTGATCTGATCGCTGCCGTTTCGTCGGCCAAGGGCACGACCGCCGAGGGCATGAAAGTGCTTAAGGGTTCCGACGTGAGTCGCGTCATGCGTGACACGATCAGGGCCGCAGCGCGGCGCAGCCGTGAATTATCCGGGCGTTAGTCGCCCGTCGCCTTCTGGATCCTCTCCAGGTAGCGGGTCGTACTGAACTGGGCCACCATCGGGCTGTACGCAAGCCGTCCGCCCCAGCTGTCCAGTTGCTGCTGTTCGTCCGCCACGCGGTCCGCCTCGAAGCTGCCGCCCTTGACATGCACCGCCGGCTGCAGTTCGGCCAAGAGCGCGAGGGGGGTATCGTCGTCGAAGACGAAAACGTCGTCGACTGCACTGAGCTCACGCAACATGGTCGATCGAAACGTCTCCGGGTAGATGGGCCGGGTGGGCCCTTTGTAACGCCGAACGGATGCGTCCGAGTTGATCATGACGACCAGGTGCGAACCCATACTGCGCGCGTCAGCCAGAAAAGCCATATGGCCTGGGTGAAGAATGTCGAAACATCCATTAACGGTTACCCGTTCGTCTTTCGGTGGTTCCGCCGCCGGGCCACCGCGTGTTGCATCTTCGGGTGTGGCGATCGGCGTCGCCAGGCCGCGGATCGCGCCCAGTATCTCGGACGTACGGCTGTTTGCTATACGCGTCGTATTGACATAATCGGCAGCAGGCGGCTTGATCAGGGCGGCCAACGGCTCATTCGCATCAGCTTCGGGATTGCCGACCCAGATATAATCCCCAAGCGCATCAGCCGCGTTGGCCGCGTGATCCGGCGTAAGGCCGCAAACAGTTGACACCGACCGCAGGTACGAAACCATCGCGACCCGTTCATCCTCCGTTAGCAGGGGACGGACATCACCGGGATCCGATGTGTCCGTTGCGATCAGGACGAGGACGTGATCGGCGTGACGTGCAGCCCACTGGACCGACTGCAAATTGCCGGGCTGCATCAGGTCGAAAGAACCGCAGAGCACGGCCACAGGGTCCTTGCCGACCGACGCCCGCCATGCCTGTAGCTCCTCGGGCCGTCGTATTTTATTCTGCATTCCAAGCATCAAATACCAAGGTTCTTGGATTGGGCGCTGGAAATCAAATGAATTCAAGACCCCGCGTCGCGGGCTTGAAGAACGGAGGCACTTGTTATACTATTTGTAAGGGTCTGGCCGTTAGTATGCGGCGATCATAACCGCTAGGAGATGGTGCATGGGTGTTGCCGGTCAGGAAATTGTTGTCGTTAACAACGATCCGTCGTTGCTCACGACGCTCGAGCAATGGCTGGAGCCCCTGTGGCCGACGGTTCGCACGTTCGAGTCGTCGCATGGGGCACTTAAATATCTTGGTCAACACAGCGCACGCATGGTCGTGTGTGATCTCGATATGGCCGACATTGATGGATGGCGTTTTTGTCGACTGCTGCGATCGCCCGATTTCGCTGTCACCAATCGCACACCCGTTATGGTTGTATCGGCCACCTTCCACTCGGATTCTGTCGCGAACAACATCGTCCGCAGCCTCCAGGTCGAGAAGCTTCTTCCCGTGCCCTGCTCCCGCAACGATTTCGAGGAAGCCGTTCGGGTGCTGCTCGACGACCCGCGTGCCGCCGACACGCAGACCGTGTTGCTCGTGGAAGACGATGAACTCTTGCGCCGAGCAGTTCGCCTGGGCCTGGAGGAGTGCGGGTTTCGTGTCTATGAGGCCGGCGGTGGAGCAGAGGCACTTGCGCAGTTGGCGGCCATGAAGCCGGATATTGTCGTGCTGGATCACATGTTGACCGACATGAAAGGGACGGAAGTTCTTGAGGGCCTGCGTAAGACGAACCTTTCGACCATCGTTGTCGTTGTAACCGCGTATTCGAGCCCATCGCTGGCTGTGCAGTATACGGCCGCGGGCGCCGATGGATTCCTGCGTAAGCCGTTCAAGCTTGAGGCCCTTATCGACGCCATCAACGCGGCACGCAAGGAGCATGCAGTTGTAAACATTGAAGACATTGTAGAGACCCGGACACGCTCGCTCCGCGAGAAAGAGCAGCACTTCCGGGACCTTTACGAGAACGCTCCGCTGGGCTATCACACGGTCGACGATGAAGGCTTGATTGTGTCGATGAATCGCATCGAGCTCGACTGGCTGGGCTACACCGCCGACGAGGTCATTGGCAAGAAGTCGATCACCGACCTGATGACCGGCGAAGCCCAGCTTCAGGCCGCCGCGGCCCACCAGCGCCATACGGAGCAGCAGCATACCACCTGGGACGAACTTGAACTGGAGTTGATCTGTAAAGACTGCTCTATTCTTCCGGTTCTTGTGCATGGTTCCGCCATCTATGATACCGGCGGCCGGGTGCTTACGGTGCGAACCATCGTGCGCAATCTCACCGATTTAAGGGCCGCGCGCCAGGAGGAAGCACTGCTGCAGGAGCGCCTGACCCGCGCGGAACGCATGGAGGCACTCGGGTTGCTGGCCGGTGGGGTGGCTCACGATCTGAATAACATCATGGGACCGCTCGTCGGGCTGCCCGATCTCATTCGCGATCAGCTCCACGACTTGAAGGTGTCCGACAAGCAGATCAACGAAGACCTCGAATCCATTCGTGAGTCGGCTAATAAATCCTGCACGATCATTCGTGATCTGCTCGTCATGGGGCAGCGCGGTACTTTCCAGGCGGCCCCGGTCGAGTTGAACGGCATCATCACGCGGTACCTCGCCTCAGCCGAATACACGGAGATGCATGAGCGTCATCGTGCCGTCGAGATGCTGACGGAGTTGAGTCCCAACCTGAACGCGATCATGGCCACCGATGCCCACGTTTCACAGGTCATTATGAATCTCGTGATGAACGCGCACGAAGCGATCGATACGAGCGGCGCGGTCATGATTGCGACGGCGAACGTCAGCGTCGCGCGCACGATCACGGGGTACGAAATGATTCCAGAAGGGAAGTATGTATCGCTGCGCGTGAGCGACACGGGGCAGGGGATCGCGCCGGAAGACATCGGCGCGATTTTCGAGCCGTTTCATACACGCAAGAAAGACATGCATAGCGGCACCGGTCTTGGCCTGGCCGTGGTCTACGGGGTGGTCAAAGACCTTGGGGGCTACATTGATGTCACCACCAGCGTCCATGAGGGCGCTACGTTTACCATTTATTTCCCAGAGGTCATGCATGATGCGAGGGTTGGAGGTTATGCGGCCCCGGAGATCAAGTACGGATCGGAACGCGTCCTGGTTGCCGACGATGCGCTCGAACAGAGGCAGTTGATGGAACGGTTCCTGTCGAAACTGGGGTACACGGTCGAGACCGTCGATAACGGCGAGGCGGCCGTACGCTATGTTACCGATCACGAGGTCGATCTCGTGATGTTGGACATGATCATGGAAGAAGGGTTTGACGGTCTCGACTCGTACAAGGAGATTGTCAATGTGCGTCCCGGTCAGAAATGCATCATTGCCAGCGGCTACTCCGAGACGGATCGGATCAAGGAAGCCATTCGGCTCGGCGTAAAACGCTATCTTCAGAAACCGTATACACTGGAACGATTGAGCACTGAGATTCGTGACGTGCTCGACGCAGCCGTCTGACGGGAGCCCGCCGCATGCGACGCGAGGAGAAGAACGAGGCCGACTGGCGGGAGCAGCTTACGCCCGCGCAGTTTCACGTCTGCCGTGAGAAGGGCACCGAGCGGGCCTTCACCGGGACCTACCACGATTGCAAGGAGACGGGCGTCTATCGCTGCGTCTGCTGCGGGAACGAACTTTTCGCATCGGCGTCGAAATTCGATTCCGGGACCGGATGGCCCAGTTTCTGGGGGCCGATTACAAAGGAAGCGGTCGGAGAGGAAGACGACAACAGCTTGTTCGCGCGCCGCACGGAAGTTGTCTGCGCCGGCTGCGACGCCCACCTGGGTCACGTCTTCGACGACGGCCCGCAGCCCACGGGGCAGCGCTACTGTATCAATTCCGTGGCACTCGACCTCGATCGCGACGCGGACTAGCCGGACATATCCGCAGGCAGGTCCTGCGGTTCAAGCCATTCTTCGGCCAACGCCCAGTCGACAAATGTGCGGCCGAGCAGATCCCAACCGCAATTCGCGTCTTCGGGGGGGTCAAGGACCAGATCCTGAAAGATCCGGGTGACCATGGATTGTTGCGGTTGGCGAGAGCCGATCACGCGTAACCACGATCGTGCGAGTCGAACAAGGCGACGTTCCATCTCGTCCGCATCAGGCCGATCGTAGGAGGCGATGACCGACATTGCCGTTTTTCGTGCCATCTTGGCCGTCATGACGATGAAGAGAACCAGATTCGCGCAGCAGGGCCAAGCCTTATCGCTCTCGTGGTCCGGGCAATTCCACAACTTGCATCCGGCGTATGGCATCCCGTATTCTGCAGACACCACCCCGATCCGTGGATCCAACCATGAACATCGTTCTCATTGGCTATCGTGCCTGCGGAAAGACGCTCATCGGCCAACGTGTCGCCGAGCGCCTGGGGTGGACGTTTGTCGACACGGATCGTGGAATCGAAGCCCACGAGAGTGGCCGCACGATCAGCGCGATCTTCGCGGAAGACGGGGAGCCCTATTACCGCGAGGTCGAAGCTGCGGTTGTCAGGAAAGTGCTCGCCGGTGATCGGCAGGTCGTTGCCTTCGGCGGTGGCACAATCATGATCCCGGCGGTCCAGGAGCTGTTCGATTCAAATAGTTTCGTGGTGTACCTTGAGGCATCCCCGGATTTGCTCTGGGAACGCGCGGGTGCGGATGTGTCGACGAGCGATACCCGTCCCAACTTGCTTGGCGGCGGCAAGGAGGAGATCGTGGAGATGCTGCGCCGCCGCGCACCGGTCTATGTAAGGTTCGCGACGCTCACGCTGGATGCGTCACGAGCACCCGATGACCTCGCGGATCGGATTCTGGAGACGGTGCAGGGCTAGACGGGTTCGTCGAGGACCGGGTTCGTGAGTTGCCCGATGTTCTCGATCTCGATCGTAACCGTGTCACCGTCCTTGAGGTAGACCGGCGGCGTGCGTGCCATGCCTACGCCATGTGGCGTACCCGTGGAGATCACCGTGCCCGGCAACAGGCGTGTGCTGCCGCTCAGGAATTCGATGAGCGTCGGCACATCGAAGATCATGTCGTCCGTATTCCAATCCTGCATGGTCTCGCCGTTGAGGATCGTCTTGATCTGTAGCGTGTTCGGATTAGGAATCTCATCCGTCGTCACCAGGCAAGGGCCGAGCGGGAAGAAGGTATCAAAGGTTTTGCCGCGACACCACTGGCCGCCACCCAGTTCGGGCTCCAATTGCCAGTCCCGGGCGCTGACGTCGTGCGCGCAGGTGTAACCCAGCACGTAATCCAGCGCGTTCTCGCGCGAAGCATTCTTGCATTCCTTGCCGATTACCACAGCCAGTTCACATTCGTAGTCGACCGCGTTGCTTGCGAGCTTTCGGGGCAGCAGGATCGGGTCCTCCGGGTTCTGCAATGTGCCGGTGTTTTTGGTGAACAACAACGGATTCGTCGGCAGGGCCTTGCCGCCCTCTTCCGCGTGGCGGCGATAGTTTAATCCGATGCATTGGATGTCTGTCGGAACGATGGGCGCAAGCAGTTTGCTAACGGCTGCAGGGGTTCCCGAATCGCTGTACGCGCCGTAGATGTCGCCATCGAGCAGCGTTACGCTGCCGTCGGCCTGCCGGGCACCGTATTGCGTATGGCCAGCGTTATCGATGAATCGAATGATTTTCATGAACTTCTCCTCTTGGGATGGAAACCAGAATTAAACGCATATCTATAGCTGCGTCCCGCGCGACTGGCGAGTCCAGAGTTTCGGGCTAACTCGGTTGTTTAACGACACGCAGATACGGCTTAACGGTCTGCCAGCCCCCGGAAAACATCTCCTTCGCGTCGTCATCGGAAACCGAAGGCACGATGATTACGTCGTCCCCCTGGGTCCAGTTTGCCGGTGTCGCGACCTTGTGTTTCGCCGTTAGCTGCATGGAGTCGAGCGCGCGCAATATCTCGTGGAAATTCCGACCCGTGGTCATCGGGTAGGTTAGTGTCAGCTTAATCGATTTGTCCGGACCGATAATGAACACCGAGCGGGCCGTGGCGTTCGTGGCTGCTGTGCGCTCGCCCGCCGTGCCGCTTTCTTCGGCGGGGAACATGTCGTAGAGCTTGGCTATCGACAGGTCCGTATCGCCGATAATCGGGTATTCAACGGCGTGACCCTGGGTCTCTTCGATGTCCTTCGACCATGCGTCGTGGTCATCCACCGAATCGATACTGAGGCCGATAATCTTGCAGTTTCGTTTTTCGAACTCGCCTTGCAGATGTGCAAGCGAACCGAGCTCCGTTGTGCACACGGGCGTGAAGTCCTTGGGATGCGAGAAAAGCACCACCCATCCGTTCCCGATCCAGTCGTGGAAATTGATTGTGCCCTGGGTGGTATTGGCGCTGAAATTCGGTGCCATGTCGTTGATGCGTAGTGCCATACGGGATCCCTCTTCTGTGATCGTTGATTTGACGTTCGCGCGTGCCCCCCGGCCCGCGCAATGAGGCAGTCATTGAACGGCGTCCTGCGCTGCAAGGCAAGCCCGATCTCCTGGCTAGCTGGTCGCCACGCACAGGTTCGGATTGGCATCCGCGGACATGGCGTCGGAACCCCGCAGTCCCCGCCCGGCTCCTGCGAGGCCGGCAATCATCGCGGCGTTATCTGTGCAATAGGCCCGCCCGGCCGGGATCAGGCGTACGCCTTCCTCCTGCGCCAGTTGCTCGAGTTTCAGGCGTAAACGACCGTTCAATGCAACGCCGCCGACGGCGGCCAATACCTTGCGCCCGCTTTTTGCCAGGCCGTCGCGAGTTCGGGCGACAAGCGTGTCGACAATGGCCTCCTGGTACCCTGCGGCAACGTCGGCGAGATCGAAATCAGGATGTTTCTTAAGGTAGTAGAGCAACGCGGTCTTGAGCCCGCTGAAACTGAAACAGCAGTCCACGTCCAGATCCCCGACCCGCGCGGTCGACTTGCGTTGACGACTGCGCGGAAAATCGATAGCGGTCGGATCGCCCTCGCGCGCTGCTTTTTCGATTTGGGGCCCACCCGGATAACCGAGGCCGAGCAGCGTGGCCCCCTTATCAAAAGCTTCGCCCGCCGCGTCGTCCATGGTCTGGCCGAGCAGCCGGTAGCGGCCGAGCGCTTCCACGTCGACCAGGCAACTGTGTCCGCCCGAGACGAGCAGCACGAGCAGGGGGCCGAGCGTTTCCGGATCAGGCAGGTCCGGATCGAGAAAAATTGAATAGAGATGGGCCTCGAGATGATTGATCGCGACCAGCGGACGATCGAGCGATTGGGACAGGGCCTTGGCCGCCGCCATCCCGACCATAAGCGAACTGGAGAGGCCGGGTCCGTAGGTGACCGCCACGGCGTCGATTGCGTCCCAGTCCAGGCCTGAATCGCCAATCGCCGTTTCCAGCACGTGGGGCAGGGCTTCGACATGGTTGCGTGACGCGATCTCCGGAACCACGCCGCCGTAGGGCGCATGCAGCTTGATCTGGCTCAGGATCGTGTTGGAAAGCACGTCCCGCCCGTCGCGCACGACGGCGGCCGCGGTCTCGTCGCAGGACGTTTCGATGCCGAGAATGTTCATGTTGCAGGAGCCTTAGGCCGGTGCGTGGTCAGCGCAATCCTACGGTCGCTTGGCCTGGAAGATGATAATGCCGCGCAGCACTTCGCTGGCCCGTTCGAGTTGCCGGTCGGTAGCCGCTTTTAACTCTTCAGGCATTTCGTCGTCATAGCGCTCGGGGTTCTCGATGCGTGCGCGTCGTTGCCGCACCATGCGCCACTCGTCGTCCGCTATTTCGACCTTGAAGTCCGGTTCGATCCCTTTCTCGTGGATCGAATGATCGCTCGGCGTGTAGTAGCGCGCCGTTGTCAGGCGAATTGCGGATCCGTCCGAGAGCGGAAGCACGCTTTGAACCGAGCCTTTGCCGTAGGAGCGCTGCCCAACGATGATGGCCCGGTTATGATCCTGCAGGGCGCCGGCGACGATTTCCGAGGCACTGGCTGTTCCCTTGTTGACCAGGACGGCAATGGGAAGATCCTTGTAGTGATGATTGCCGCGGGCGCGCGCGGGCATTGTTTGCGCGGGGCCGCGGGTTGTTACGATCAGGTCGCGCGGGTCGAGAAATTTCTGACTGACCAGGATCGACGCGCGCAGTAACCCGCCGGGGTTGTCGCGCAGATCCAGCACCAGGCCTTGCATGCCCTTGTTCGTCAGGTCTTCGAGCGCGGTTTGCAGGTTCACCTCGGTCGGATCGTTGAATTGTGTGATGCGTAGATAGCCGATCTGGTCATCGAGCATCCGCGTACCGCGCACACTGGGCAGCTTGATGTCGTCGCGCACCAACTCGACCTCGATTTCATCGGGCGAATTTTCACGTCTGATCGTGAGCTGGA
>Ga0310342_100002934_pt1 | contig 11119 bp, 9 predicted proteins | sample S15DNA20500_MG_FD_206155 | JGI IMG/M metagenome (GOLD analysis project Ga0310342, IMG submission 206155) | Marine microbial communities from station ALOHA, North Pacific Subtropical Gyre - S1503-DNA-20-500_MG | ecosystem: Environmental > Aquatic > Marine > Oceanic | place: Pacific Ocean: North... | reverse complement strand
AAAAAATAAATAGATGGTTAGCCTATTTTTTGAGGCTTGAGTTATAATTTCAACACAAAAATCATATACTGAACTTGAATACTAAAAAGAATTATTTTTCTAGCTTTACAGTTGATACCCTAGGCATTTATTATAATGGCTTCCTAGATTAATTAATTTAGTTTACACAATACAACTTTTGATTTAATCCAAAAATTCAAGGGGAAATATGGCAACTAAAATGACGCAGTCACAACTGGTTAAGAAGCTTGCAGAAGCTACTGGCACTAACAATAAGATTGCAAAATCCTTTCTTGAGAGCTATGCCAGCATTGCTATCGAAGAAACTAAGAACAACGGATTATTTGTTCTTTCAGGTATCGGACGCTTAGTTCTAGTGCAGCGGGAAGCAAGGAATGGTCGAAATCCTGCTACGGGTGAAACAATCCAGATTCCTGCCAAAAAAGTTGTAAAATTTAGAGTTGCAAAGTCCGTCAAAGATACTCTGCTAACTTAAAACAACGGATAGATTATATTTAGATATTCGTTTTGTTCTAAAAAAATTTTCAACTAACTTGGTAACCACTGTTGCCTAAAGGAATTTTTTGTGGTGTTCCACTTGATCAAGCAACTCGAAATTTCTCTACCCCATCGGTGTCAAGCTCAATTCCCAAGCCTGGCTCCTGGGGTATGGAGAGATATCCATCCTGAGCAACCAGCCTTTGGCGGGTGATTTCTTCTCTTAGCTGCGTTCCTTCCTCAACTACAAATTCCATAATGAAAGAATTTGGTATTGAATTTAAAAAATGCAATGCAGCAGCTACATTAATATAGGTGGTGAAACCGTGATTAACACATCTTAAACCTCGATCTCCAGCTAAACTGGCTATTTTTACTGCCTCAGTAAAGCCACCACAGCGCGTTAGGTCAACCTGTACAATATCAATTTTGCCCTTATCCATGAGCTCTAAAAAAGACCGATGCTCACTTTCTTCTTCTCCAGCAGCAATTGGAATTTCTGTAGCTGCAGTTAATCGAGAATAGCCTTCATAATCATCAGGGTGTAGAGGTTCTTCAAGCCAGAAAATATTAAACTCGGAAAAAGCTTTTGCCCGTTGAATAGCAGTCTTAGCATCCCAAGCTAAACCCGCATCAATTAGTAAGTCCCCATCTTCTCCAAGACCTGATCGAGCCTCTCGTACTAAAGCTAAATCATTAGCCGCATTCTCTCCCATTGGAGCCCAGCCAAACTTAACAGCATCAAAACCATTATCGCGAAAACGCCGGGCTAGTTCACCAGTCTCATGAGGAGTCTTTCCAAATAAAGAGCTAGCATAGGCACGCATCTTTGTGTGAAATCCTCCTCCTAACAACTTCCAAATAGGCAACCCCAGCGCCTTCCCCTTAATGTCCCACAAGGCAATATCTATGCCACTCATGGCATGGATTGCAATACCTCTTCTACCTCCATAAATATTCTGGTAATACATCTTGTTCCAAAGATACTCTGTCTGGAGGGGATCCTCACCAATTAAGAGTTCCCGCAACCCACTACTTAGTGGATGACAATAAGGGCCTTCAATGAGTCCTTTAACTGCCATGGGTGAAGAATCTACTTCGCCAATACCATATAATCCAGCATCAGTTTCAATACGAACAATAAGAGCATCTTGCCCACTATCCGTCTGTTTCTTCACTTGAGGGAGACGTACATAGAGCGTTTCGACGTTAGTAATTTTCACAAGTTCTCCTAAACAGTTTATCTGGTATGGGATTAGTCAAACCTTTTACTCACAGCAAGCTTAGATTTATAAAACTGATTTTAGACTTTATTATCGAAGAAAAAAGCTGTAATCCATTTTCTACTATTAAAAAAAGCTTTTCTAGCGACTAAATAAACTTACCTATTCCTTTACAAAATTTAGATAATTCATAATCAATGACTCAGAACAAAATTATTAAATACTTATTGACTTGCCGACTCGACTCAACTAAAAACTAAACCTTAAAAAAAACTCTGGTCGTTCTAGAATCACCGTTTTAAGAAAAAGCTTGAAAAGTGGGTTTAATAATTAATTCTGGAACGTGAGCACGCGGAGGAAGCATCGCTACAAACAGCACAGCGGCCGCTACATCTTCAGGCTGAAGTATTCGATCCCGGTGTTCAGTAGTAACTGGAACCGGCCGAGCCTCAAGTAAAGGCGTGTCAACCTCGCCAGGAGCAATAACAGTTGCTCGAATCCCGTTTTTGCCTTCTTCTAAGCCAATCACTTTAGTAAAAGCTGTCATGGCATGCTTGGACGCACTATAAGCACCCCCTCCTAATTCACTTGGACGGCAACCTGCAATGGAACCGATACTAATAATCATTCCGTTCTTGCTTGTTCTCATATGAGGTAAAACAGCATGGGTGACATTAAAAACTCCTGTCGAGTTAACATCCATAATGTAATCCCAGTCTTTTGGAGACAATTGATTAATCGACCGATCAACAACATTAACACCAGCATTGTTAATCAAAAAATCAATCTTTCCAAACCGATTAATAATCTCTCCAACCAGGACATCGACTTGAGACCGTTTAGAAACATCCAACTGATATGCATGCACACTTTGATTGTTTGTCATCATTTCAATAGAAGTTTGAAGCTGTTCTTCATTGCGACCACAAATTATTACCGTCGCTCCAGCTTCAGCAAATTGATTTGCTACAGCAGCCCCAATGCCTGTTCCCCCTCCAGTAACTAGGGAAACTTTATCTGTAAACTGAAGCTTATGTTTTTCTTTCACTCTTGAACCTCCGCTATCGATGTAGCTAGCCCAAAACAGTAGAGATGATCACTTGAACGAAGATAAATCCGCCCCTCGGAAATTGCTGGAGTAGACCAAACTTCTTCAGAAAAATCAGCCTTACTTAACTCTTCCCACTGCTTCTTGGCACTAATCACACTTAACTCACCTTTTTGACTGATGAAATAGATCTTTCCATCTCCAGCTACTGGTGAGCTATAGTAACTGGATTGACCAAAGATACGTCCTACCTTAAATATTTCTCCTGTTTTAGGATCAATGCTAGCAGCAATGCCACCGCGTTTGACCCAGAAAAGTATCCCTTTGTAAAATATTGGTGAGGGGATATAAGGCAGGTAACGAGGCTGTTTCCACAACACATGAGAACCGGTAACATCACCTCGACCTCCTGTGTTAATAGCTAAAGCAACATTTTCAACCCGTTCAAAAATATCTTTCATACCAACATACTCAACTCCAGATAAATGATCGTCTTTATTTAGGTCAAATTGATTAAAGCGACCTTTAAGAGAACCTTCTGGTAACTCCTTGGCTTCAATCATTCCATCATTATTCTTGTCAAACTTTTTTTTGACTTGAGAAAAAGTTTCTAATACTTCACGTTTTCCTGGATCAGCGCCGGGTGAGCTTGTGGCACTAAAAACTACACCTCCATCTCCAACAACGGGTGTCGTACTAACAATACGAGAAATACCTCCAACCGTCCAAATTTTCTGACCCGTTTCAAAATCGTATCCGATTATTCTTAGTGTTCCAGAAACTACAATCTGTTTTTTTCCATCAACATTTAAAGTGATTGGGGTGGCAAAACCTCGAGGAAATTCTGGCCGATCTGTTTTCCATTTTATTTTTCCAGTTCTTTTATCAACTGCAATCAAAAAAGAATCTTTGTCATGATCTTGGTTGAGAATAACCCAGTTTCCAGAAATTATAGGAGAACTCGCGGCACCAAAACCATTTTTAAATGGTCCCATAGGAAGATGCCAAAGAAGCTTTCCCTCAAGGGAATAGCAAAAAAGACCACTAGAGCCAAAAAAACTAATAACTCGTTCTCCGTCAGTTGCAGGACTGGACTGAGCATGATTGCCATCACGGTGAACCTCTTCCAAAGTTTTGTGTTCTGCTTTAACTTTCCAAAGAAGATTTCCAGTTTCTTTACTTAATCCTACTGTATAAAGCGAACCGTTCTCGACAGCTGTGAGAAACACTTGATTACCAAAAACCACCGGAGAAGAATGACCCGGGGGTAGAGGCGTTTTCCATAAAAGATTGTCATTGGGACCAATTTGATCCGGCAATTTATAATTACCCTGAGCTACGCCAGAGGCATTAACTCCTCGAAACTGGGGCCATAAGGCAAAAGATACAAATCGAAATGAAAAAAAACAATAAATCAATAAGCTTAGAATCAAAACATTTTTCATATAACACCTCAGGTCAGTACATGTTTTTGAAGGTGGCAGATCATTTCTTTACTAATCACAATAACGTTAATTCTCCATTTCTGAAAATACTTTTCTATTCAAAAATTTCATGCCAAAGAAAATAATCATGAAACTTTTCAAATTAAAGCCCTTACCTTATAAAAACAAATCAGTATCTAATAAGTTGAAAATTTTTCTGATTCTAAACATTGATTTGTGAGAAAGTATCCCCTTAAAGGAAAACTCATGATAACCACAATGCCCAAAAATCAAATCAGTTATAGCACCGTCGGGTTTAGAGACCGCAACATCCAAAAAGCTTTGGAAGCAGTCGCCGAGGCTGGCTTTTCCCAAGTAGAAATTCTAGGCCAAGAACCCCACGTGGCGGACCCACTCTGTGAGAAACAATTGTCTGCCCTTAAAAGCTGTCTTAAAAATTGTGGGTTGTCAGCAAGAACAGTTCATGCCCCTTTAAAAAAAAATGTCTTAGGTGCCCCCGAAGAAGAGTGGCGCCGTGGTGTTGTTAATGTATTGGGCAACTACCTTCGTTTTGCCGCAACCCTGCACGCAAATGACGTAATCATCCATCCAGTTCCAAATCCTATTTTCGTCCCTAACAGCAATCACCCTTCAATTATAAACCGCATTTCTGAAGCAGTTCCTCGATCCCTCGATCAACTTATTCCAGTTGCAGACCGAGAAGGAGTGCGGATCCTTCTGGAAAATCTCCCTTATCCATGCAACTATCCTTATTTAGGAATGAATGAACTGAAGTGTTTGGTTGATGACTATCCCTACGAACAACTAGGTCTGGTAATTGATACGGGACATGCCTGGACCTCGAAAAAAGATCCCTCGTCAGAAATTGTTTTAGCTGGTAATCGACTTAGAGGAACTCACTTACAAGATGTTGACTTTAATTTCCCCGATGATAACCACTGGTTACCAACAGAAGGTGGACTTGACTGGACAGCAATTCGTAAGTCCTTAAACTCCGTCAATTATTCTGGACCATTGACCTTTGAAGTCTCTCAGGCTCGACGAGGAGAAACTCCTGAACAACTCGCAAGCCTTGCCTATAAGTTAGGTAAATCCTGGAGTGAAGGAGTAGCAAATAAAGAATCTATATGAAGGAAAGGAACATTTTTTGTATAAAATTTTTAAAATTGAAAGGCTCTTAATTTTTAACAAATTTATAATATCAGGAAATGATTTGGATATGGAACTTAGATCTATACTCCTTTACTAATTTTGATAATAGCATCTGATCCATCAGAGATTTGTTTCTGAAAGGTCTTTTGTTATATTACCAAACTTCCTGAGTATTTCTCTATGAATCAGCTCTCTTTCCCAGACTATTTAGTAATTCTAGCTTATCTGGTTGGACTCATTCTTCTAGGATTTGTTTTTTCCAAACGGCAGACGTCTCCTAAGGAATACTTTCTTGCCAGTAAGAACATCCCTTGGTGGGCAGCTGGCATGTCAATTTTTGCTACTCTGCTTAGTGCCCAGACCTTTCTTGGAGGCCCTGGATGGGTATTTGCCAGGGATAGTCGATGGCTTATAACTGGCAGTGTCATTGGGTTAGGAACAGTGGCTTTAGCTGCAGCAATTTGGGTTCCTCTTTGGCAAAAACTTCCAATTCTATCTATTTATGAATATCTTGAGCGGCGTTTTCACCCAGGATTACGTATTGTTGGCGCTCTTTTCTTTTTATGCAACTGTACCTTCTGGATGGGAAATGCTTTAGTAATAGCCGCCCAAGGTTTTAATGCTGCTACGGGTGTGTCTATAGAGACTGGCATCTGGTGCATAGTCCTGCTAACCATGGTATATACAACCTTGGGTGGAGCAAGGGCAGTCATCTGGTCAGATGTCGCTCAATTCTTACTACTCTTTTTGACCTACATCGTCATTGCTTGGCTTCTACTTGCTGAATTTCAATGGCATCCTCAAGAGATTTATAACATTGCCTCTTCCAAAACCTCTGAAATTACCGGTTACCCTCACACAACAATGGTATCGTTTGAATTTAACTTTGCTATTGAAGCTACATTTTGGGCACTGTTGTTCAGTCAGTTAATCCTGTCAATAAATTATGGTGCTGACCAAATCTACGTACAAAAGATGCTTTCTACGAATTCTAAAAAGAGTATGTCTAGAGTCCTAATGAGTTATGGTGTTTGGACTTTGGTCTTTGGCATTCTCTCTACTATGATCGCTTGGGGTATGATCGCCTTTTATGACAGACATCCCGACCTTTCTAGTAGTCTGAGCCATCCGGATCAAGTACTACCTCACTTTGTCGTTTCTCAGGTCCCAGTGATTATTCGTGGACTTATCATGGCCGGAATATTAGCTGCAATGATGTCAACTCTAAGTTCAGTTATTAATTCAATGAGTACTGTTACCACAATTGATTTTTTTTCCCGATATCTTACCCAAAATAACTCCGAACGTTATTTAACATTAATATCAAAATTCTCTTCCGTGTTTCATGCCATTTTGCTTCTTTCATTTGCCATCTGGCAATCTTCCTACAGTGAAGCCAATGTAGTGGAACGACACACTAAACTGGTAGCTATGACTAATGCCCCTGTAGCTGCCTTTTTTTTTCTAGGTATCATTTCTAAGCGAACAAATACCCCTGGGGTTCTTATTGGTGCTGCTGCTGGAGTCATGGCTGCCCTTTCGCTTGTTGGATTTCAAGGTTTTATGGAACCACTTATTCAAGGAGTTAATTTTTTTTGGGTAAACGGTATCAGCTTGATAGTAAGTCTCATGGTTGGTTTTTTTTCAAGCCTCTTATTTAAACCACCAAACCCTGAATCAATAAAACAATTAACGGTTCGCTAAACTATTTTGTAATATTATCTTTTGCTATATTCGGTCGGGTTTTATGAAAATAACTAGTATTCAGGTTCACGGTGGTCAACTCTCATCTTTAACATTTGTCCAAGTAAAAACGGACGAAGGAATTATTGGAATTGGTGTTACGGGTTCGCCATCGTGGATTATTGGTCCTATCATTTTGGAGAAAAACGGTGGCTTAAGTAATTTTCTTCTAGGAAAAGATCCCCTAGATATTCGATTGCTATGGGTCAAAATGTTCGAGGAATGGCAGGCACTCAGAGGCCGCGGTGGTGAAGGAGGAATGGCCGTTAATGCCATGGCAGCTATTGATATGGCTCTCTGGGATCTGGCTGGAAAAAAGTTGAACCTGCCACTTTACAAAATGTTAGGTGGATCAGTTCAAAAACAAGTGATGGTCTATGCAAGTGGTACCGCTTTTGATCCCACTTCCTTGGAAGGGGATGGACCTCCAAGGCTTAAAACAGCCGAGCAGCTAGCCTTGGAAAGTAAGAAATTTGTCCAGCAAGGATTTCAAGCTATTAAATTTGGATGGGGAAACCATTTTCAACCTGCGGATGAAGAAAGACTGATTGCAATTAGGGAAAACATTGGTGAAGATATTCGCTTGATGTTGGACTTTGGCTGTCCAGCCTATTTGACCCAAGGTTGGAATGTTAAAGACGCAATCCGAGTCAGTCGGCTCTTGGAAGAACATAATATCTTTTTCTTGGAAGAACCGCTGCATCCCTTTGACGTTGATGGCTTTGCTGCTTTGACCAATTCCGTTGATCTTAAAATTGCTTCTGGGGAAAGTCTCAGCACCATTCATGAGTGTCAGCAATTCATCGATCGCCGTGCACTGGATATCATTCAACCCGATGCTGCGCAAATGGGTATAACCCAGATGCATTACGTTACCCAACGAGCTGAAGAAGCGGGTCTCCTCTGTGTTCCCCATAGCCCTTGGTCAGCTCCAGTAGTTGCTGCCCATTTACATATTCTCTCCACCGTTAGTAACGGTGCAATGGTGGAATATCCTGGTTGGGAAGCATTGAAAGAAAGGCCAACTTTCCAAATCACTCGTATGAGCCACTATGACATTATTGAACAACCTTTGACCCTTCGTGACGGCTACCTTGAACTACCAAGCAGCCCTGGATTGGGTCTAGGAAACTACATTTCTGAAGCATTATTAAAACTTGAAAGTGTAGTTTCACAAGGAGATTAAATTGGGGGGAAATACACCGCCACTGGCAGTTATCAATTGGAAGCCTCCAGGCTTAGAAGAAATGGAAAGATCTGTTGAAGGCTTCAGAATAGTAGTTAGTGAAAATAGAAACCAGTTACTTGACTATTTTGCTGAAGCTGAAATTGCTTTTGTCGGAGCCTTCGACAAAGAACTTCTTCAAGTGGCAAAGAACCTTCGATGGATTCATGCAGGCTCGGCTGGAGTCGAAGGTTATCTTTTTCCTGAGCTAGTAGAAAGTCAGATTACTTTAACCTGTTCCAAGCCCTGCTTTGAGTCAACAGGTGCAGAATACGCCTTAGCAGTCATGTTGACCTTTAGTCGTCAACTTCACACTGATCTGAGACATCGTCCGGATCAGCAATGGGAATGGGATGAACCAGGAACTCTTCGCTCTGACGGGCAATGGCCTGTAGAGTTAAAAGGGAAAACAATAGGAATTTTAGGTTTGGGTGTAATGGGATTAGAAATCGCCCGCATGGCTCATTATTTTGGCATGCACGTTATCGGACTGGCTAAACACTCTCGGACAACCCCTCAATATGTAGATCAATTAGTTGCACTCCCTCAAATAGAGAAACTCCTAGAATCGTCAGACTTTGTGATCTTGAGTCTTCCCCTTACACCTGAAACAAAGGGGTTTTTTGATCAAAGGAAAATTAGTTTAATGAAAAAAACAGCTTATTTCATTGATGTTTCTGGAAGACCTTCTCTTTATGATTTGAATGCAATCCAGCAAGCTCTGATTCAAGGACAACTTGCTGGAGCTAACTTACAACTTGAACTGCCCTCCCCGGATTCATCGTTATGGAATATCAACAATTTACTCATGTCTTTTCATCGCATTGTATCTAAGGAGGAATATCAGCGTGTCACCGATCTTTTTTTTGAAAATTTGAAACGTTACTGCCGAGGGCAAAAGTTACTAGGTCTGGTTAATAAAGTGGCTGGATACTAAAGTTACTTTATAAGCAAGACACCTATAATTAAGTTATTAATCTATCGATCCTTTTGGGAAAAAATAAGTAGCTTATTTCACAGTAAATTACTTTTAGTTAGAAAATCCTTTAATTTTTCCATGTCAGTATCACTCAAACTATAGTAGGGGGGTCTTCTCCACCGCTGAGCTAATCCATATATTTCGTAAATTCCATGAAACCAAGCATCAAAACCTCCTTCGCGTGGTCCAATAAACTCGAATAGAGGAAGATCATAAGTTTGGATGATTTCCTTTGCCTTCTTGAAATTTTCTTCCTGAATAGCCGTCCAATAGGTATGAGAAATTTGAGGTTTGAAGGTAATAAAAGTCGAAAGATAGCCATCACAGCCATAGGAATGAAGATCTAGATGATTCTGTTTTTGCCCCCCAGAAAATACTGCCCAGTCATCGTAAACCAAAAGGCTCATTTTTCTGCCAAATGCTCCACACCAGTCATCTTTAATAGCAACAACTCCTGGCACCTCATCTCTAACCTTTTTAATTGTTTCGAGTCCAAATGCTTCGCCCCTAGGCATGAAAGTAGCTGTTATAAGCATGACAGGAATGTGTTTGCTTGCTGCAGCATAGTGCCGTACTAAGGTTTCAGGGGTACACGACCCTGCCCAGTCAGGAGGTGTAATCATCAAAACGTCAGCTTTTACCTCCTTGGCATACTTAGAAAATTCCACAACTGTTGCAGTTCCCCAGTTTCGTTCAGCTGCAACAACCATGGCACGTCCAGCAGACTGTTTGGCAACGATTTTAGTTATCTCTGCAATTTCTTGATCAGTCAAAATACTGTATAAACTATCACCCCAAGTTAAAAGTAGAGTGCGACTCCCAGCTTCAATAAAGAACTCCACATAATTCCTCAAACTTTTTTGATCAATTTGACCATCCTGAAGAAAAGGGGTTCTAATTGAGGCAACTGGACCAGTGAGATTATGTCTAATTTCTTTGTTCATTCATTCCCTCCAATTAGGTTCTTCATTTCTATCCCTAGATTTTTTAGTCCCTCGTATCCTTAATTCATGGTATTCAAGTAGGCTATAAAATATGTTTTAATTTCATTGTGCTACATCGGTGAAAATTTAGCCTGAGGTTTTGAATGAATAACGGGGCGGGCCTTGGACTGAATATTGTCAATTTCAGCTTCAAGAGCTTCCACTTGTTCATGGTTATCACAGACTTCAAGTATGAGTTGGCAACGATAACTCTCCCCAGGATCCAAACGAATTATCCGATCATTCTCACGCTCGAAACGTTTCAGGTTAGGATAATTAGTGCCCGGCTCAAGACCGGTAACATAACCGTCTGTCATTGCAGTAGTATTTTTCCACTGAGTAAAACAGGGAAGTTCACTTTTACTAAAACGAAGTGCTATTGCTTTATCACCAGCGGAGTTTTTTAATGACACCAAGGTCCGATGGTCAGAATCTTCTGCTAAATCATAAAAATAGACCTGTTCTACATAGCCTGGAGTTGGTGCCATGTACTCATCAATTTGTAGGATTCCCTCAACTGCTCGAGCATCTCTAGGAGCAGCTTCTTTAGTGGGAACCAATAATTTAGAACCTTCTTCTAAGAAAGGCTGTCCAAAATTACAGTGGTAAACCAATTCAAGCTCAGATGGCGTTGCCTTTAAATTGATGATTTCATCTTCAATCGTCAAGCGGTTTGATCCTGAAGTTGTTTTTATCCTAGATCTCAGTCGCAGTCCAGGCAGAAAAAGGGAGGATTCATCAACTTCACCTATAATGGAAACTAAACCGGATTTTGAATCAGTGATTACTTCTAAATAATGTGCTGGCAGATTTGCAATCTTCC
>Ga0310342_100002933_pt1 | contig 11120 bp, 6 predicted proteins | sample S15DNA20500_MG_FD_206155 | JGI IMG/M metagenome (GOLD analysis project Ga0310342, IMG submission 206155) | Marine microbial communities from station ALOHA, North Pacific Subtropical Gyre - S1503-DNA-20-500_MG | ecosystem: Environmental > Aquatic > Marine > Oceanic | place: Pacific Ocean: North... | reverse complement strand
TATCGAGCGTCTGGCATGTCGCTTCCAGCATCGCACGGGAGACCGGATGCTCCAGGTCAGGCCAGAGCGTGAGCACCCCGTCACGCAATGACTGGTCGGGTCGGTCCAGCAGCGCCGCTGGATTGGCACCTGTTTGTGTTCCCAGGCCCTCGCAGGAGTCACACCAGCCAAGGAAACTGTTGAAGGAGAAGTTGTGGGGAGTTAGCGCCTCAAAGCTGCGGCCACATTCATCGCAGGCGCGGTGACGGCTGTGGATTGTCACCTGCCAGTGTTTCTCGTCACGCGTCTCATCCACCTCAGCCACGTGGAGGATCCCCTGGCCCAACCCGAGGGCGATCTCAACACTCTCGGCGATCCGGGACCGGGCGGATTGCCGGACGACGATGCGGTCCACGACCACCTCCACCTGGTGGCGACTTTTGCGATCGAGTGACGGGGGTTCATCGAGCGTGAAAACCTCCCCGTCGACACGAATCCGGTGATAGCCCTGGGAACGGATCTCATCCCAGAGTGTTTCGTAGGCCTGCCCCTGGTCCAGCTGGACGGGAGACATCAGAAAAAGCCGTACCTGGTCACCGGCGGCGAGTACCTTGTCGACCACCTGGTCGGAAGTCTGGGTGCTGACCGGACACTCGCAGTCGGGACAGAAAGGGGTTCCCAGTCGTGCCAGCAGGACCCGGAAATAATCATAAATTTCAGTAACGGTGCCGACGGTCGATCGTGGCGTATTGCCCAGGTTCTTTTGTTCAATGGCAATCGAGGGCGAGAGTCCTTCGATCTGGTCGAGTCGCGGTTTCTGCATCTGGCTGATGAACTGCCTGGCATAGGAACTCAGGCTCTCCACGTACCGCCGCTGGCCCTCGGCATAGATGGTATCCATCGCCAGCGATGTCTTTCCGCTTCCACTGGGTCCGGAGAAAACGGTGATCTTGTCGCGGGCAATCTCGACATCCACATTCTTGAGATTGTGCTGCCGTGCTCCCTGGACACGAATCCAGCCGTCGTTACGTTCTGGATCTGTCTTCCGTTGTGCTGCCGTGGTTTTTTTTCGCCGTGACCTGGTCTTGCCGCTGACGGCGTGCACAAGTGCCTTCCCGGTCGCCGATCTGTCGCACTGCATGGTCGCCTCGGGAGTCCCGGCCACCACGATCTCTCCCCCCCGCTCCCCTCCCTCGGGTCCCAGGTCGATAATCCAGTCGGCCGTCTTGATCACGTCCAGGTTATGTTCGACGACCACCACGGTGTTGCCCACGTCGACAAAACGGTGGAGAACCTCGAGCAGCATCTCGATGTCGGCGAAATGAAGGCCGGTGGTCGGTTCATCCAGCAGGTAAAGGGTGCGTCCGGTACTCTTCTTGACCAGTTCACGAGCCAGCTTGATTCGCTGGGCCTCCCCGCCGGAAAGGGTGGTCGAGGGTTGCCCGAGTTGGAGGTAATCCAGGCCCACATCATGCAGGGTGTTGAGCTTGTGCCGGACAGCCGGGATGTTCTCGAACAGCTCGAGGGCCTGCTGGATGTCCATCTGTAATACATCCGCAATGGACTTTCCCTTGAACTGGACCTGCAGTGTCTCCCGGTTGAAACGTCGTCCCTCGCAGACCGGGCAGGTCACCCAGACGTCGGCAAGAAAGTCCATCTCCAGGCGGTTTGTGCCATTCCCCTCACAGGCTTCACACCGTCCGGTCTTGACATTAAAGCTGAAACGTCCAGGTTTGTAGCCCCGCCGCTTGGATTCAGGAAGCTTCGAAAAAAGCTTGCGGATGTCATCAAAGACCTTGATATAGGTGGCCGGATTGGAGCGAGGTGTTCGACCGATTGGGGACTGGTCGATCGCGATCATCTTGTCCAGTTGGTCGAGCCCTTCAATGGCGAGGTGTTTTCCTGGACTCCCCAGTCCGTGGTTGAGGTCCCGCCGGAGGGCCTCCGCCAGGATATCGTTCACCAGGGAGCTCTTGCCGGAACCCGAGACGCCGGTCACGCAGGTGAAGCTTCCCAGCGGGATTGCCATGTCGACCTGCTTGAGATTGTTGTGTTCCGCTCCCCGTACCACCAGCTGGGGACCATCCACTTTTCGCCGCTGCTGGGGGGTGGGGATCTGGCGCCGGCCACTCAGGAACTGGCCTGTCACGCTGGACGGTTCATTCACGATCGCTTCCACGGGCCCGCGAGCGACGATTTTTCCGCCCCGCACTCCGGCCCCGGGTCCGAAGTCAATCACGTGGTCCGCGCTCCGCATCGTCTCCTCGTCGTGCTCCACGACGACGACCGTGTTGCCCATGTCACGGAGCTGGCAGAGCGTGTCCAGGAGCTGATCATTATCGCGTGGATGAAGACCGATCGAGGGCTCGTCGAGTATATAGGTGACACCGACCAGCCCGGATCCAATCTGGGCTGCCAGCCGGATCCGCTGGGATTCCCCGCCGCTGAGCGTGGGGGCCGTCCGGTCCAGGGCCAGGTAATCGAGTCCCACGTTGACCAGGAAACCGAGCCGGCTTCGGATTTCCTTGACAACTTCCTCTGCCACCAGGCTCCCTGTCTCATCGAGGTCCAGTTTTTCAAAGAAGTCGGCGGCCTGGCGGACGCTGAGCCGGCAGACGGCAGGCAGCGAAAGCGGCCCGGCTTTCTTGAAATCGCGGTGGCCGCTGAGAATCTGTACCGAGCGTGCTTGCGAGTTAAGCCGGTCTCCCTGGCACTCGGGACAGAGGATCGAATTCATGTACTTTTCCAGTTGGCGCAGCTGGATCCGGCTACGGCTATTGCGGTACTTCGAGAGCAACTCCGGAATGATGCCCTCGAATCGCCCCCCGTATTTCATCGGCGACTGGCCGCCTCGCCAGGTAAAGGTGATGTGCTGGGTCCCGCTTCCCCACAACCAGTACTGCTGGGCCTGCCGGGGAAGATCCTGCCAGGGAGTTTCCAGCATCATCAACTCCGACCACTCTTCGGTCCGTGCGATGGTGTCCGCGACGCCCTGGTAGATGTGCCGTCGCCAGCGGCCCATTTTTTTCCAGTTGCCAAGCAAGTCGAAACAGCCCTGCTTGAAGGAAAGGCCCCCGTCCGGGACAAGCAGGTCAGGATCGAACGAATAAACCTGGCCCAGGCCATCACACTCCAGGCACATTCCCTGGGGACTGTTGAAACTGAACAGCTGGGGGGAGGGAGCAGGAAAGCTGAGACCACAGCGTGTACAGGCGTACTGGTTGGAAAAGACCAGGTCATTTTCCTGGAAGAGGGTTCGCCGACGTTTCCTGCTGCCGACCGAGCGGGCTGGAGTACTCGACTCGGTGGACGTGGCGGGAGCAAGGATCATTGTTCCATCGCCTATTTTCAGGGCCAGTTCAACGGCCTCGGCAAGTCGTGAACGGATATCCGCTGTCATCTCGAGACGATCGATTACCACCTCGATGTCATGCCGCATGCGACGATCTAGGCCAGGGATTTCAGCCAGCGAAAAAACCTCTCCATTCACCCGTGCCCGGGCAAAACCCTGGCGGGAAAGATCGCTAAAGAGATCCTTGTACTCTCCTTTCTGCCCCCGGATGACCGGGGCAAGCACGGAGAAATGAGTACCGACAGGCAATTGCATTATCCTGGAGAGGATAAGCTCGCGGGTCTGGGATGTGACTGGTAGCTGGCAGCTTGGACAGGTTCCCTGGCCAACGCGTGCATAGAGGACTCGCAGGAAGTCATAGATCTCGGTGATCGTGCCGACCGTGCTGCGGGGATTGCGGCCCGCTGTCTTCTGGGAGATGGAGATGCAGGGTGTCAGACCACCGATGGCATCCAGTTCCGGCTTGGGCATCTGGCCAAGAAAATGGCGTGCAAAGCTGGAAAGGCTTTCCACGTACCGCCGTTGCCCCTCGGCGTAAAGGGTGTCAAAAGCGAGCGAGCTCTTGCCAGAACCACTGACTCCTGTCAAACAGATCAGCTGGTGGCGCGGAAGGGTGAGATTGACCGATCGCAGGTTGTGCTCCCGTGCACCCTTGATCGTGATGTCCGACGACGGCATGGATCCTCCAGTTCGACGCGACTGCCAGGCAGGTATAGCGTTCCCTGCGAACCTGGCATGGGCCTATTCTAGGAGACTCGTTGCGACATCGCCAGTCGCCCCAAAAGGGTCCAGGGCCCGCTTCCGGATCGGGCCGCATGGCTCCTAGAGATCGGAATCGGCTTCTTGCAGGCGGTTCAATCGCCGGGATCGGAAAAAGAGAGCCAGGCTCCAGAAGAGGACAAACAGCAGGACCGAGCCGGCGACAAGCAGCCCCTTGTAGATGGCAATTCGGTCGCTGGGCGCCGTGTCCTGGCGACCATACTCCCCCAGCACGACCCCGGTAACGGTCCACCCGCCCCAGGCCAGCAGTCCCAGCATGATGGCTAGCAAAGGCCAGCGGGAAACCCGCCCCGGGGATCTGGTCTCTCTGTCTGCCATCGTCAGTCTCCGTTCGCGGACATTCCGCTGAGGGATCCGTAGTACCCCCGGGCGGCCAGCCCGGTCTGGCGTCTCACCAGTTCTACCAGGTGGTCGACTTCGGTATCGACAAGCGGCGTCACCGTTGATTCTGCCGGCGGACGGGCCACGGTGTAAACCTGGACAAGTGAAATCTTCCCGCCCTGGCTGACGATCTCCCGCAGCCGGTCGCAGAACGCCTGCTGTTCCTCCCCGCTCGGCGGCTGGCCCGCAATACGCATGAAGAGCGCCTGGATGACGATCGGCCGTTGCCTCGCCGCTGCCAGGATATTGTCCAGGACTTGCTGGAAGGGGATCGGCGTGCGTTCCACCTGCTGGTAGTACGCCTCTGTGCCGGCTTCCAGCTTGGCCCAGATCTCTCCCTGGTTCGCATCCAGGATCTCCAGCCCCCTCTGCACGTGGGGGCGGTGAAACATGCTGGCGTTGCTGATCAGGATCATTTTCACACTGTCCAGACCGTGCCGCCGCTTGATGCCGGCGCAGGCTTCCAGCAGCTTGTCAAAATTCTGGTAGGTCGTTGGTTCTCCGTCACCGGAGAAGGCAATGTCGTTAAGTCGCCGAAGTGCCTGGGGGGTATCCGAGAAACGGCTTTCGTTAAACAAGTCACCACTGGTGACGACCGAGAGCATCTGGTCGAGTTCTTCCAGCAGTGCCGCGGTTTCCACAAAACGGGTTTCGGACTGGCTGGTCCGCTCGACCTGGCAGTAGATGCAGTCGAAATTACAGACCTTGTCAGGATTGAGGTTGACCCCGACCGAGATTCCGCCACTTCGCCGGCTCAGGACCGGGTAGACAAACCGGTTCTGGTCGAATTGGCGTTCATGTCGCTGGTGAAGCGGATGAGTTTTCATCGCGGCTTCCCGGAAGGCTGGCTGGTTAGACTTCCTTGCTGTCGATCCACGTCATCAGCCGTCGCAGGCGGCGTCCGACTTCTTCGATCTGGCTATTTGCACCACGTCGCCGTCGGGCCTTGAACGCCGGTGCCCCTGCCTTGTTCTCCAGGATCCAGTTGCGGGCGAACTCGCCGTTCTGAATCTCGGCAAGGATCTTCTTCATCTCCTTGCGGGTATCGTCGTTCACGATCCGTGGGCCACTACTGTAATCCCCGTACTCTGCCGTGTTGCTGACGCTGTATCGCATGTAACTCAGTCCACCTTCATAGAAAAGGTCGACGATCAATTTCAGCTCGTGCAGGCATTCAAAGTAGGCCATCTCCGGCTGGTAACCTGCCTCGACAAGCACATTAAAGGCCGATTCGACCAGCTCGCTGACGCCTCCGCAGAGCACCACCTGTTCACCGAAAAGGTCTGTTTCCGTTTCTTCCTCAAAGGTTGTTTCGATAACGCCGCCACGGGTGCCCCCGATCCCCTTGGCATAGGCCAGTCCAAGTTGCTTTGTCTCTTCACTGGCACCCTCGCTCAGCGCGATCAGGGCGGGCACGCCACCCCCTTTTTCGTACTCGCTGCGAACCAGGTGCCCGGGGCCCTTGGGCGCGACCAGCAGGGCATCCACGCCCTCCGGTGGGGCGACCTGGCCGAAGTGGATATTGAACCCGTGCGAGCACATCAGGATATTGCCAGGATCCAGGTTGTCCCGGATCTGGCTACGGAAAATATCCCCCTGGACTTCATCCGGCAGCAGGACATTCACCATGTCTCCCTGTTGGGTCGCCTCCTCCAAAGGGAGCGGTTCGAAGCCATGGCTGACAGCAAGGTCATAGTTCGCACTGCCGGGCCGCTGGCCCACGATCACATGACAGCCGCTGTCCTTGAGGTTCTGTGCCTGGGCATGTCCCTGGGAACCATATCCGAGGATGGCGATCGTCTTGTCCTTGAGCAGCTCGAGGTCGGCATCGTTGTCGTAGTAAATGGTCGCGGTCATCGTGAAGTTTACTCCTCTGTGGCTGGAGAATCGCTTTCTTCATGCATCGTCGCACTGCGGACGATGGCGATTCGGCCGGTTCGTACAAGTTCGGTGATCCCGTAGGGTCGCATGCGTTCGATAAAAGCCTGGATTTTCTGTTCCCGTCCGGATATTTCAATCACGATCTCCTCGGCACCGACATCAACAATCTTGGCGCGGAAGATTTCTACCAGCTCGCGAATCTCGCTCCGCTCACTCCCCTTGGGGGCTCTTACCTTGACCAGCATCAGGTCACGTTCCACGAAGTCGGTGGAGCTGATATCGATGACCTTGACCACGCTGACAATTTTTTCCAGCTGCTTGCGGACCTGTTCAAGCACCCGTTCATCCCCGACCACGACAAAAGTCATGCGGGATAACTGGGGATCCTCTGTTTCACCGACGGCCAGGGAGTCGATGTTGTATCCGCGCGAGGCGAGCATACCGGAGATGTGCGAGAGCACTCCCGGGACATTGTGTACGACAGCGGAGAGGACGTGGCGCATGGCATAAAACCGGTGTTACCAGCAGGAATGACTGATTTCGGGGGAAACTGCCATCCTAGTCCTGCTATCAGACGCCGACAAGGGGATTCCAGGACGGCCCTGCAGAGAGCCTTTCAGCAGGCTCTTTTTCACCTGCTGTTGAAAGCACGCCCGGTAGGATTCGAACCTACAACCCTCGGTTCCGAAGACCGATGCGCTATCCAGTTGCGCCACGGGCGCACGGGTGATCATCCGGGATCATCCGAACTGTGGAAGTATTGCACAAGCCGATTCGCTTGTCCACGTGCCGCATTCCCCCTACAGCTGGCTGCGTCCGGCCAGTCGACCATGCAGGTAGATGTCGCCTTCAAGCGTGGTGATCTGGGGGTTCTCCAGGGAAAGGGCATCCGCCATCTGCTCGCTTCCGGTTCCTCCCAGGGGCCCGGGAGCCTGGTCTCCTCCGACCAGCTTGGGTGCCATGAAAACATGGACTTCATCGACATGGTCACCATCACGAAAAGCTCCCAGCAACCTGGAACCGCCCTCGACAAGCACATTGGTCATCTGCCGCTTTCCCAGCTCCGCAAGCAGGCCGGGAATCGTGTTACCGGGGGCATCGAGCTGGAGCACCTCACAGCCCGCCTGCTCGAGCCGGGCGATCTGGTCCGGGTCTGTTTCTGGCCCACAGCTGACCAGCAGCGGAAACTCGGCTGCTGTCTTGAGTAGCTGGGAATCCGCGGGTACGGCCGCATGGTTGGTAACGATGACGCGAAGCGGAATTCGCGGTCCGGGGGGGCGGGCTGTTAGCAGGGGATCGTCACTTGTCACCGTCCCCCGGCCCACGATGATGGCATCCATCCGCCCGCGCAACTCGTGGACGACCTTCCGGGAGGCTTCACCGGAGATCCACTGGCTGCTCCCTGTCCGGGTCGCAATGCGACCGTCGAGTGTCATGGCCCACTTGGCGATAATCCAGGGGGTCTCACAGCGGATCGTCTTGCGGTACGGTGCCAGCAGTGCCCGAGCTTGCTCCTGGAGCAGGCCCTGGTGGACCTCCATGCCGGCATCTTCCAGCTGGGCGATGCCGGCGCCATTGACCCGTGATGACGGATCGATGTCGGCGATCACGACCCGGCGAATCCCGGAAGCAATGATTGCATCGCTACAGGGAGGTGTCTTGCCGTGGTGGCAACAGGGCTCCAGGGTCACGTAGAGTGTCGCTTCGGCAAGGGACTCCTGTGCTGCGTCCAGGGCCATTGCCTCGGCGTGCGGGCCGCCAAAACGTGTGTGCCATCCTTCCGAGATTTTCTGGTCATCACGGGCGATCAGGCAACCGACCATCGGGTTCGGTTCCACCTGTCCTTCACCGCGCAGGGCAAGCTCCAGTGCCTGCTGCATCCAGCGTTGATCCTGGTTAGTTAGAGCCATGAGGGCACGAGGCTTGAGAGGAGTCAATCCATCCCGGGAACCCAGATCTTCGATCCTTCACCATCTTCCGGATCCTGCCCGGTCTCGCTGGTCGCTGCACCGGGTGTCCAGATCCCGTCACTGGAACCTGCCGGCGAGGTTGCCGGCGTCGCCGGGGTTCCATCCGGGTTGATGATGCCAAGTTGTACGAGCAGGCTGAAGAACTGTTCCCCGATGCCCGGTTCCTGCATGTGCTGGGCCTGGATCACCTGGATGATCTCACCGGCTCGAGAGCTGTTTCCCTCGGCAAGCTGGAGAGGGAGTTCCCGCAGCAGCCAGATTGCCGGGGACTGCCCCTGCTCTGTCGCTGCCTGCCGGGCTTTCTTTAGTAACTCCAGACGCTCGGTGTTGGACTCGGCGGCTTCTACCAGGGCCCCGTGGACCTCGGCCAGGTTGATGCCCTCCGGTTTCTCTTCCCTGGAGACAATCTCCGCGGCTGTGATGACAACCCCCCGTGCATTTCCCAGGAAACTGCTACGGGTGTAGACAGTGGCCAGCTGTTCCAGTGACAGCTTGTCCGGCACCAGGCGGCAGAAACGGACATCTGGAAAAACAGCAATATCGATGTCCGTCGGATCGATCGGGCCCGGGGTGGCAAGTCCCAGGTTCTGGCGCAGGGAATCCAGGTCGATGCGGTGGTCTGCCGCCTGCATGTTTGACTCCATCAGCAGGAGCGCCGCCTCCACCTGGACCTTTCCCCGCTCACTTCCGACCGTCTCCCGGGCTGATGCCCCGTCGAACGTTGCCTGGGGCATGTCCGGCCAGGTTTCTTCAAAGGCCATATCACGCTGCTCGATGTTCAACTGTTGGACCGTCTCCGGGGGGGTCTTTTCGGGCCAGACAGGATGCCAGCTAAGCGTGTCCGTGGCAGTTCCTACCTTGCGGCCTGCCTCGCTTGACTCGAGTTCTCCAGCCAGGTCCCCGAGTAATTGTTCAACGATCTGCTGATCCCCCTGCGGATCCCTGGCAGAGATCATGGAACATTCGATTCTCGCATCGCGGTCGGTCTGCTTGCCGAACAGGTAAGCGGTGGCGATGGCCTGTGGAACCTCGTTAAGAGATATCTCCTCGCCCGTCCCAGGCATCTCGCGGTCAAGCAGGATGAAGGCGGCCCGCGGTGGTGGGTTCTCTGAATCGGCGTCGGGCCATTGGAATTCCGGGATAAATCGCACCTGGAGACAGGAAACCAGCTTCTCCTGTAACCGTTCCGTATCAGGAACCGGGTAGGTCAGGGTGGCCAGTTCAATCAAGTCCGGCTGGCCCTGGTTTTCAAGTAACTGGGCATATGCTTCCGCTTCAACCGCATCGTCACTCCCCGGCGGGCAGTGGGCCCCGTATTTTCTCCAGGCCTCCGGTCCCTGGTGCTCGTCGCCCAGGAAAGTCGAAAGGCAGGCGACCGCGTTGAGCAGCAGCGGATCGTCAGCTTCAATGGCGCCGATCACCTCACGACTTGCCGCCCAGGCTCCCCGCCCGGCCAGTTCCAGGCCCTTGTTGTATTGTTCCTGCCATGGCGTATTTTCCGGAGCCTGGGGCACCCGCAGCTGCTGCTTGAGCAACAACGGGATGGACTGGTTCTGGGTGAAAGGGAGGATTTGCATCAGACCAGATTGCTGGTCGTTACGCTGAAAAGCCATCTGTAATGTCAGGTGCCAGTAACCGGCAAAGGCGTTCCCGGACTGAAGCAACCGGTCCGTGACAATCTGCAAAGCGGGCAGGGTGATCGGAGCAAGCTGGGAAGGGTCTGCCAGTTCCAGGGATTTCTGCAGGTATTGCATTGCCAGCTCTGCATCCTCCTCCTCCCCGGTGGTTAATGCTCGCTGGGCCCAGGCCGTGGCATTGCCCGGGTCCACTTCACAGAATTTCTCCGCGTTGGTCCTGGCTTCTTCAATCTGGCGCGAGGAGATCAGGGTGAGTCCCTTGAGGGCAAGCAGGCAGGGAAGTTCACCATGCTCTCCGATGAGCGAATTGAGACGCTCAAGCGTGGCCATGTACTGCTCGCCCTCGAGTGATCGGGCAAGCTTGTCCAGTTCCGGGGCTATCTTCTGGCCGCAACAGAACTTGATTTTCTTGTTACTTCCGCAGGGGCACGGATCGCCTGTTTCAATAGCCATCGATCGTCTCCGCTTTCAATGACCGGTCCATCGGACCGGTGAAAACAGCATGGTACCAGACCTCCAGGGGGTTGGACAGGATGCGAAAAGACTCACAAGAGCTGCTTGCTGATGGTTCTTCCCATGCTGCTTAGTGGATAGGCTTCCAGTTCTCCCGGGGCCAGCCAGCAGAGGTCCTGTCGCCGCACGCGGCGGCCTGGGGAGCAGGGGTGTTGGCGGGTCTGGAAACAGTGAAGTGTGATCCGGAACCGGGTCACGCTGTGCTCGAGCGTGGCTCGTTGCTCTGCCCTGTCGATCTGGATGCCGGTCAGGGTCTCGACGCCTGTTTCCAGTTGCTCTTGAATGTCCGCCTGGGGCGTTTGCACGTCGAGAGCGAAACGGGGGAAATCCCACATCCCGGCCCAGCGTTCATCGTCCCCGCAGTGCCGCACCAGGACCTGGCCCCTGCTATTGATCACGATCACTGCTGCCTCATGGACCGATTCGTAGTTTCGCTTGTGAGGGTTAAATGGGAGCAGGTCCGTCAGGCCCTGCTGGCGAGCCTGGCAGAGCTGCCGCAGTGGACACTCGCCACAGGAGGGGCGGCGGGGGAAACAGACCTGCCCACCAAGTTCCATCAGGGCCTGGTTGAAGTCGCCGATCCGCTTGCGCGGCAGGAGTTCCTCAGCGAGTTCCCATAATCGTTGC
>Ga0310342_100002931_pt1 | contig 11122 bp, 20 predicted proteins | sample S15DNA20500_MG_FD_206155 | JGI IMG/M metagenome (GOLD analysis project Ga0310342, IMG submission 206155) | Marine microbial communities from station ALOHA, North Pacific Subtropical Gyre - S1503-DNA-20-500_MG | ecosystem: Environmental > Aquatic > Marine > Oceanic | place: Pacific Ocean: North... | reverse complement strand
TTCCCATAGTGTACCTGCGGGAATTCCATCATCGGGCCATCCTTCTTTTTCATCATATATGAATCCACAAATAAGACACATATACATTTTCATTAAAATATTCCCATTTCTAATTTGGCATGTTCTGGTATCATCTCTGGCCCCCAAGTTGGGTCAAATGTCATTTCTACATCTACTTTTTTTATACAAGGTACATTGCAGGCCTCACATACTTGGTTATATAACATATCGCCAACTGGACAAAATGCAGATGTTAAAGTCATTGTTACATTTAAATCCTTATCCTCATTTAAATCTATATTGTATATTAAACCTAAGTCGTATATATTGATATGTATTTCAGGATCATATACTTGACGTAAATTAGCAACAATTTGATCTATTACAGGGTCTGTGCCTTGCTCATAATCTTCTGCGTGTATCATATTCTATTCCGTATCATTCCTATCATTTGATAAAATCCATTTTGCCTAGTCATTGATAAAAGATTACCTATATCTAATTCTTTAAAAGATTCTTCTGTAATATCTTTAGGATCTTTTGCACCATTAAATACATCTAATAACATATAAGCATAACCGCTTGCAATCATAGCATCACTCCATGCTTTAAATCGTCCATCTTCTTTATCTACAAATAAACTAAATTGACATCTATTGACTCGATTAGCATCAATCCGTTTTTCTTCACTCAACGGATCATCTTGTAATTTTTCACCCAAAGATATCATCCAACGATAAACTTCCATACCGTCTATCATTTTAAGTGCATCAATGTTATCTTTATATTCTGTAATATTCATATAGTTTCGCCGGTAGACGTAAACTCTAAACCAGCCAAATGGCCTGCGTATACTTTATCTACTGGAGTTTTTTTAGACAATGTTACTTTTGTATTAGTGCCTTCAACAACTACTTCTAGAAACCTATCTGATTTCTTTAAGACACTTGCTTCAAGTGTTCTATTATTATCTATACAAGTTATTTCTACAATATTCATTTTGCGTAAAATCCTAATCTGGCTATTGGTAATTGTCCATCTGCATTATCGTAACTTTCTATATATGTATATTCTTCTAAGTCTTGTGGTTTACTACAATTCTCCCAACGCGGAATAAGAACACTATAGTCACCATAAGGATCTGGACTTTTTCTTAAGTGTACTTCTATAATATTATCTTCTACAGTTTCTACGTTAATGTGTTCTACATTTGAAAATGCAAGATAACTAAACAGTGAAGGTAGTTTTAATTTTCGTTTACTTTTTTCCCATTTTGTAAACATCCAAAGTTGAAGTCCGGTGCGTCCTTTCCAACAAGAATCTTGGCGCCATCCTCTAAATGTTCTTGTAAAGTCATATGAATAAACATTACCTTCAAATCTTTCGCACCAAAAATGTCCTGCTGGTACTTGGCATGTTTCCCATTCTGGATTAAGATGCATAATTTTAGCATTTACACTCATACCTAGTAAATTATAAATTGGACGAACTATATATAAATCCTTTTTAGGAACACACACACCAGCTGGTCCGCATACATATCCTAATTCTTCTGCTAACCAGAGTTTGTTAAACCATTTATGATGTTTTGGATATTTTTCCCAGGCCTGATCATCATTCATTAGTATTTGTGTTTATGTATCGGTTTTATACTTTTAGAGTCTCGAGCCCACGCTTCTTCATCTGCCCAATGTGTTCTACTATTTGTTACCGCATACCAAATCCATTCTGGTCCTGGAGGCCATAGCATCCATTGGTTATATCTAGGACGTAGTATCTTAACCCACGCCTTAAAATTTTCAAATCGTGTCAATGTGGCTCATAGCCAGGCCCGGTTGCCGCACCGCATCCGCCGCATGTTCCAGATCCTCCTTGTGCTTTAAATACATCATGAAATACAAAAGATTCATGGAATCCGTCATTTTCATAATCTATTGTGGCTCCATCCATAAAATGAATTGCAACAGGATCAATATAAAATTTGGGAGCAAATTCTATATCTCTTTCTTCTTTTTTATCAGCAAATGTCATAGAATGTTGCATTCCTGCACATCCTCCGCCCTGAACAAAAATACGAACTGCTGACATATCGGGAGCAGCTTCTAGTAATTCGTTTACTTTTTCACGTGCGTTTTCGGTAACTGTTATTGTACATTCCATCTTAATATTTATATTATACTATATCTTTGAATATAGAACAACGTTTTATACTATCTATTTTAATGTGACCATACCCGCGTATCTCTTCAGGTTGTTTTGCCAATGCTACTATTTTATCATAATTATCTATAAGAGCATAAAAATGTTTAATTTGATGTATCCATTCATCTATTTTTTCTATATAAACATCTCTAATTTTACGTTCAATTTTTCGTTCATAAGAATAACCTAATGGATCAAACTTTGTACCGCGTAACTTTTTACCATGTTTTAAATATTTAAAAAGTGTTTTGGTTTGTCCCGGTAGTCTTGTTTTACCTTTGGACTTACGTTGCCAAGGTAAACTCATATGGAAGTTAACTCCTTTAATTTCAAAAAAGTCATTGTTAAAACCGTCTAAAGTTTTATCCCATAAACGAGCAACTTCATACTCATCTTTATATGCCATTAACTTATACAAGTTTTTCATTATTGCTTCTGATAACTCTGTTTTGTTCATTGCAGAATCAAATGCTTTTACTTTAATAACAATATCTTTATATTTTTGAGCATACTTTTCATCTTGATATTCTTTTAGTAAAGTAGTTCTGTGATAAAATTGACTACCAAAATCTTTGTGTATAAGTACATGTCTTTTGCCTATTTCTCTATCGATCAAACCTTTACTATTTGTTATTGCAATATGTCTACCTATTTTCCATGCTTCTTTATTAGCGTCCACCATAGTACCATTTGTTTCAATTGCCTGCATCATTGACGCTTCTCGTATTGGTAACAGTCCGTTTTCGTAAGCATAACCTAACATTAACATGTTTACCATTAAACTATAGCCTGTTAGTTTTTTAGCATATTCAGAAGCATTAAACATATGTAATTCTTTACTGTGTTCTTTTAATAATTCTTCTGCTTTGTCTACATCAAATTTCCAATCTCTATTTTCTATGTACTCTCCAGTATTTGAAGGTTTAGAATTAAGTAATGTGGTTGTATCTTTTCCTACATAACGCATTACATCTGTACTTGTAGAAACTTGTGGATCTGCACCTATAACTAAATCTGCTGTACCGGGATACATTTTACCATATGCACCCTTACCAAAACTTAACATAGATGTTACTGCTCCATATTTCTGTGCTAATCCTGTTTGATCAGTTGCAACTATTTTCATTCCATCTATATGAGCCGCTACACTCAGCATTTGACTTAAACTAATAATACCTGTTCCTCCTATACCTGCAAGTAAAATATTATATCGTTCTCCTGTTCTAAACTTCCAATTACCTAAATTGGATCCCTTATCAAAATCTGATAACTCTACGTTAATCATTGGTTTTGAAACTCGTTTGCCTTTAACCGTTATAAACGATGGACAATATCCTTTTAAGCAATCAAATGAATAGTTACAACTATCTTGATCTACTTGCCTCTTTTGTCCAAGTTTTGTTTCTATAGGAACTATACTCAAACAATTAGATTGTGTAGAACAATCACCGCAGTCCTCACATACTTCTGGATTAATCCATACACGTTCGCTAGGTGCTTCTTGTATATTCCGTTTAATTTCTCTACGTCGTTCTGTTGCACATTGTTGTTCATAAATTAATATCGTAATACCTTTTACTTTTGTTAATGCTGTTTGTACTTCTGTAAATTTTTCCTTCGGATATATTTTTACTTCCTTTGGTAATTTGAATTTCCATTTATTTGGATTAACAGATACCAACGAAACATTTTTTGCACCTTCTGCTAATACTTGTTGGCAAACCATAGGTATTGTCAGCTCACCATCTACCTTTTGTCCGCCTGTCATTGCTACAGCATCATTAAATAATATCTTATATGTCATGTTAGCATCTGATGCCAATGCTTGGCGTATTGCTAATATACCACTGTGAAAATATGTACCATCTCCTAAATTAGCAAAAATATGATCTGCTTCATTCCATTCATGCTGTCCAACCCAATTCATTCCTTCACTGCCCATAGGTGCTAATGTAACAGTAGGTCTGCTTGGAATTAATTGTGCAATGTAATGACATCCTATTCCTATTAATGCTTTACTACCTTCGGGCAATGCAGTACTGGTATTATGTGGGCATCCACTGCAATAATAAGGATGTCTTTCTTCTAAAGAAGGAATAGTATCATAGTTATTATTAAATTCAATATATAAAGGGCCGCCGGTGCGATCTAATAATTTTAATATTGCTCTAGCAATATCATAACCATCAAAATCTAAACATGGAGATAATAAATCTTTACCATGTATAAAAGGCATGTTAGGAATACCATATAGTAATTTATAAAGTTGGTCTTCTACTAGAGATGTTTTTTCTTCAACAACAAGTAACCGTTTTGGTGTTGAATGGTCTAAACAAAAGTTTGTTATTTTTTCTACTTCTAATGGGAAAGACATTCCTATTTTAAGTATACTAATTCCATGCTCCTCAGGAGTTATATTATATCGTTGTAATGCTGTAAGTACATCAACATAACTTTTACCAACTGCAATAATACCTAATCTTGTATTTTTAGCAGTATGAGTAACTTCATTAAAATTATTGTGCTTTAAGAATTCCTGTACAGCAGGTAACTTTATATTGTATATTCTATTTTCAGCATCTTCGTCCTCGGGCCAACGAGCATTTACATCAAATTCTTTTTCAGGTATAATTGGGTTCCATGCATTTAAATTAACTTCTGCTGTCTGATATGCATCTGCTACATTAGTAATAATTTTCATGCATACAAATAATCCACTATAACGTGACATTTGTATACCAAGTAATCCTAATCGCATTACATCTTCAACAGTAGCAGGTGTTATAACAGGTATTTGCCAAGAAGCAAAAGTAGGTCCTGTTTCATGCGGTATTGTAGAACTTTTATTTGAATGATCATCACCGGCAAATGCTAAAACTCCGCCATGCTTTGCTGTGCCAAAGAAACTTGAATGTTTAAATTGGTCACCACTACGATCTACACCTGGCCCTTTACCATACCAAAAACCAAAAACGCCGTCTACTTTAGACGGCGAAATAATACCTAATTGTTGTGTACCTTGTACTGCGGCAACTGCTAAATCTTCATTTACTGCGGCCCTAAATTTTATTTGACTGGAGGCTAAAAGAGTCTGTTGTGCCATAAACTCTTTGTCTAGTCCTCCCAACGGGGAACCTCTATATCCAGTAACGTATCCGGCGGTTTTTAATCCTGCTCTTTCATCAATTTCCTTCTGAAGAAGTGCTAATTTAACTATTGCTTGAATGCCTGAAAGAACAAATTTACCGTCGGAAGACGTATACTTATCATCCAGGTTAAACGTCATTTAGTGCTCTCGAAGATAAAACAGTATTTATTAATTATAAATATTAGTATGTTCAAGAACTCGAGAAATCATTTAAAAGAAGTGAAACAATCTTATTGGCAACACTTTTATTTTGCTATGTCATGTGCATTTTGGTGTGAATTTTCATCTTTGATAATGTTTTTACATGGAATTTGGCCCGGGATCTTTAAAGAAGATGGCGGAAATCTTATACTCAAACAAGCAGAAAAAATTAATAAACAACGAGCAAAATCAGCGGCAGATAGACTTACAAAAAATACGGAAAAATTATGAAAAAGTTACTATTAATATTTGTATTATTTCTATTACCTTCTATTGCAAATCCCATCAACGCAAGATCAGACGTTCCTAAATTAAAACTAATTGCTGTTGTAGTAGATTGGTGTCCTTATTGTCAAAAATGGCAAGACGAAGTATTGCCGGAATTTAATCACTGGATAGAAGCAGACGTAATTGATGCCACTTCAAATAAAAACACACCGCAATGGTATAAAAAAGCCTTAAAGTTAAAAAAGGTGAGTAAACTTCGTGGCATCCCTGCATTTATTATATGGGATATCGAAGCTGAAAAAGAATTAATACGTTGGGTAGGTTACGGCGGATCAGATCACTTTTATCAAATGCTTGATAAAGCAGTTAATAAAGCATTAGAAAAACAACAATTATGTGGCAAAATATCAACCGCGTTAGAGCGGCGAAGTGCCGATGTATGTAAGGCAGAAAAACTACGTTAAAAGAAGAAAGTTATAATAAAATAAAACGCCCAAAACCACATTGCCCATCTGACCCATTTACTTGAAGTAAAATTAGCAATTGGATTATGTTCTTGGCTTGATACTCTACCTACAGATTTAAAATGTCCAGGTTTTAAAGTACCAGCCTTATCGTGTATATCAAATGCCCTAATAAGTTCAAATCTAACTGGTGTAGGTAATGTTCCTCCTCCCTTTGGATCTAAACTTTGATTAAATCTATCCCATGGATAACCTTCAACACCTACTTCTTTATGTGCAACCTTATAAGTTTGTTCATGTGACCAACCTTCTGCTTTACTAATAATATCTATCAGTTGCATGTCGGTTATAAAATCTGGAAAACCCATAACTACTCCTTAATTAAAATTTATAATCAAACTGTTTAATATATTCGTTGTCTTTAGAAGAAACTAATTCCTTTAATTCTTCGTCATAATATTCATGATAGTTTAAGTTTCTATTATGAAAAATATCAACAAACAAATTCTCCCCACCATTTGTTGTATTTGTATCTGGACGGTTATTTAAATACTTATACGCTTCGTCATTTAACTTGCATCCAATTTTTTCCATAATTTCTAGAAAATCGTTTCTTAAATTTTCTAGTTTACAATAGTACACATTACTATCATTTTGTGAATACATATGTTCGAAATACCAGTTACAATATCCTTTGCTACTCTCTAAATAAGAAAGAAAGTCTGTCTTTAATAAATTATCACAAACTGGCGTAGTCCAATCACGGTTATCGGGAAAATAGTTTAATGATTTTCCTATAATTTTTTTAATGTTTAAAAGTTTTTTAATAGAATCTTCAAAGGAAGTTGGGTCATAATCTAGTATATAATTTAATGCTGTAGGAGTACGCATTAGATAAAGATAATTTACACAGTGGTAATAAACAGAAACATACCAATCCCAAGGATTTCTAACTATACCTATAATAGGAAGATGTTTATATTCATTTGGTATTATGGAACTAGGACCATGGTAACAAAGCATCTTGCCACCAACATGTTCTAAAAGAAGTTCATTTATAAATGTTCCACCGGTTCTAAAAAAATGAATGAAAACAAATTTGTCAGTTACAATCAACTATTGGTGCTCCTGGCTGGACTCGAACCAGCAAGCCGTATTCGGCGACAGATTTTAAGTCTGTTGTGTATACCAGTTCCACCACAGGAGCAATTAGATTACCAACCTGCCACAAAACTTTGGGATTTAGGATTATCGTTATAATTCGGATGAAACTTTCTTTCATCCAATAATCCGAAATCTCGTAAAGTACGGATAACTGCACATGCAATTCCTAATGGATTGCGTCCTGATTCGATCATCATTTCGATGTATTCTGTCAATTCATTAATTGTAGTTTCATTTAATGTCATTGAACGTTCAGTATAACTCTGTGCATGGCCGGCTCGTCTAAGATATTCCATGCCACCATCTACCATAACATCACCACATCTACACTGAACACTAGAATGTACAGATGCAGAATGAATAATATCTCCACAGTTATTACATTGTACTTCGTTCTGTATAATTTTTGGTCTACCCATTTACTTCTCCTGATTATAATTAAAAGGTATTGGTAATTGTCTTGGATCTGCACCAGTATCTAACCTATTAGTAATATATTCTGTATACCACTTTTCTGCAAACCCATTATCCCATATTAATTTCAAATATGCACAATCTGAAAAGTTTTCAAACTCATAATACTCTTCAGTTATGTTTTCTTTGACTTTAATATTATTTGATTTTGCCCACATCATTATAGCAAAGTGCCACGGAATTCCATTATTTAACTTTAAAAATGAATGGGAGATCCGATATGACATTTAGCAACTGCATTGATCAACAATAACTAACCATGCCATGGCACCTATAATACTCAGGCATATAATATATTTGAGTATTCTCCAAAACCAGACCCATGGGAACCACGAGTGTCTTTCAACATGAAATTTAGTTTTCAGTTTCCACATATTCACCTACCTCAACATCGGCCATCGGAACCCAAAATTCCCTATTTAGGTCAACATCACGAACTTTGTACATCTGGTTCTCTTCATTCTTTGCTTCGACAATCCCAGGGCGTGATATCTTATCATACGTTGCAATTGGTATGTCAACTAAAGAATACAACCCGCCAATTCGACCATATTCATCAAGCGGCCATTCTTTTGTATAATAACATCTATATTCGTGTGTTTCAGGCATCGTCTTCCTCCTCTAGTTCGGCTTCAGCTTTTAATATATTTGCAAGAATATCTTCCTTATTCTTGTCTATATATTCACGAGCATCACCAAATGTAGGGAATGTTTCGATTCCAGTTAACATAGAAATATTATATATTTTTTCTTCAGGATCATATGCACCTTCTGCTAACGCATAACCTCGCCAATTAAACATTCTATCATCACCGGTATAAGATAACTTCTCCCTAATCTGTTCTATAGTAGGAAGATCGGGCCCTTTCTCTTCTTTCTTTATCGACCGGTCTCTTCCTATAATACCTCCAGTAAGACCCATCCCTGTAGTAATTTTATTTTCCGTACTTTGAACCATGTTATTCTCCGTCTGTATTGCGGTTACGATGTTTAATCTTCCTACTATACTGGGTTCTTAGACGCTGTATACGCTTCTTAAACGGCGAGTTATGTATAAACAGTATCTTATGTCGTCTTGTCTTTAAACGTTGCATAGTACTACTAATAATAGCGTCTTTTTACCGATCTGTCAACCAAAGTATCTTGGTGTTAATCCCTATTACCCTTCTTTCTCCTGGGTTTTTTATCCCTCTTTTCGTCATTATCTTCTGGTATTGTAGATTTATTCTGTAAATAAAATCCTTTGCCCTGATTACCTTTTCTAGCAACATCCTCACATTTACTTAATCTAGCAATTCCTTGTAGATATATCAAACGAGGAAGACCCCTTAATTTTTGCTTTTCAGCATTTTCTAATTTCATTTTCCAGGACAATAATTGTCCTTCAATTGACATTGACATTATTATATCCCCATTGCTCGTTGTTCTGCTTCGCCATAATATTCGTAAATTTCTGGCTTAACTTCTTCCCACTTACCATCCACATCAATAGAGATAGTTTGTAGATCCCTACTAGTTTCGAACAACTCACTCTTTGCATTGGGATTATATACTTCTCCATCATCCCAATCATAACAAGCGGCGGCATTATTACATGCTTCTTCGATAGTTTCGCCTTCGTATTGCTCAACTAATTGGCCCGATAAGTCATCACTTTCGTCATCATGATAACTAAATTGATCCCATATAAATTTTAATGTAACCATTTTTTATTATCCTTTATTATTGGTGGGCCCGGTAGGACTCGAACCTACACTCGGTCGATTATGAGTCGAATGCATTCACCAGTTATGCTACAGGCCCCTTGTCTGTCTTTTGCACAAATTTAATGATGTTATCCTTTTGCATAAGGGTTAACGTTACTTCTTCTAAGTCATCCGATATATAAAAGGATAGCAAATCTGGATCACCGGCAATTTTACGGCAAACAATATCATTCATCCATGTATCTGCAATGTCACGTTCTATTGCATCATTATCTTTTACAATAGTGGTTGTAAAAGGATACCATCCCTCAGCATTTTTATATGCAAAATGAAGAGTTAATACTCTATTTTTTACTTCTTCAGTCATTGTAATCCTTTAAAGGTTGCTAGTATAGTATACATGTCTCCGTACATTACGTCAAGTATTTTAACAACTGGTTGAAAATCACGTAATATATGATTAACTGCTTCTTCTTCTGTTTTTTCTGTTGTGTTGGTAACTCGTATAGTACCATCGACATGTTCCCACCTAACCAACCACGTATTCTTTCTTACAACCATACTTTGTGTTCGGTACTAACTTCATACAAATCTTCATCTACGCCGCTTAATTCATGACTCGACACAAAGGTAATATTTAATTTATCTTTGATGTATCTCAATACATCATTATAGTTCCACGATTCTCCACCAAGTTCTTTCCAGGGTGTTCCTGTTGCCATATCAATAAAACTTTCGCCGGCTTCATATCCTTCTATTTTTTCAACAAGTTTTTTACAAGTGCCCAATACGTAATATACATTACCTTTTGATCCACCAATATCTAATTTAAGATGACTGAGGTCGTGCTGTATCATTTATAATCCTGTGGGTTTTCGTTTGGGTCGGGTTGATCCTCTTCCCATCGTTGCTGTGTTAATTCTTCGGAGATATTGTTCATCTCTTCTTGAGCATCTGGATCCCATGCGCCACAGATAGAACATTCTTGTAATGGATCTTCGTCCCATCTACCTGGTGCAGGGCCGTGCTCTTTTAGACAGTCCACACAAAGAACAAGAGTGGATCTACTCATTCTAAAAATTTTAGGAGCCATTTATCCTCGATGTTTATTGACGTTGGAAGGTTTCTTGGCCCATTTACAAGCCTTTTTACAAACATTCTTAAGAAAGTCATATAACAAAATGAATATTCCTATAATTGGAAAAATTACAAATGCCACAATGAAACTGGAAACCAGTTTCCATTTCTTCTTAATCGATTCTCGACCTCGCATAAGCCTTTACTCCATAGTTACAGAGGACATCAGCAAATGCAGTAGCGGCCGCTTCGTTTACACCCATACTCTGGCCACGATATGTTGCCATTGCATGACGAGGGATACGCCAACCACCACCAATTTCGTTTGTACCGATACCATTGTCCTTAAGGTATTTAACAAAATTACCACGAGCAGGTTTGATTACAACCCAAGCAAGACCACAATAGTCTCGATCAAGGCCTTCTACTACTGCATCAACGACTGCGGTGTGAGCGGC
>Ga0310342_100002929_pt1 | contig 11123 bp, 9 predicted proteins | sample S15DNA20500_MG_FD_206155 | JGI IMG/M metagenome (GOLD analysis project Ga0310342, IMG submission 206155) | Marine microbial communities from station ALOHA, North Pacific Subtropical Gyre - S1503-DNA-20-500_MG | ecosystem: Environmental > Aquatic > Marine > Oceanic | place: Pacific Ocean: North... | reverse complement strand
CTCGGATATACTCGTGCTCAACTCAATGATTTTGGAATCGTCACTTGGAGGTGAAACAATGACAAACGCTGCTGTCAATGGACGGTCGGTGCGTCGACATGCCATCGGACTCACATTGGACCAGATTCTATCCATTCAGTCTCTCGTGGCTGGGGAGACGCCGCAATGGTCGCCAGACGGCCATAAAATCGCGTTCGTGTCTTCCCTCGGAGGATCGGACGACGTATGGACGGTAAGTCCGAAGGGCGGGTTTCCGACCCGATTGACCCTGGGAATGGGTGAGGTTTCGTTCCTAGCGCCACGTATCCTCAGATTTTCTCCCGATGGACAGTACCTCTCGTATATATCCAGAAACACCGGTAATGACGAGGTCTGCCTCTGGCCGGAGAACGGAGATTCCGGTTTCACGCTGACATCTCTTGGGGGACAGATACTTTCCATGAGTTGGTCACCTGATTCACGAACACTCGCAATCTCTTGCAATCGATATGGGAACTATGACATCTACAACATTGAGGTAGCGACGGGCGCAACGACCAGACTGACTCGAGAGACTCTAAACGAGGTTAATCCCGTATTCACTCCGGATGGTAAGTACATCCTCTACGTGCGGCTCAACGAAAGCTGGGAAGACCACGATATCGTCATGATTCCTGCAATAGGGGGAGAATCGACGGTCATCTTGAACGATACTGATTTCTTTGATTACAGTCTGGGCGCAGCCTTCGGTTATCCCATGATTTCCTCAGACGGGGATGCTTTTTTTTTCCGTTCGCAACGCAGCGGATATATCAACTATTGGAAGGGATCATTGAAGACCGCGAATGTTGAGCCGCTATCACCGCAAGAAGTGGATCAGACCGACGCCGCATGGTCTCACGATGGAAATTTGGTTGCCTACATAACTAACCGTAATGGCACGCTTACGTTGGAGGTGGTCGACTCCATGGGAGGGTCACCAACCACGGTGTTTTCTCCCAGCGTTGGCGTATGCTCTTCACCCCAATGGTCTCCCGATGATTCGCAGATCAGTTTTTTGTACGGCACTCCTACGACTCCGGACGATTTGTGGTTGGTGTCGTTAGAGGGCGGCGAGGCCAAACAACTGACGTTCTCTGTTCCTGGCGGAAACCTGACGGATCGGTTAACTATGCCGGAAAAGGTTTCCTATCGCAGTTTCGACGGGCTTACGATTAACGCCTATCTATATGCGCCTCCAGGCAAATCGACTTCCGACAGTTATCCTGGGATCATGTTTATACATGGCGGGCCGACCGCTCAGTTCATAGATGACTTACAACCACAAGTCCAATACCTGGTCCAGCGCGGATACGTGGTGCTTTTGCCAAACATCCGCGGAAGTTCTGGGTATGGCAGAATTTTTGAAACGCTGAATGACAAGGACTGGGGTCATGGCGACCTGAAAGATGCGATCGCAGGTGCGGAGTTCCTTAAGGGTCTTGACTACGTAAATTCGGCGAAGATGGGAATAACCGGTACCAGCTACGGTGCGTATTTGAGCATGTGCGCTATCGGGTTTACCCAAAATATTTTCCAGGCGGCCGTTCCTATGTCGGGTTACGGTGACAGGCCAAAGCTTCGCGCCGAGTTGGAACTGAGGCACATCAAGCAAATGGAACACGAGTTGGGCACGTACGAAGAACACAAAGACGTATGGTACAAGTGCTCACCCATCTATGGGGTGAAAGACGCCACCACGCCCGCCTTTGTCTTGAACGGCGAAGGCAGAGAACCTGAATCAGATGGTTCTAAAGACTTTGCTGAAGCTCTCAAGCAGCACTATAAGACGGTTGATTACAAGGCATATCCCAACGAAACTTACTATGTTCAATCAAGGGAGGGTGTCCGAGAGATGCTCCAAGACGTCGCTGAATTTTTTGATCGCTATCTTAAAGACGAACAGGTGGATAAATCTTGATTTTGCAACAGAAGCCTCAAGGTCTTCGCTTTCGGTCTTGAAAGCGTTGATCTAATGGCAAGTAGCATCTCGCGTGGTGTCACGACTAAGACGCTGCTTGCCTGCTTCCATGAACGCTTTGGTTCACGAGTAAAAGTTGTTGGGCTTGATGCCTTCACGTCGACACTGTAGGACGTCACCGGCATTGGGACACTTCCAGACCTGAAATTAACGGAGACTAATTGTAGGTAGACCGGATTCCTGACGGAGGCATAATATGTTACAGATCTTCTTGACGTGGCTTATTGCTTAGGAGATCAGGCTAGATGGATTTGACTTAGGAGAACGGATATGGATCTTGGCTTGCAGGGCAAAGTCGCGGTCGTTACGGGTGGCAGCGAAGGGATAGGGAAGGCTGCGGCCGCGAGCATGGCGATTGAAGGAGCTAGCTTGGTAATTGCGGCGCGTCGTGCCGACGTTCTCAATGCTGCGGCAGACGAGATCAGGTTTGAGACCGGAGGAACGGTTACAGCTATCCCTACAGATGTCATGGACCCCGCACAGGTCAAGGCCCTTATCGACGCTACCGTCCGAACCTATGGCGGCCTTGATATACTGGTTAACAACGCGGGAATCTCGGCAGCTGGACCATTCGAGGGAGCCACAGACGACGATTGGCAACGCGATTTGGATCTAAAGCTGTACGGTGCCATTCGGGCCTCCAGACTAGCCCTTCCGCTCATGCGCCGACGTGGTGGTGGCCGCATCATAAACGTCACCAACATAGGAGCTAGGGCCCCAGGCGCAGAGTCGGTTCCCACCTCTGTAAGCCGCGCTGCTGGAGTCGCCTTGACGAAGGCTATGTCAAAAGAATTCGCAGGTGACAATATTCTGGTCAACACTGTCTGTATAGGCAGCATCAAGAGCGGCCAAACTCAAAGGTGGCTGGAGTGGATGCATGAAGACAATCCCAAACTGACCATAGACCAGATCTACGATGATATTGGCGCAAGTGTGCCTCTGGGCCGAATCGGTGAAGCTGAAGAAGCAGGCGACGTAATCGCCTTCTTGGCGTCGGATCGCGCTAGTTACCTGACCGGTATCGCTGTGAATATAGACGGTGGCGTATCGCCGGTGGTGTGATCTCTAAAACGCCTTAATCCGTACGTGTGAGGGGATCTTGGTTTCCAATCTAGATCCTTAGTGACATCTTCTGATAGAACTATCCTTAAGCTGCCGACTTGAACGACTTGGCAGAGAGAATGGTCCGCGAATATGCTTGTGATCAAAGTTGGATTGAGGGAGTCCCTAAATTCAAATCAAGATATAGGTCCACGAAAACATCTAGATGGGTCTGAATGATCTGTGCCGCTTCAAAAAAGTAAGGTCTCGTTGCGGTCAGTCCCCCCTCCGGCTAGTCGGAGCCAAGGTTAGTTGAACCGCCCAGAGTGCGAGCACATAAGAGTATCACCGACGCGATCGCGAGGGACTGAGCCTCGAACAGACCTGTGGAATCGATTGGCCACTGGTCCCATATCCAATGCTCACCCTTTCTGACCTAGGGCTCCATGGTCGCGGGATCGGTTGTTGACGGCTCCTCTAAGGCACTAAGTTGCCATCGTCACGACTGACTCTTTCTGCGTCATAATGGTCTATGGCGAGACGTTAAGCCGCCAGGCGGCCTCCTCATTGTTGCCTTCCGCAATTACCATGCCTGCAACGGCGTAACCCTCTATGCGGCCGATGCCGATTGGAGGCTCGTCATGACCAATGGAATGCACATTAGCTATCTCCCGCAAGGCCCTAGCAAGCGCGTCGGGCCGGCCAGATCGTTAGTTGAGATCGCTGACGATATTCTCGGACACCTTACCAGCATGGGAGGAACCCTAGTTAACTCGTATGCAGTTCCCAAGGTATCTTAGCGTCCTCCACTGTTTTAATGAGTCCGGACTCTTACGGTTCGTGTTAGTCGAAACCACTTAATCCCCCTTAAGTGGGACGGAATGTTTGTGGATATTTGGATTGAATACCTCGACTACACTGAGTTGACGACAAATGGGTAGCCGAAAAGCCGACCCGGTAGGTTGCGCACTATCGACGAATAGTGATGACGAGGTGACCGGCGTAAGCCGCATACAGTGCAACAGATGGCAAGCGAAGACCTGGAAACACAGCGCAACCGAGGTCTCGAGTTCGGGCCATCCCACGAGGAGGACATTTCGGTACCAGGTCACTGCAGTCGGTTGACAGCTTCAGAACACGGTCATATAGTCGATACTATCCTGGGATGTCGTGTTTTTGGACGCACTTGATTCCATGTATGAATTATCCTGTTACAGCAGAGGAGAATCATGTACGCATTGCCTGACGTCGATGAAGTAGTGGCCGTGGCAAAAGAACTAGGAATCCACCTAGGTCCCGATGAGGCCGTCATGTATCGGAAGTACTTGATGGAACAGATGGAACAGTTGGACACCTTCGTGCAGGCCCGGTTGGATGAACCCAAGCCTCCGATGGTCTCGTCTGCCCGCAAGCCCGGGTACCGGCCGAGCACAGATGAAGACCCGCTCAACGCTTGGATGTGGAAGTGTAGGATTGAGGGGGTGGCCGGAGGCCTACTCGCCGGAAAGACTGTCAGTTATAAAGACCACATCGCTGTGGCAGGCATCCCCATGAGTTTCGGCTCCTTCGCCCTCGAAGGGTTCATCCCCGACTTCGACGCAACCGTTGTCACCCGGGTGCTCGAAGAGGGGGGCACCATCGTCGGTAAGAACGTCATGAACGGACTGAGTGGCGGCTTCGGCACCGGCGGTGGTATCGGCGACTACGGACGGTCCCTAAACCCCCACAATCACGATCACGTGACTGGCGGATCGTCCGCCGGCTCTGCCGCAGCCGTGGCCGCCAGAGAGGTGGACATCTCCTTCGGCGGCGACCAGGGTGGTTCCATTCGTATCCCTGCGGCTTTCTCCGGCATCGTCGGACATAAGCCCACGTTCGGATTGTTGTCACACTTCGGCATCGGGTTCGGCTCGGACCAGAGCATCGACTACACGGGTCCGATGACCCGCACTGTGGAGGATGCGGCGACCGCGCTCCAAGCCACCGCTGGTTACGACATTTACGACCCTCGCCCGACTCGAGATGTCCCCGCCAGCATTGACGTACTCGGCCAGCTAGACGATGGCGTTTCAGGGCTGCGCATCGGCGTGGTCGATGAGGGCTTCGACGATGCTGAGGATGACGTGCGCGATCTAGTGATGGAGGCGATCAACGTTCTCGGAGAGGCAGGCGCCGTCGTATCCACTGTGTCCATCCCCGAGCATCGCACAGTGGGCGCAGCTCAGGCCGCGCTTACGGGCGAAGGTGCCCTTGCCATATTCAAAACTGGCTTCTTCGGTGCCTTCACCAGGACCTACTACCCTGCGTCCCTCATCGCTGCCATTAACAAGTTGTGGGCCTCCCAGGCTGACGTGCTCACGCCACGCAGCAAGTTGTCACTTATAGCCGCCGAGATGAGTCGACGCAACTACCACGGCCGCGTGTATGCCAAAGCTCAGAATGTGCGTGCCACCTACATCAAGGCCTATGATGTTGAATTGGCTAACGTCGATGTGCTAGTGATGCCCACATGCATCATGACCGCGCCCAAAAACCATACCCCGGGTAGCTACCTCGAGTCCGTCGAAGATAACCTCGCGGGAGCGAGCTCGAGCGGCTCCCGCAATACCCAGCCCTTCAATTACACTGGCCACCCGGCGCTCGCTCTTCCCGTGGGCAAGTCGTCCGATGGCCTCCCGGTCAGCATGCAGTTCGTTGGGCGGTTCTTCGACGACCCGCTCCTTATGAGGGCCGCCTACTGTTACCAACAATCGACAGACTGGGACAAGATCGTAGGCGTCGATTCTTGATCGGGTTAGGTTGGGCGATGGGATCAACAACAACCTGGGCGAATAGCGATGGCGAGTTGGCTGGTGATGCCGCTAGCGTTAGCTACTATCTAGACGTGCTCCCTGTTACGGAGCCAGCGCACATAGGCTGGAATGGCTCGGTCGATGTCGCACTGAGAAGCGTATCCCAGCTCTTCGCGTACGAGAGAGGAGCCAGAGGGAGGACGAAGCAGTGACGCTTCGCCGGTGTGGTTTAAGGCTAGCCTGCTGTGGCAAAGGTGAGGGCTGAGCGATTAGTTCGAGTCAGCTGAGGGGACGTGGCCAGGCCAGGCGGACGAAAACTAAGACCAAACCGGCATCAAATCTTTATATCCGGCCCAGGGTTGAAGTTGCTGTTGACTGTCCAGACCGGGACCGTCCCTACCACGGAGTCAGCACAGTCTGATATTTTAGCCAATACCAAATCGCCGACACCAGATAAGACATCAAATAACCTAACGAGCTGAAGGAGACGGTCACAGCAAAGAACCCCGCTACGGCTCCTACGAATCTGAACAATCCCACAAGCTCTGTTACAAAATCCCAGCCAGCCGCCACCGCAATGCCGTTGATCGCTAACACCGGGACCAGGGCAGCCCCCAGCCCAATCCATACTCCCTCCATGTCCTTTCCGCTCGGCGCCAAGTGGCTTGAGATCGAGATAGCTACGTATAGAAACACCCAGAATTCCCATGTTGTGAAGTTCCCGGGATCAAACACAATTCCGAACGTTTCGGCAACGGGGCCCCAGAGGTTATTCAGGAAGTCGGCGACCTCGTAACCATTCGCCGGTTGGATTTCGATATTCGCTGCGAGAACATTTCTGTAGTCAGGAAAGAATAATAAGACCGCTCCAACGAGCAGCGCCGAACCGGTAATGAGCGGCGCGACTCCGATGAAGAAGTTTCCGATAAGTTGATACAGGTTCTTGGCATTGTACGAGTGGCTCACTGACCCCATTACGCCGGAATCGAAATCAGGCCGAAACAAACTCAGTTTCGTAATCCGATGGCCAAACACGAGACACATAAGCGCATGCCCTAGTTCGTGCGCCGATGTCCCGATCCATCCGGTGCTGTAGATAACCGCTTTGTAACCGAATACCTGCGACAACAAGTCGAACGTGCGTGTCTCAAGCCAGTAAAGAGTGACGGCGAACAATATAAAAATCCCACCGAGGCCAACAAACTCCAGCAAAGTTGCGGCGATGACGTTCGCAGTCCAACCGAACACGACGCCCGCAAGATTTGACCCTTCCAATCAACTACCTCAATGTCAGATATCTCAGATAATCGCCGATTTCGCCTTGGTCCGTTCAACTCGCCCATAACGGGGTTGGCGATACATCAGCTTTCTAAGCGTCGATTCCATATTTTACACTCGGATAGGGGTTGGAGAACGTAATCGATATTGCCCGACGCTCTACTCTGAGAACTCTGTCAGAACCTTCCACACGTCTTCGGTAATGACGCCGTAGTGAAAGAAGATATAGCGATTGATCCCGCTGTCTTCCAAGGTGCGGAGGAGGTCTCGTACCTCCTGGGGCTGTATCTGAGGCCCTCCGAAATGTTCCAACGCAATGAATGGAATGAGGCTATCGACATCCCCCGTGAGATGAATCATCTTCCTCATCTCATCGCCTGCGACCTGCTCGTAGAAAGAGGACGGGGCGGGACCGTCGAATTTTTCGGTGGGATAGTCCATCGGAAACTCTATGCCTAGGATTCGCTCTGTTAGTGCCACGACACTCTCCCTCGACAGAGAAGGGTTCCACTCGGAAAGCGTATTTACGTAGTTGCTGACGGTGTACCTGAACCCGGGCTGATTCCCCGCCCACAGGTAGAGCTTGGGTAGTTGATAGTCGGTATAGGCGCTGCGTCTTGCAAGAGAGTGTCCGGTGAGAGCGCTGTACGAGGGTGTCCTGGAACTCGCCATGACCTCGAACTCGGGTAAATGATTCTTGATCCCCTCGTACTCCCTCTCCAGATGGTCCTCTATAGTCTTGTACCGGAAGCGCAGCAGATCGAGCAACTCAGGGTGTGACAGCCACCAGTCAGCCGCGCCCAGAAACCCTCGTGTGCTCAACAAAAATCCACGGACTTTCTCGTCGTCTAGTTGCTGAAGTTCTAGCTTGAATGTGGCCAGCGCATCGATCAGCTTCATCAGATCGAGTCCCATCTCGCGGGCGGCGTTTTGGCAATGGTCGCAGGCGCAGAATTCCGCAAAGAGGTCGTCCCTCTCTCCCGGGGCAATCTCCCACTTATAGTCCGGGCCGTCCAGCACGATTCCCGAGAACATCGGCAACTGATTTACGTAGTCCCTGGTCCTCGCCACCAAATACTCGGCGACCTCAGGGTTGTTCCAGCACGAGAACCCGCGATCGCCTTCGGAACCCGCCGGATATCCACTGATCTCGAAATAACTTTTGTCATCGAATAGGTAGAGATTGATGCCCTTCTCCTTGGCGCGCTTGAAGGAATCCCGAAGCTCACCGAAGATAGAATCGAATTCGTCCGAACGGGTTGGCGGGTTGAGAGTCAATCCGTCGTAGAGCGAATAGTCGGGATTGATGATCGGCACGTACTGGAACTGGTCGCTCTTGTCCTCGAAATAGGACAGCACTCTCGGCCTGGCTTCCTCGTGCGACGGCAGATGTTCGCCGCTTTGGACTTCCTTGAGAAACGCCATCCAGCTGACACACACATCTCTGAATCCGCCCTCGACCAGTTCGTCCCAGAAGCCATCGTCCAGCATTATCTCCACTGGGGGGCGGGTGAGCATAATCGGTCTCAGTGACATATCGATCCTTCCCAAGCAACGCTATTGGTATCGGTGAAGCCTATCTTAGGTCAAGACCGGAGAGATCCTCTCCCTCCAGCCTCACCTTTGGCTATTATCTCTTCGCGAGTTAACTTTGCTATGAAATCAATTCTCTTCGAAGGCAGCAGTTTGTTGAGGCTTACCCCATTCCATCATATACAGACTGACCGAGCCGCTCTTAAGCCCCAGCTTGGTTTTCTGCAGGTTACGGGCGGCCATCTGCGGCAAACTCTGATCCAGCTAGAAGAACACGAACGTATCTATGGAGAGTACCCTAGGTCACTCGATTTGATGAAATCACGATTAGCGGCGCTGTTGTTCCCTACCGCCTGATTCGCTAACCCCCTCATGTAGTAGGCATAAGCGTGCTGCGGGTCGATGCGGATGGCCTCGTCGAAGTCCTGTATCGCCCGCTGGTGCTGACCGAGGTTGTAATAAGCGTAACCCCTCAGATAGTAGGCATCAGTGTACTGCGGGTCGAAACGGATGGTCTCGTCGAAGTCCTGTATCGCCCGCTGGTGCTGACCTAAATAGTAATAGGCATAACCCCTGTTGTAGTAAGCGATGCCGTATTGAGGGTTGAAACGAATGGCCTCGTCGTAGTCCTGTATTGCTCGCTGGTGCTGACCGAGGAGGTAATACGCTTTGCCTCTGTTGTGGTAGGCATAAGCGAACTGCGGGTCGATGCGGATGGCCTCGTCGTAGTCCTGTATCGCTCGCTGGTACTGACCAAGGTGGTCGTAGGCCGAACCACGGTTGTTGTAAGCGTCGGCGTCCTGCGGGTCGATTCGGATGGCCTCGTCGTAGTCCTGTATCGCCCGCTCGTGCTGGCCAAGGTCGGTGTAAGCTGAGCCCCTGTTGTAGTAAGTGATGGCGTCCAGATTTAGCCTGAGGGCCTCGTCGTAGTCCTGTATCGCCCGCTCGTACTGACCAGATTTGTGGTACGCCAAACCTCTGTTGTTGTAGGCGATGGAGTCCTGCGGGTCGATTCGGATGGCCTCGTCATAATCCTGTATTGCAAGGTCGTACTGACCAAGGGCGTCGTGAGCTGAGGCTCTGTTGTAGTAGGCGTCGACGCCCTGCGGATCTAGCCTGATGGCCTCATTGTAATCCTGTATCGCAAGGTCGTACTGACCAAGGTAGTGGTAGGCAGAGGCCCTCATGAAGTAGGAGTCGGCGTCCTGCGGGTTTAGCCTGATCGCTTCGTCGAAATCCTCGATAGCCCGTTCGTACTGACCATCGTAGTAGTAGGCCAAACCACTGCTGTAGAAGGCGTCTGAAGGCTTTGAGACAAAAGTCGCGGTCTCTAGTTCGTCTAATATGGAAGTGGCTTCATCTATGGCAATTGCAACGTTGAAACCTTCTATATTTACGCCTTGTGAACTCCTCACTATATAAGTGTTGACCCCGACTACCGACCCGTCGGTGCTGAAGAGAGGTCCACCACTGTTTCCCGGGTTAACCGCAGCCTGATGCTGAATAATGTCACTTAACCCGTCATTCCTGATACTGGACACGATCCCTTTGGTAACGATCAGACTATCCCCGGTCAAATCGGTAAGTGGGTATCCAAGCGCAACCACTTCGTCTCCAAGATTAATATCTCTGACACTTCCCAAATGAGCTGGCACATATGGGCCGCCTCCAAAGCGGATCACGGCCAGGTCAACGCCAGGGTTTGTGCCAAGAACATCAGCTGGGAGTTCCCGAATAGTACCGTCTGCGTCTTCGACTAAGACCCAAATCCTGGTCGCGCCTGCGACCACATGGTGATTCGTCAACGCCAGGCCATCATCTGAATAGATGATACCCGTGCCACTGCCGAATTTACCTCCAGTCAGTTCAGTGACAATGAGCACCACAGAAACCCTTGCCATTTCTACGAGTTCGGAAGTGGAGAGAGTAGTTGCAGCAGACATCCCCGTGAGAGGCAGAGGCGTGCCCGTGGGAGGAACCGGCGTACTCGTGGGAGGAACGGGTGTGTTCGTGGGGGGCACCGGCGTGTTCGTGGGAGGAACGGGCGTGTTCGTGGGGGGCACCGCCGTGCTTGTGGAGGGAACCGGCGTACTCGTGGGAGGAACGGGCGTGTTCGTAGCCGGCACCGGCGTGTTCGTAGGAGGAGCTGGAGTGTTTGTAGGAGGAACTGGCGTAGCCGTGGGAACCGCCTGAACCGTAGCCTCGACTATGACTTTCGCCATGGCTTGAGCCTTGGCTTCGACGGTGGCCTCTATTGCTCGCTCTTCTGTGAGCCTAGCCTGGACGGTGGCTTCTACGTCGAGCGTGGGCACAGGCTCGGATTGTAGTGTACCACCACAACCGGAAGTCCAAAGCATGAGCATCAGGCAAGGTAACACCAGCGCAATGCTCAGTTTCATATCATCGTTCCCTTTGTGGTCCTATTAGTGTTGGTGTACAAAACCAAGTTAGAGGTCCAAGGATTCACTCTTCCAGGGAAA
>Ga0310342_100002928_pt1 | contig 11125 bp, 7 predicted proteins | sample S15DNA20500_MG_FD_206155 | JGI IMG/M metagenome (GOLD analysis project Ga0310342, IMG submission 206155) | Marine microbial communities from station ALOHA, North Pacific Subtropical Gyre - S1503-DNA-20-500_MG | ecosystem: Environmental > Aquatic > Marine > Oceanic | place: Pacific Ocean: North... | reverse complement strand
GCCGGACGCTCCGTGGTAAAAGACGAGACGGTCAACGTCGCCGGCAGTCACAAGGCACGGCACCTGTTCGGTGCGCTGCTGAACCTCGAGGTGACGCGGCTCCTCGGTGACGAACCCGACGATCGACGTCTCGCCATCGCGAGCTGCGGGAACTCGGCACTCGCCGCGGCGGTCCTCGCCCGTGCGTCCGACCGCCAGCTCGATGTCTACATCACGCCGAAGGCCGGGCACGTCGTCCTCAACCGGCTACGCGACCTCGGCGCTGCGGTCCATTTCCAGCGCCGCGGGGACGAGCCCGGTGACCCTTGCTACCACGCGTTCCAGCGAGCGGTACAGGAGGGCGGCCTGCCGTTCTCCGTACAGGGACCGGACTGCAGCATCGCCCTCGACGGAGGCCGCACCATCGCGTGGGAGTTCGTCGATCAACTCCGCGCGGAGGACCTGCAGGTCGACCGCGTCTTCGTCCAGGTCGGCGGCGGCGCCCTCGCCACCGCTGTGATCCGCGGATTCAACGTGGCTCACGCGCTGGGTGCCCTGCCATCGCAGCCGCGGATTAACGCCGTACAAGCCCGCGCGGTATCACCCCTGGTCCGCGCCTGGGAGGCCATCGACTCCGCCTCCGATCCTGCCGCGGCTCTGAGGGACGCCGCGCGCCACCGCACCCAGTGCATGTGGCCGTGGGAGGAGATCGAGCCGAGCATCGCATCCGCCATGGTCGACGACGAGACCTATGACTGGCACGCGGTCATCGACGGCATGATCCGCTCGAAGGGTGAGCCGGTCGCGGTCTCGGAGGGTGCGCTGCGTCGCGCCCGCGACCTCGTGACGTCGACCCTCGAAGTCAACGCGAGCGCCACCGCCACCGCCGGCGTCGCCGGCGCGTTCACCATGCAGGATCACGGTGCGAGCTTTGAAGGCGAGACGTTGGCCTTCTTCCTCACCGGAATCAACAGGTGACTCCCCCGTCCGCGTGACCGCCACGCAGACGCTGAACAGAGCAGCGGACAGCCCACACCCTCGGACACTTGGGCCGCTTGCCCGAAGCGTTGACCGCCAATCCGAACAACTCCGGAGCCCACTACAACCTCGCGGGCGTCCTCAGCAGACTGGGGCAGCTGCCCGAAGCCGCCCGGCACCTCAAGTCGGTGGTTGAGGCCAATCCCCAGGATGGCATCGCCCACCGTGATCTCGGGCGCCTCCTCGAGAAGCTGAACACCCCCAAGGACGCGATCAGCCACACCATGATGTGACTCAACGACGACGTGCCCGCGAACGGAGTTGGGGGTATAGGGCTGTATCGCGTCCGCCTCAGCCGCGAGATCATGATCAGTCGGAAATCAGTCGGAAATCAGTCGGAAATCAGTCGGAAATCAGTCGGAAATCAGTCGGAAATCCATTGTAAATGTCTCGCGCAGCCGTCGTTACAGACAGAATCTGGCCCTCCACCGGCCCCTGTCCACAGTGACAAAAAACTCACTACCATTATGGCCGTTGTTTCTCGGGGTACGTACAGACCCCAAGTCTTAACCCCCCATCATTGAACTGGAGTTTTTGATATGCGTTTCTCGACGGCCCTTGCGCTGTGCGTGGCGTTCCTGATGACAGGTTCGCTCACTGCCCAGACGGTACAGGCGAACTATCCTTTGACCGTAGACCTCCTGGACACGACGGGCACCTACGGCCCCGTGGCGCTGACTGGCAACGCGGGTCCGGCGCCAGCGCCGCCGACCGCCGGCGGCGTGTGCCACAACGGCAACTACTGGTTCAGCGGTGGGCCGGGGCAGGACATTAGGTCACCCGAGATCACGTCGCTAGACGCCACAGATTTCGAGATCGACGTCGATTTCAACATCACCAGCTTGGGAGGCAACATGCCCATCCTCATGATGGGTAACGGCTGGAGATGGATCGGACTCTACGTCGATGCGGCCGGAACGATCGGTGCCAAGCACAACAACAGCAACTTGACATGGTCCACAACGACCGTTTCCGCTGGAAATTGGCACACCGCAAAGCTCAAATTTGAGCTAGGCGTACTCCAGATTGTCCTGGACGGCGCCCAGATCCATACGAACATTTCCGTTGGTCCGCTCAACACCGGCAACGACCTGTGCTTCACAACGAACGACTTCAGCACCGGCTCGGCCTACAACGGCTGCATCCGCAACGTCACCCTCTCGAACGACACGACAGTTGCCGGAGGCAACTACCAGGTGAACAGCCCCGCTTCGTCGATGAACGTGGGTGGCCAACCTAACGGCGGAGCTTTTGCATATATGTCGGCGTCACAGCAGGTCGGACTGACGCTGTCCGTCGCTCTGGCGAGCACGAACACCGGCTTCCCTTGGGACATCGGCCAGACGGCCTCGGCTCCAATCCCCGGTGTGGGCACGCCTGGCGGCCAGCGCATCAACCTCGACCTCACGGACCCGACCTTCACCTCGCTGTTCGGACTCTCGTTCAGCACCTCTAGCTTCGCCAACACCACGCTTGGCCTCAGTTCTATCGCACCCCTCGCGATCTCGGGTCAACTGGCGGTGGCGGACCCCCTCGGTCCCGATGGCATCGCCCTGAGCGGTGCATCACACGCGACCTTCGTCACGTGTGACGCAGTACAGAACTTCGACGCGCCGACGGCGTACCCCGGGACCCCGGGCGTTTATCCCAATTGCTGGACAGACGGTGGCGGCTTCCGCCCGTGGTACATCCACACCGGTGGTACGCCGTCCGGCAGCACCGGCCCGACCGGCGACAACACGACCGGCGCCGGCAACTATGCCTACTGCGAAACCAGTGGTGGTGCGACAGGTGCCGATTACATCCTCCATGGCCCGCAGCAGATGCCCACAGGAGGCGGCGTTACGTTCGCCTACCACATGTACGGGGCAACCATGGGCACTCTCGAGCTCCAGGAGCTCCAGGGGGGCACCTGGACGCAGGTCTGGACGATCAGCGGAGACCAGGGCCAAATGTGGCACACCACAGCACCCATCCTGCTCATGACCAACCCGACCAACATACGGTTCCACTACGTGAAGGGCTCCTCCTTCACGGGTGACTGCAGCATCGACGACGTCACGATTCTGTAGGTTCGTCGAACGCAATGGCCATGGTTCTTGCGCCCTCAGGCCCAAGAACCATGGCCTGCCTCTCGACATTCGCCGTCACATCACGATGTGATGGCCCCAAGAGCGTTCTCGGGCCCGTGGCGCCAGTGATTCAACCCACGCGGACCGGCGCGGCCAAATTCGTCCCAGCGCCTCAAGGAGGCAAGGACCGTGCTCGAAAGCTGGCGTCTGGACTACAACGAGGTCAGGTCCCCGAGCTCTTCGGGATACGGACCACCTGCTCCCGAAGACCACGTGTCAGAGAATCTGTCGTTTCCTGCTCATTGTGAGATCCCCCCATGAAGTCTCTCATCATATCGTTGGCGTTGGCGTTGCTGACTGTCGGAGCGGTCGCACAGACAGCATCCATGACATTGCCCGTTAACTTTGACAATGTGCCCGGCAACGCCAGCACGACTTGGCCCCTCCAGACCACCAACGACCAAAAGAATCAGTGGCATTACGACAACTCCAACTTCGCTGGCATCCCGGGCCCCATCACCATCACGGATATCTCCGTCCGATCGGCGTACCCCAACGCACCCGTCCCAATTTTTAGTTTTCCCAGTGTGAACATCTCGGTGGGTTCTGCGGTCACGGGGTATCAGGTTGGCCAGCACAGCGCCACGTTCGACAGCAACACCTGCTCGGATTTCACCTTGGTTCGTAGTGGCCCCTGGACCGGCGGTCCCGTTCCGGCGTCCGGCACCGGTCCCGCGACTTTCTTTTCCATGGGCCCTCTGACGACACCGTTTGTGTTCGACCCCTCTCTGGGACGCGATCTGATCATTCAGATCGAAAAGTGTGGAACAACCCTTCTCGGCCCCGAGATCGACGGTGAACAAGGTGGCACAGGCTCCGTCGGTGGCAACCGTTACGTCAACACCACCAGTTGCAGCTCCCCCGTGGCCACGAACTGGAACAACGAGTTTGTCCCCATCGTCAAGCTCGATTTCATCGGGGGCGGGGCGCCGACCGTTTGTCTCCCCCAGTTTCAGGTCAACCAGTTGTGGTCGTCTCTCACCGTCAATGGGGCTCCCGATCCCGGCGTCTCCGTGCCCATCACCACCTTGCTGTCTAACGGCGCGGTGGCCAGTCTTGACCTCTCGAGTACTAACGTCGGCTCTCCCTGGGATGTGGGATACACAGTGGGCGTTTTGAGCGGGAGTCTCAGTGCCGCGGGTTTTGTTACCCCGGGTGGGCAGACCGTTAACATTGATCTGACCGACCCGTCTTTCACATTCCTCAACGGTGGAACGTTCACCGGCAACTCCTTCGCCAATGCCTCCATTCCCATTTCCGCAGCCAATGTCGTGTTCGCTGGGCAGCTGGCCGTGGTGAATCCTGGCGGCGCGGACAACATTGCCCTGAGCCACGCCAACGATGTCAGTTTCGTCCCCTGCCAGGGCACCAACTTCGACAACCTTGCGGCCGGCATCGTGGCGCCAACGGGTTATCTCAACGCCAGCGCGGGGGGGGGCGCCTGGAGAGTGGGGTCCAGCACGCCGACCGTGGGCACCGGCCCCACGCTGGCAGCGAGCGGGACCAACTTCTCCTACGTAGAATCCTCCGTTCCCGGAGGGGCTTGGGCTGTCTTCGACACGTGCCTGTTCGATACGACACAGTTGAGTACCTTCACCTTGGATTTCTCACTCAGCCGCATCGGTGAAACGACGGGTCTCTGTTGCAATGGAGCGTCAGGCATCGGAACTCTCAACATTCTCATGGATGATGGCGGGACCGGCACCTTCACCCCCCTGGCCACCTATACGGGTACGGATCCAGCCCAGTCTCAGGGGGGAACCGAGTGGAGCACGGAGTCCATCCCGTTTGGGGGGTTGCTCACAGGTTCAGGCGTCGTCAGGTTCCGGTTCGACTACTCGACCATCCCCTGGACCGGCGACATCGCCATCGACGATCTCTTCGTCAACTAACCACGCGCGAGCTCTTGCGACCGAAAAACGTCCGTCGGGGTCTCTCGGCGGACGTTTTTCTGTGTGGGAGTCGAGCGCACTTCCGTCACTTACGTCGTCTGGCCATGAAACGTCTGACCAGGGTATCGGTGGCCACTCCGGCCAGAATAGCCGTGCCAATGATGGCGAAGGCGAACTGCCCGCCGTGACGTCCACGCAGACGCTGAACAGAGCAGCGGACAGCCCACGCCCTCGCACACTTGGGCCGCTGCGCGGAGCTTCTTGACGTAGAATAAGCTCCATGAGACGCGTCGCCATCGCTCTCGTCGGCGTCGTCCTCGCCACGTCGAGTTGTGGTGAGGACCCCGAGAGTTCTCCCGCCGATGAAGGTGTCGCGTCGTCCATCCGCGAACCACAGGACCCTGCAGTCGGCGACCTACGGCTCCCCGTCGTCCCGTCCGGGACCGTCACCTGGACAGGAGATATCGCCAGGATCGTGTTCGACCGGTGCGCGGCGTGCCATCGACCGGAATCGTCCGCGCCGTTCCCGCTCCTCACCTACGCAGACGTCAAGAAGCGTGGCCGGCAGCTCGTGGAGGTCACGACCGCTCGCTACATGCCGCCGTGGATGCCAACACCAGGTCACGGACCATTCGAGGGAGACCGCTCCCTCAGCCCGCTGCAGATCGCCCAGATCGATCAGTGGGTCGCAGATGGCGCACCGGAAGGTGATCCCGGAGACCTCCCGGACCCGCCGAAGTGGGGATCCGGTTGGCAGCTCGGGCAGCCCGACCTGGTCCTGCGGATGCCGGAGCCGTTTGTCGTTCCGGCAGAGGGACACGACGTCTATCGTAACTTCGTGATCCCCGCCACGACGACCGAGGCCCGGTACGTCCGCGCCGTCGAGCTGGTCACGGGTAACGACCGTGTCGTGCACCACGCGATCATGCAGATCGACGAGACCACCTCGGCTCAGCGCCGGGACGAGGCGGACGAAGGGCCGGGCTTCGGCGGGATGGGCATGGCCGAGTCGACGCCCCCAGACGGGCATTTCCTGGGGTGGACCCCGGGCAAGTCCGCCATCAAGGTTCCGGAGGGTATGCCCTGGACCCTCAAGCCAGGGAGCACCCTGCTGTTGCAGCTCCACATGCTGCCCACCGGAAAGCCCGAGGAGATCCAGTGCGCCATCGGCCTCCACTTCACCTCCACGCCCCCCAAGCGCCGACCGTTCATGATCCTGCTGCGCAACGACCGCATCGACGTCGCCGCCGGCAACCGGGATTACGTCATCGAGGACTCTTTCGAACTACCAACGTCCGTCAAGCTCTTTGGGGTGTACCCGCACGCGCACTACCTGGGCAAGAACATGAAGGTGTTTGCTCGCCTGCCGGACGGGACCGGCAAGTGGCTGCTCAACATCGACGACTGGGACTTCAACTGGCAGGAGGAGTACCGCTTCGTAGACCCGCCGTCACTGCCGAAGGGCACCAGGCTGGTCATGCGCTTCAGCTACGACAACTCAGCGGACAATCCCCGCAACCCCAACGTACCGCCAAAACGCATTCGGTTCGGGCTCAGCTCACTCGATGAGATGGGCACCCTGGCCCTGCAGGTCGTCCCGGACGACCAGTCCAAGCTAGACGTCATGCAGCAGGCCTTTTCCCAGCACGAAGTTGATCGCGACCCGAGCGGATGGATGGGCTACAACAACCTCGGCACCGCGCTGGCCGAGAAAGGGCAATTCGAAGCCGCCATCGTCCAGTTCCGCCTGGGTCTGGATCAGAAGAACGTCAGCGTGCTGCACATGAACCTGGGCGGCGCGCTCGCACAGATGGGCCGCTTGCCCGAAGCGGCGACCCACCTCAAGCATGCGTTGACCGCCAATCCGCACAACTCCGGAATCCGCTACAACCTCGCAGGGGTCCTCCGCGGACTGGGACAGCTGCCCGAAGCCGCCCGGCACCTCAAGTCGGTGGTTGAGGCCAATCCCCAGGATGGCATCGCCCACCGTGATCTCGCGCGCCTCCTCGAGAGGCTGAGCACCCCCAAGGAAGCGGTCAAGCACTACCGCGCCGCCATAGCCCAGAACGGCGCGGATAGCGAATCACGGCTCCGCCTCGCCCGCATCCTCGTCTTCTTGAAACGTGAGACGGAGGCCATCCGGGAATGCCGCGAGCTCCTCGCGCGGCGGGCCGGGGACCCACAAGCCCTCGGCACACTGGGGACCGCCCTGTGCCAGATCGGCAACCGCAGCGAGGGGCTGGCCCACCTCCGCTCCGCCGTGGCCAACGCCCCTGCGCGCGCAAAACTCGATCCCATCTCCGTGCTCATCATGACCCTGTCGACCAGCAAGAAGTGCACCCCGCAGGAGGCCGCGGAGGCGGTCCGACTCGCCGAGCAAGCAGTGAGGGCCAGCCGTAGCCCTCCCATCCTCGATGCCCTCGGCTGCGCCTACGCCTCCGCGGGGCGATACAGGGAGGCCATCGCCGCCGCCGAGGAGGCCGCCAACATGGCGGGGCGTGCCGGCGCCAAGCGGATGGCCGCGATCATCGGAGAGCGCGTGAAGCTCTTCAAGCAATCCCGGCCCTACATTCTCCCGAATGATCGGTAGCTCCGTCTCCAGGTAGGATGACGCGCCCCATCAGGGAGTAGCTGGAGATGGATCCGATGAGCGAGTTGAGTGCGTCCGATGTCCCAACAGATCGACACTACGACGGTGCGCACCACCTCTGGGCCATGAGAGATCCCGCCTCGGGCCGCGTCCGCATCGGCATCGATGCCATCGGGCTCGAGGCCCTCGGCGAGCTCGCCTACGTCGCCATCGAGTCGGTCTCCGCGTCCGTCGTCCGCGGAGCGGCGGTCGGCACCCTGGAGGCGGCCAAGATGACGACCAGCATCGCGGCGCCGATCACGGGCACCATCGTGGCCCGGAACGACGATGTCCTGGCCGACCCTCGGCGCGTCAACGAGGACCCGTACGGCGCCGGCTGGCTACTCGAGATCGAGCCGTCCATGTGGGACGCGGACGCAGCGGAGCTGCTGTCTGGCGACGCCGTCACGCCGTGGGCGGAGGCCGAAATCAACAAGCTCGGCGCCGAGACCGAGGGACCGCGGGGCGAGAGCTCCGCCGCCGGGTGATGCCCCTACGACTCCTCGTTGACGACGGCGCCTCCGCCGCGGGCGGCTTGGCGCTCGACGAGGCCCTCGCGTCGCGCGTCGGCGCGGGTCGCTCGGCCCCGACGCTGCGGCTCTACACCTACCGCCCACACTGCGCACTCGTCGGCCGGTTCCAGGACGCCTCTCGCGAGGTTGACCTGGACGTCTGTGAGCGAGAAAACATCGAGGTGAACCGGCGTCCCACGGGCGGAGGCGCGATCCTCATGGGGCCCGATCAGCTAGGCGTCGCCCTCGCTTTGCCTCGCGAATCAGGCGGCCCCCGCGCGCTCATGACCGGGTTCTCGAACAAGATCGCACGCGCCCTGGCCAAGCTCGGCGTCGACGCCGCGTTCCGTGGCAAGAACGACCTCGCCGTCAACGGCAGGAAGATCGCCGGCCTGGGTGTTCATCGAGACTCGTCCGGCGGCCTCCTGTTCCACGCGTCGGTGCTCTTGGACCTCGACGTCTCCTTGATGGTGCGGGTGCTACGAACGCCATTCGCCAAGGTGAGCGATCGCGAGGTCCGCATGGTCTCAAGGCGCATCGCCACCATCCGCGGGCTGGTCAACCGAGAGGTCACGATCGCGGAGCTGCGTGACCACCTGGCCAGCGCGTTCGGGGTCAAGGACGCGGGCGAGCTCGACCCTGAGGAGAGACAAGCGGTCGCAAATCTCGAAGAGAGCCGCTACGGCGACCCTGGCTGGCTGCGACAACGGACCCCGGTCACCGATACCGCCGGTCGCGCGTCCTTGCGGACCTCCGGCGGCCTCGTGGACGTCCACGTCGCGATGGCCGGGCGCACCATCAAGGCCGCCTGGATCCGCGGCGACTTCGTCGCCGACGAGAGCGCCGTCGCGGACCTCGAGGGGCGCCTCCGATGGCACTCGAGCGACCAGGGGGCGATCACCGCCACGGTGCAAGACGCGTGGCGCCACGAGAGCGGGACGGTCGACGCCGATGCCCTGATCCAGACCATCTCGAGCGCCATCATCCAGGCGCGGGACGAGAGCACGGCGCCGTACGGCTGCTTCGTCACTCCGGAGACCTCCCATGGCTGATTGCATGGAGATCCGCCGGGCGACCTTCCCCGACGACATTCGCTTCCACGCCCCCGGGCTGAAACGTTACTCCACCTCCGAATATGGCGGCCACGACGCCGCCGAGTTCGTGTCCATCAGCGTGACCGGCACGCGATGCGCGCTGTCCTGCGAGCACTGCAAGATGAAGGTGCTCGAGGGCATGACCGATCTCACGGGTCACGACGGGACCTTGTACGACCTCTGCGCGCGGCTCGCCGAACGGGGCGCCCGCGGCGTCCTCGTCTCCGGTGGCAGCGACAAGAGGGGCCGGGTGCCCCTCCTCGAACACGTCCCCGACATGATCCGCGTCAGGAACGAGCTCGGCCTGGTCATCCGCGCCCACGTCGGTGTCCCGGACGAGGCGACGTGCGCCGGCCTCGGCGAGGTCGGCCTCGATGGCGCCATGGTCGACGTGATCGGCCACGAGGACACGCTCCGCGAGGTTTATCACCTCGACGCGACACCCGACGCGTTCGACGACGTGCTCGAGCGGCTGGATCGCCACGGGGTGCCCACCGTCCCCCACATCATCCTCGGGCTCCACTTCGGTCAGATGCTCGGCGAGCAGCGCGCGCTCGAGATCGTGGCCCAGCACCCACCCAAGCTCCTCGTGCTCGTGGTCCTCATGCCCCTGACGGGGACGGCCATGCGAGACGTGGAGCCGCCGCCGTTGGAAGAGATCGGGCCGTTCTTCGAAGCGGCGCGGCGCGCCCTGCCCGAGACACCGATCATGCTCGGTTGCGCCAGGCCCCTCGGCGCGATGAAGGTGGAGATCGATCGGCTCGCGATCGACGCCGGGCTCAACGGAATCGCCTATCCGGCCGACGGCATCGTGGCCTACGCCGAGTCACGCGGGCTCGACCCCGTGTTCAACAACGCCTGTTGCGGAGTGAGTTGGTGAGCGTCCAAGAAGAAACCAGGATCAGCCCCGATTGGGTCCGCATCAGCATGGCCGCGGCGATAGAGCTCGGCCTGAAACCCGGCCGCATCCACGGCTGCAACTGCGGGTGCATCAACCTCCTGCAGAACTACCCCGAGGGCTGCTACGCGAACTGCAGCTATTGCGGGCTGGCGCGGGAGCGCCCGGGGACGGCCGAGGACAACACGTTCATTCGTGTGAGCTGGCCCCTGTTCCCCACCGACCTCGTCGCCGAGAAGATCGCAGAGAAGGAGCGGGAGTCCACGGTCGGCCGCGTCTGCATCGCTCAGGTGCAAGACGCACGGGCCTACCGAGACCTGGTCGACATGACGAAGCGGGTCCACCGCGCCGCCCCCGATGTCCCGATCTCCGCGTTGGTCAGCGCCGGCACCCTGAACGAAGAACGCCTCGGCGTCGTCAAGGAGGCCGGGGCCGACATCATCGGCATCGGCCTCGACGCCGCCTCGAAGGAGGTCTTCCACGAGACCCGGGGACGCGGCGTCCGCGGCCCCCATGACTGGGACCACCACTGGGCCATCGCCCGCGCGGCGCGCCGGATGTATGGCGCCTGGAAGGTCAACTTCCACGTGATCCTCGGGCTGGGCGAGACCGACAAAGAGCTGGTCGATCTGTTCTTCGGGCTCAAGGGCGAGGAGATCGCAGCCTATCTGTTCTCGTTCAATCCGGAGCCCGGGACGGTCATGCAGGACGTGGACCGGGCCCCCATCCACCGGACAAGGCGCATCCAACTCGCGAAGCACCTCATCGAGCACGAAGGGCTGCCCCGCGAAGCGGTGATGTTCGATGACCAGGGAGCGATCGTGCGGCTGGACGCCCCCGGCGTGGACATCGACGCCGTGACACGGAGCGGCGTACCGTTCATGACCGACGGGTGCCCCAGCCGCACGGGCGAGGTGGCGTGCAACCGCCCGTACGGGTCATACCGTCCCG
>Ga0310342_100002927_pt1 | contig 11126 bp, 13 predicted proteins | sample S15DNA20500_MG_FD_206155 | JGI IMG/M metagenome (GOLD analysis project Ga0310342, IMG submission 206155) | Marine microbial communities from station ALOHA, North Pacific Subtropical Gyre - S1503-DNA-20-500_MG | ecosystem: Environmental > Aquatic > Marine > Oceanic | place: Pacific Ocean: North... | reverse complement strand
TTTCTCAAAACCCCGCTCCTGGATCGAAGCGCATGAAAGGCCAAGGGCATGCCCGCAGGGGCAGCGAGTCAGAACCTCAGGCCGTGGCCTTGCGCTACGATGCGCCCTCGGACCAGGCGCCGGAGGTGCTCGCCCGGGGCCGAGGAGAGATTGCGGAGCGGATTCTCGAACTGGCCCGCCGGGAAGGCGTGCCGATCCGCACGGACGCTGATCTGGTCCGCGCCCTGGCGGTATGTGAAGTGGGGACGGAGATCCCTGCCGAACTCTACGCGGCCGTGGCCGCGCTGATCGCGGCCCTGTGGCGGATTGACGGAGAGCCTGAACGGGGCCAGGGCCCTAGAGCTTGACCTTCTCTTCGTGCTTCGCGCATGCCTTGCGCCTGTCGCGGCAGATCGTGCACGAACTGCGATAGCCGATCATGCCTCCATCGCGGATCTCGCGTGCGCGGGACAGGGCATGTTCTGCAATGCTGGTTCCCTTGTACTTCTTCATGACCCCCTTGAAGGCCTTGAAGGCTCCAGCGTGGTCGCCCTCATCGAGCAGAGCGAGAGCGCCGGCGTACTTCTCTCCGCCCTTCAGTTCCTTCTTGTAGCCCTCGCTCGCTGCGAGCTCGGTCAGGAGTGCAGCGCATTCAGCGCTTGCCGGGAAAGGTGGCTTCGCATCCGCAAATGGGGCTGCGGTCTGGACCGCGTTGAAGAGAAATCCGTCTTCGGCCTGCCCCTGGGCGGAAGCGAGGGCGCGCGAGGCCATCCCTTCCAGGTAGGACTGGAATCCCTGGGCGATGACCAGGTCCCCGTCCGCGAGTTTGCCGGAGGTGATGAGTTTCAGCACCTCTCCGTAGCCCTTGGCCAGGTCACCCTTCTGGATGTACTTGGCCGCCTTGGCGACTGACTTGGGCCAGATGGAGCCCTTCTTGGCCTTGGCGAGGGCACTCCCCAGCGGACCGGCGTAGTCACCAGTACTGCCGGAGAATTTCAGATTCCCGTCGGGCCCGATGACCGCGGCCGTGGGGAAGAACTACACCCCGATGAAGGACTCGAAGTCCCCATTCTCGAGGATGACGATCGGATAGGTCGGTTCGAGATCGGCCACCCACTTGTCGACCAGGGCGGTCTTTTCATCGGTCACGCCGATGACAACCAGGCCCTTCGCAGCTTCCTTCTCCCACTTGGAGTTGAGCTGCGGGACCTGGCCGCGGCAGGGGCCTCACCAGGTTCGGAAAACCTCGACCAGGATTGCTTTCCCTTGCAACTGTTCGAGGGCGAGCGGCGGCGTGTTGTACCACTTGACCGCCTTGATCTCGGGAGGGCGCTGGCCAATGGACTGGGCCGAAGCCGCGGTGGCGGCCACGGTGGCCACAAGGGCCAGGCTAAGGAGATGTTTCTTCATGGCGTGGTTTTCCGTACGAGGAGGCGCTCGGATCATCCGTGCGCCGCGCATTGGCGACGGAAGAAACAGTCTAGCCGGAGGATGGGAGCGGGCCACAACCTGACGGTCGGATACACTGCCGGAATGAGTGGCGCAAAACCCCTTCTTGCCCTGACCATCGGGGATCCGGGTGGAATCGGCCCCGAAATCGTTTACGCGAGTTTGACTGATCCGCGCGCCCTGGGGACTGCGAGGCTCTGCGTGCTCGGGCCAGCCAGCCTGCGCCCCTCGTCGGTGCCCGAGGTCCCCGACCCGCAGGCGATCTCGGAATGCGGCTGGGTCTCGACCGCCGAACTTGATCCGGGCAGCGAGCTGGTCATCGGCCAGGCCTCTGCCGCCGGTGGGCAGGTGGCCCTTGCCGCCCTCCGGAAAGGGGCTGAACTGGCCCTGGCCGGGGAGGTCGATGGCCTCGTGACGGCACCGGTCTCCAAGGAGTCCCTGCATTTTGCCGGGGAAAGCGTCGAGGGACAGACGAGTCTCCTGGAGCGCTGGGCAGGTTCGTCCGTGGCAGGCAAGGTCGAGATGCTCGCCATCGCGCACCGGCTGCGCGTGCTCCTGCTCACGCGTCACATGGCCACGGCCGAGGCCCTGTCCAGGATCGATAGCGATACGGTCCTCGATCGCCTGCGCCTGCTCGCGCAGCATTTGCCAGGGATCGGGATTCCCTCACCCCGGATCGCTCTCGCGGGCGTCAATCCCCATGCGGGGGAGGGAGGCCGTTTTGGAAACGAGGAGATCGAGATCCTGGGCCCGGCTGTTTCCCGCGCGCGCGGCGAGGGCATCAATGTTGTGGGACCTCTCCCCCCCGATACGGTGTTCTTGCGCGGGGCCGAAGGAGAGTTCGACGCGGTGCTCGCCCTCTATCACGACCAGGGGTTCATCCCGGTCAAATTGCACGCGCCGCGCGAGGCACTGACCTTGCTGCTCGGCTTGCCCTACCTGCGCATCAGTCCGGCCCACGGAACGGCCTTTGACATTGCCGGCCAGGGCAAGGCGGACGCGACCAATCTCATCCGGGCCGTGGAACTGGCGGCGCAACTGGTGCGCCGGCGCGCGGGGTCTCAGCCCTCCGGGGTTTCCAGTCTCGCCAGCGCGCGGGCATAGGAAGCGGCGGCTTCGCCATCGGGGTGGCCGAGGGAGGCCGCTCTCTCGAAGGCATCGCTCGCCGCAGAGAGAATGCCCGCGGTCCCTCCGGGCCAGGCCAGATCCGGATCGGTCTCCCCGTGGACCAGGAGCAGCAGTCCCGTCGTCCAGGCGAGAGCCATGGGTTCTCTGACGACCGACTCGCCTTCCCGAGCGATTTGCAAGCCCGCTTCCAGCCAGGCACGCCTCCGGTCGGGGTCCGACTCACGCTCGGCAGATGCCAGGGTGAGGCCGAGGTGGGTGGCCAGGACATCCCAGCCCGCCGGGTCCCTGGGGCTCCAGGTGAGGGCGGCCCGCGCCCGGGCAATGGCCTCGATCGGGTGGCCTGCCCGACGCTCGCGTTCAAAGCGGACCCATTCGATGCGCGTCAGGAGTTCGGCGGCGGGGGCGACGAAGGCAGAGGGCCCAGATCGATCCGGGTGTGGGCTTGGTGCGACGAACAGCGGAACAGCCAGGCAGCAAAGGGCGATCACCCATCCAAGAGCGCGCTTCACTGCCGACACCCCCGGTCCAGGCCCCGGGCCAGCAGGGCGATGGTGACGGGGACGGTCAGGGCGAAGATGACCAGCATGGAGCCCGGGATGGAACCGGGATCCAGGCCGGTTCCAAGGTCCGCGATGATCGCGGGCAGGCTCGCACCGGGAAGCCAGCCAGATCCCCAGCCGGAAGACCAGGCCCACGAGAGAACCGCGAGGGGTGCGGTGAACGCGATGCCCGGTCGTGTCCATGCTCCAGCCGCTGCGGCGATGGCGCACCAGAATGCGAGGGGCACGGCGAACCGCGCAATGAGGGCCAATAAGCCCCCCAGGGGGTGGGTGCTCCGGGCCACCCAGAGGATGGAATTCGACGGAATGACCATCCCGGCCCCGCTGGCATTGCGCCGCACCCACAGGGTCGCTGCCTGGCCGCTGCGCGGGCCCCGCGCGGGCAGGCTGAGATCGAAGGCATCTCCCACCAGACGGATCGCGGTCCACTCCCGTGGCTGCGCGCCCTCAGGCTCCTGGCCCCAGACCATGCCGACGGCAACCTCTGCGGTCGGCCTGCCCCCTGGCAGCAGAAGCGGGCGGACGCGCAGGGACGAATCGAAAGGTAGGTCGGGGGGGACGAACAGGGCGAGGGAGCCCTTTTCATCGGGCCCGGCCAGCACCAGGGCGCGGTGGGTGGCACTGCCCCTGGCGCGTTCGTGGCCAGATGAACCGCCTGATGCGATCTCGGCCGCGCCTGCGATGGCCAGCAGGCCTGCGCTGCCCGCCAGGGTCACCCCGGCGAGGGCCGCGGTGGCGATCAGGCTGCGCCCGGGCCGTCGCGCACCGATCCACAGCGCATCTCCTGATCGCCATTGCGATCCAATGGTCGCAGCCGCCAGGAGGGACATGAAGCCCACGATCGGCGTGAGGACGGACCAGACCCCCCGACGCGCGAGGGCGGCGTTGCTCTCCCCGGTGGTGAGGGTGGGCAGGACCAGATCGGGGGACCAGTCGTGGGAGCAGGCCAGGAAAAGGAGTGCGCCGAAAAGGAAGAGGGTGACCGGCGGCGCCGCACGCCGGAGATAGAAGCCGGTGAGTCTCCAGCCCGGGCTCATGGCCCGGTTTGCTCCCCGGAAAGACCCGCCCCTTGCTGGCCATCCTGGACGGAGCGGTAGATCTCGATCAGGGCATGGGTATCCGGCGCATCACCGAGAACCTCCTGCGGGGAACCCTGGGCGATCAGGTGTCCGTCCACGAGCACGGCCAGGCTGCTCTTCGGAGTGAGCACGTCTTCGATGCGGTGGGACGCGAGGATGACGGCGGAGCCGCGCGCGGTCGCTTCTTCCAGCAATGACTCGAAGACCACAAAGCCGGTGGCATCCAGACCGGCGGTCGGCTCATCGAGCAGGAGCAGGTTGGGCTCGTGCTGGAAGGCCTGCGCCAGACCGAACCGGCGCAGCATGCCGCGGCTGAAACGCCCCAGGTGTGTTCGTGACTCTGCTCCGAGACCGACCCGAACGAGCATGGCCTCCGCGCGGGCACGACGGGTCTTGCGGTCAAGGCCCTGGAGGGAGCCGAGCAATTCGAGAGCCGTGCGCGCCGTGAGTTCCGCTGGGAAGGGTGACTCCTCCGGGAGAAACCCGACGCGGGAGCGAATGGAACCCCGCGCGGGGTTGCCGCCGAATACCTCGACGCTTCCCTTCGAGGCCCGCTCCACCCCGGCGATGATCTCGAGCAGGGTGCTCTTGCCGGATCCGTTCGGCCCGATCAGACCCAGGCGTGCGCCGTGCTCCAGCTTGAGATCGATGCTGGACAGGATGGTCCTGCGCTGGAGACCGAGCCCCAGGACGATGGTCTTCGACAGGCCTCGAGTAAGAACCGCGGGGCGGGGGCCCTGTTCCGGCTCGCCAGGGCGAGCAGTGGGGGAGGGATCGGGTGCATTCACGCTGGACTCAGTATCCAGGGGAGTTCGAGGCGGAACAATCGGCGACAGCGGATGGGTATGCTGTTTCCAGTGCCTGAGATCTTTGTACTGGGAGGCCTCGATGTAGGCCGCTCCTACCGGATCGACTCCGAAACCGTCCTCGGACGCGGAGCCGACGCGGGAATCCGCCTGTCTGGCCGGTCAATCAGCCGCCATCACGCCCGTATTGCGAGGGACGCTGGGCGGTGGTTCATCGAGGATCTGGGCTCCACCAACGGGGTCTCGGTGGATGGCAAGCGCATCGAGCGCCACATCCTGGAGGATCTGGACGAATTCAAGGTCGGGGACCTGCCCCTCCGTTTTCGGGCCGAGGTCCAGGTGGATGACCCGGATCTGGCCTTCGAGGACGGGCCGGCCGCTCCCACCGCCCCTGCAGCGCCCCTCCCGGAGGACGGTGGGCTGGAGCTGGAAGACGGCGGGCTGGAGCTGGAGGCCGCGCCCGCAGCTCCCGTTCCTGCCGTGCAGCCAGCGCCGGCTCTTTCGCCGGCTATGGCCGAGTATCAGGCGCGCCGTGCCAGCATTCTGGCCGAGGGCGCCGGCCGGGCTGGTCTCTTCCGCGGCGAACTATCCCAGCAGCCCCTCTGGATCCGCGCCCTGGCCTATGCCTGCGTTGCCGGGATCTTCGCCGGCTTGCTCTACCTCGCCGTGCGCCTGGTCACCACCCTGCGCGGCGCCTGACCCGTCAGGGTCCGGGTCGGTCACGGAACAGCAGCACACCAGGCCTCGATCAGGCGCTCCGCCGCCTTGTCCCACGTCTGCTCGCAGGCCAGGCGGCCGCGTGCCACAAGCACGTCCGAGGGGGTTGCGAGGGCGCTGCGTATTTTTTCGGCGCAGTCGGCCGGGTCGTCGCCATGGAAGGCTGGCACTTCAGGGCCGGCCACCTCGGCCATGGCCCCTCCCCCGGCGATGGTCAGGGGTGTACCAGCGCGCATGGCTTCCAGCACGGCGATGCCGAAACCCTCGTAGTGCGAGGGCAGGACGACGCACGCAGCCTGCGCATAGAGACGGGCGAGCACTCCATCCTCCACCGCTCCGAGGAAGCGCACGCGATCCGTTTGCCCGCGGGCAGAAGCGAGGGCACGCAATTCCGCCCCGTGTCCCCTGCGGTCGGCGCCGACGATCGTGAGGTCCGGCAGGCTTGTATCCAGGGCCAGGGCTTCCACCAGGAGCTTCAGATTCTTGCGCGGCTCGATGTGACCGACGGCGAGAAGGGGTGCGCCCGGTTCGGTGCAGCGCAGCTCGACGGGGAGGTGATCGCAGCCATTGGGGACCACATGGATGCGTGCGGGGTCGATGCCCAGCCGGGCGATGGCCTGGGTGCGAATGGTCTGGCTCGGGACGAGGACGGAGGCTGCGCGGGATAGAGACCGCTGCAGGATGAAGCGCGCGAACGGGCGACCGCTGCGCTTCCAGCGGCCGGATGGAACGAGATCGCGCAGGTCATGGCGTGTGACGGAAAGAGGCCCGCGCACGCCCAGGGGAAGGGGCAGGTGTCCGCTGTGTACCAGGTCGAAGTCCGGTAGGCCGCGGAGGGCCAGGGTTTCGGCCATGGCCCGCAGTGGTGGGGGGGCGGTGGGGATGGAGCGAGTGATGCGCTGGATGGTGTCCGGCAGTGGGAAGGGGATGCCCCCGCGGCCCTCGAGGACGGAGAGGGAGCCACCCCCCTGGCGCAGCAGTTCGGCAGCCCGGGGCAGGAGTTCCGCATTGTGGCGGCGGACTCCGCCCATGGGCTGGGAGAGGACCGAGGCGAGGACCAGCACCCGCGGCATGCCCGACTTGATGCCGTTCACGCGAGTTCGCTCCAGAGCGCCTCGACCGCTTCCGCCCAGACGGCCCAGGAATTCTCCGACGCCCACGCGGTCCCCTGCGGTGCAGCGCCGGCGGAGAGCGCGCGCTCGAATCCGTCCGCCACGGAAGCGGCGTCCGCCGGATCCACCAGGATGCCGGCATCCTGGGAGACCTCGGACTGTGCGGAGTCCGGGGGGACCAGCACAGGCGTTCCGCTGGCCAGGGCTTCGAGAACCGGGAAGCCAAAGCCCTCGGACGTCGAGAGCACCGCAACGCAGGCGGACAAGCGATAGAGCGCGGCCAGGTCCTCGGCGGGGATCGTGCCCGGGGTCGAGATCCAGCGGGAGAGACCCAACCGGGTGGCCAGGCCGAGATCGCGGCGCAACTGTGGCGTGTCCTCGCCGGTCACCACCAGCCTCAGCCGGAGTCCGCCGTTCGGGGATCGATCGTGCAGGCACGCCAGGCCCTCGATGACCCTGGCAAGGCCCTTCTTGGGGCGAATCGCGCCCGGGCAGAGCAGCAATGGATCGCCCTCGAGACGCAGCCGCGCGAGGACCACCTCGTCCACCGTTCCCCTGGGCGGATCGGGGGTGAAGGGCGGGCCCACCCCCCAGGGGATGACGCGCACCTTGCCCGGGCGGGCTGCTCCGGAGAGATCCCGCATCACGTGGGCGCTGGGACAGATGACCCTATCGGCGCGGCGTGGGCCGAACCAGGCCCAGAACCTGTGCCCCGGGCCGGCGTTCTCCTGCACCCCGTGGCGCCAGGGCAGTTCGTGGATGGTCTGGACCCGCGCTCCCTTGCCGCGAATGGGGAAGGCCGAGATGAAGGAATGGATGCCCGCCAGGCCCAGCCTGTCCGCTTCCCTCGGCAGAACCCGTCGGCGCCAGTGGCGCTCGTCGACTCCCTCAGCGGGCAGTAGCCGGTGCACCTCGATGTTGCCCCGGTCTTCCAGGGCCTGGATCCCTTCCGTGACCGCCCGCACGACCCCTGCGGGGAAGGGGCGAGCCAAGGGAGAACAATCGAAGCCGACGCGCATGCCGGAGAGGCTAGCGTTTACCCTCTCCGGCATGGACTCCAAGAAAAAGGTCCTCTTCCTCTGCACCGGCAATTCTTGCCGAAGTCAAATGGCGGAGGGTTGGCTCCGACACCTGGCGGGAGATCGGATGGACTCCCTCTCCGCTGGAACTCATCCATCCTTCGTCCACCCGAGTGCAATCCGGGTCATGGCGGAAGAGGGGGTCGATCTCTCCGGCCACACCTCGGATGGCTTGACGGCGCATCTGAATGAACCGCCAGATCTGGTGATCGCGGTGTGTGCCGCCGCTGCGGACCGCTGCCCATCCTTTCCGGGTGAGGTGCCCGTCCTGCGCTGGCCCGTCAGCGATCCGGTCACCGCGGGCACGGCCGAAGAGGGATTGCCCGAGTTCCGTCGCATCCGGGATGAACTGAAGGGGCGCATCGAGGTCTGGCTAGCGGACGGGGCCGCCCCCCTGGGGGAAGCGGGGTCCGGCAACTCCGAATGCCAGGCGGAGCCGTGAACCCGGGTCTTCAGGGACGCAACGTCCTGATCACCGGCGCTTCGGGGGGGATCGGGCGGGCCATCGCCGAGGCCTTCGCCGCAGAAGGCGCCAACCTGGCGCTCCTGGGCAACCGACACTCCGAGGAGTTGGCCGCCTTCGTGGCGGGCCAGTCCTGGGCCGAGCGCGCTTTTCTGGCGAGTGCAGACGTTTCCCGTGCGGACGAGGTGGACGCTGCCTTCGACCTGGCGCGCGAGCATTTCGGGCGACTCGATGTCTGCGTGTCCTGCGCGGGCCTCTGGCCGAAAGAGGACACCCCACTGCACGGCATGCATGCCGAACGGGTCGAGAACACCATCGGTACCAATCTGCTGGGTTCCATATGGACGGCGCGGGCCTTCCTGCGCGGCTTGGCCGAGGATGGCCCCCATGCAGATGGAGGGGGCGCGTCCCTGGTCCTGATCGGATCCACGGCGGCGCGCTTCGGGGAGAGCGGGCACGCCGACTACGCGGCCGCCAAGGCTGGCCTGCAGGGCCTGCTCCTCAGCCTGAAAAACGAGATGCCGGACATCGATCCGCGGGGACGCGTCAACCTGATCGAACCGGGATGGACTGCCACGCACATGGCGCGGCCAGCCCTGGATGACGACGACCGCTTGCGTGCCGCGGTGCGCACAAGCGCCCTGCGCCAGATCGGAAACGCCTCCGACGTGGCGGCGGCCACGGTCTTTCTGTCCTCGCCGACCCTGTCGGCGCACCTGAGCGGTGTGACCCTGCCGGTGTCTGGCGGCATGGAAGGCCGCGTGCTCTGGGATCCGGTCGACATCGACCTCGACTCGATCCGAACACGGATCGAGCGGGCGCGCACCCCTGGCGCATAGGCCAGGGGACGCCAGCGGGTCAGAGCGAGCGGTGCAGCGGGGCGGGTTCCTGCCCCTCGGGTTCCGTCGCCAGGCGGTACGCGGCCAGGGTGTCGCGGGCGGACTGGCGCCAGGTGAACTCGCGCGAGCGCGCCTCTCCCTTGGCCACGAGGTCCCGGGCGATCTCCTTTTCCGTCAGCACCTGGTGGGCGGCGGTGTAGATCTGTTCCTCGTCGGTCGGTTCCACCAACCAGGCCGCATCGCCAAGGACTTCCGGCATGGAGGTGACACAACTGGCCACCACCGGCGTGCCGCAGGCCATGGCCTCGAGGGGCGGGAGTCCAAAGCCCTCGTTGAGGCTGGCGAATAGAAACAGGTCAGCCTGGGCGTAGAGCAGGGGCAGTTCCCGCTCGCCCACGTCCTGGCGCCATTCGATCCGCGCGCGCGCTGGAGAAGCCTCGACGCGCTGCAAGAAGTCCTTGCATCCAAAACCGCGCGGGCCAGCGATCACCCAGCGGTGGGGTAGTCCGTCCGCGACCAGGCGCTCGAAGGCGCCCAGCATGCGCAGGTGGTTCTTGCGCGCATCCACGCGGGAGACGGTCAGGACGTATGGCGCGCTGGCCGGAGGAACCGAGGGGGGGAGATGCCGAGCGATGTGATCGCAACCCAGGCCGACGACCGAAATGCTTCCCGGAAACACGCCCATGTGCATGACCACCTCGGCCCCGACGTACTCTGTCGGGACGAGAATTCGCTTGGCCCGTTTCACCGCCGCGCGGAGACCTTCTGCCATCTTGCTGGCCACGCCCGGGTCCAGGTAGCCCGCATCCATCAGACAGTGGCAGTCGTGTACCGTGACCACCTCGACCGCTTGCCTGACCGGGAGCACGTTTGTGCTGGTGTGGTGGAATACCTCGCAACCACCCACGAGGTCATCAACGCCCTTGTTGAGCAGGCGCAGGAGTGTGGGGGTCCAGCGTGCCGGGAAGCGCATGCGCAGCAATTCGGCCCCGCTCTCCGCCAGCCCCAGTTCCTCCGCGCCAAATCGCGCCGGTGCCAGGGTGTAGCCGAACAGGCCCAGATTCTTGCCAAAGCGGGCATCGATCAGTCCGCGCACCAACTCCCGCGTGTAGCGGCCGATGCCTTCCCTGTTGACGAGGGCTGGGCGGTAGTCGATTCCGGTGCGCATGACAGGGGCGGCGTCAGCTGGCGAGCCAGACGCCGAGGGGGAACAGGCCCGGGGCCAGGAACCAGGCCAGAGGGCGTTTAGCGATGGGCAAGCAACCGATGCTCATGAGGGCCATCAGGGAACCGACCGCGATCAGGGCCTCTGTGAGAAAGGTGGCGTAGGCCGCGCCTTCGGCTCCCATTCTGGGAACGAGCATCCAGTTGCCGATTCCATTTGCGATCAGACCGGTGGCAACCACGGCCAGTACGCGCATTCCGGACCCTGAAGCGATGAGCGCTGTCAGGAGAACGCTGCCCGCGTAGACGGTGACGCTGGCCGCGAGTAGCCAGCGCAGGCTCGGGGCTGCCCCGACGTAGTCCTCGCCGAAGACGATGAGCAGCCAGGATTCCGTGTGGGGCAGGAGCAGGCCACACACGAGGCTGGCGCAGGCGATCAGGGGCGGGCCGAGGCGGGACACCGCCAGCGCCAGATCTCCCTTCCGGTGACGGCGAACCAGCCAGGGCAGGGCCACGGAGGTCACCATTCCCGCGCCCATGACCAGCCAGGTCATCGTCCGCATGGCGGCGTTGTAGCGCCCGAGTTCGGCCTCGCCTCCGTAGGCGCGCACGAACAGGTTGTCCAGGTAGAAGTAGCTCTGCTGGCAGATGGCAGCCAGACCCAGGGGCAGGGCGAGGCGCAGCAGGCTGTCCCGGGCGGGTGAACTGTCCGGGTCGGGTGGGGGTTCGGGGGCGGGGGCGGGAATGTGCT
>Ga0310342_100002925_pt1 | contig 11127 bp, 8 predicted proteins | sample S15DNA20500_MG_FD_206155 | JGI IMG/M metagenome (GOLD analysis project Ga0310342, IMG submission 206155) | Marine microbial communities from station ALOHA, North Pacific Subtropical Gyre - S1503-DNA-20-500_MG | ecosystem: Environmental > Aquatic > Marine > Oceanic | place: Pacific Ocean: North... | reverse complement strand
CGGGAAACCAAGCAGGATATGCGGGGCGCGGAAATAAGGGATCACGTTGTTGGTGTACATCTGCTGGTCCGGCGAATCCGTGTAGACCAGGTCCTGATGATCTGTCCAGGTAATCAGGTCATCCGAAACAGCCGTACGAATCGCGCGGATACCGGCTGGTTTCCAGTTATCCGCCTCGGTGACCCCCTCGGTAAAATAACGCCAGTAGGCACGGTACTTCTCGATCGCGGGATCCCAGAACCCAATATTGGTAGAATCAAAAGCCCCGTTGGTGATCACCGCCTTGTCGTGGGCCTTTTCCCAGTGGATGCCGTCGGCCGACTTGAACAGCAACATCCCCCCGTCTCGCATGAGACCACCAAAGGCCTTCATCCGTTCATCCGCCGGGCAACCCGGTCGCTGGTCCAGGAAGGGGCTGAAGTTATGACTGCCGGGACCTTTCCAGATGATGTTGTTCTGCTTTGAGCCATCATGCTCATGGAGTCCAAGCTCCGGTTTCACCCAGTGAATGCCGTCGCTGCTTTCCGCATAGCAGGTAACCTCGCTGTTGGTCGGCTGGATCTGGTTATTGACCAGGTCAAAATTGAATCCCCGGTGGTAAAGACGGTAAAGATCCCCATCCTGGATCACCGTGTGGTAACCGGAAGAGGTCCCTTCCCATGGCTGGTTGTGATGAATCACCTGTTCACGAGGGATCGGGTGATGAAGCTGATAATCAACCTTGCCCCGCGTACTCTCCACCAGGAAATCATCCAGGAATAACTCGCGGCGGCTCCCGATCGCGACCACCGTGTCCCCCCTTCGATTCCGCTGCCGTGCGGCCAGGGGTGAAGCAAGAAGGCCACCGGCAACCAGTGCCCCGGCCTGTCCAAGAAATAAACGACGGTTGGTATTTCCCGAGGGATGCAAGCTGTGCATGCTGGAGTCCTCATTACTGGATCGCGGATGGGTTTCCCAGACCCCATGATAGCGGCCCGGCTGCGCTGTTGTTATCTACCGGTCAAGGAGATTGGCAATTCCCTGCCCCGGCACGCTATGATGAATGAAAGGGACCACTATTCCCCCGGTTTTCATAGACAATCATCGCGAGGCCGCTGGCATGAACCATCACGCCCTTTTCCCCTTTCGGATCCTGCTGGCTCTCGGCCTGCTCATCATCACGACCCCCCTGTCCGCTGACAAACCAGCTCTGGCACCTGCCGACTGGTCGATGCAATCCCCACGTGACGAGATCCGACCGGCGTTCAGTTACCTGCCCAAAGGGGGTCCTGGCCAGTCAGGCAGCCTGGTGATCGAGGCGGATGAGCGAGAGGGACTGTTCGGATGGTGGCAGAGAACTTACCCCATCGAGGGAGGCCAGTATCACCAGTTCTCGGTTCTTTACCGCAGCTCGGGTATCGAGATCCCCCGTCGTGCGGTGGTCGTGCGAATCCTCTGGCGGGACCAGGATGGCAAGGTAGTCAAGCATGATGAGCCCTCTTTTGCATCGTATCGACCGGGAGAACGCCCGCGAGCAGAACCCGAGTTCCCCGCGGAAGAGACCACGCAAAAAAATGGCTGGACCCGTATCTCGGGACTTTACCATGTTCCTTCCGATGCCCGACAGGCGATCGTGGAACTCTCCTACCGCTGGGCAGCGGCTGGCCGCGTGGAATGGTCCGAGGTAACACTGCAGGCGGTCGAGCCGCCCAAGCCACGCACCGTACGGCTGGCGACGGTTCATTACCGACCCCAGCAGGGGACGACGGCCGCCGAGAAGTGCCATCTGTTTGCACCGATGATTGCCGAGGCGGGTAAGCACAAAGCAGACCTGGTCGTCCTGCCCGAGACCCTCACCTTTTTTGGTAGTGGCAAGAAGTATGCCGAGTGTGCCGAATCGATTCCCGGACCCTCCACCCGTTACTTCGGCAGCCTGGCAAAAAAATACGACCTCTATATCGTGGCCGGCCTGCTGGAACGTGACAGGCACCTGGTCTACAACGTCTCGGTGCTGATTGGGCCGGATGGGAAGGTCGTGGGAAAGTACCGCAAGGTTACTTTGCCACGTGGTGAAATCGAGGGAGGGATTACACCCGGGACGGAATACCCGGTCTACCAGACCCGTTTTGGCAAGGTCGGCATGATGATCTGTTACGACGGCTTCTTTCCCGAGGTCGCCCGGGAACTCAGTAACCAGGGTGCGGAGGTCATCGCCTGGCCGGTCTGGGGATGCAACCCCATGCTGGGTGCCGCCCGGGCCTGTGAAAACCATGTTTACGTGATTAGCAGTACCTATACCGATGTCTCCTCTAACTGGATGATCTCAGCTGTTTACGGCCATGATGGCAAACCCCTGGCGCAGTCCACCGAGTGGGGAACCGTGGCGATTGCCGAGGTCGACCTGGGCAAACCCCTGCACTGGCAGAGCTTGGGTGATTTCCGATCCCAGATTTCCCGTCATCGACCGGTCCTGCCAGCCGAACCACGTAAACGGATCCGGCAGGAAAAATAGCCGCGCCGTTTCTCTTTGACGGCGATCAGAGTGTGCTGTTATTACACACTGTCCTATTTTGCTTCGGCAAAATGCAGCAGGTGGTTCGTCTATGCGCAGCCCGGAATGCTTGTAAGTTCTTCAAAGTCATTCTGAATCGACTTGACGTCCAACTTCTTTTTCTTTCCTGGACACTTTTGGCATGGCAGTTGCATTAGTCCCTTCCTCGTTCGGAAAACACAATCCAAGACAGGGGCTGTTGTGTTATCCGGAGGAACTCAAGGAGAAGCTAAAAATGGAACGAAGATTTTTCATAATAACCATGATGTTACTAGGACTTTTCGCGGCACCTGTTGATGCCCAGCGGATAACAAAACGGCCGCGTGACCTGGATATTGACCGCCCGCATGAAGATGACTGTATCCGTGCCGGAATCCTGCGGAATCCGGACGTCCTGATGGCCGGTGACCATTTCGTAATGGTGGTCGGTCTGCAGAACCACTGCCGCCATATCGCGCTTGTGAACGTGGATATTTACCTGGTCCAGGGTGACTTCCGGGTCCAGATCGGAGCCGGTCAGATCGCACTCGACGGCCCGGAAGGTGAAATGTTGTACCTTCGACCCCTGGTCCCCAGGCACATTCGATCGGGCCGTTACAGCCTGGTGATGGTAGCCCAGGAGCGTGGCGGAAGTACCGAGCTTGATCGCACGGGCGTCTATGTCCGAAATCAACATCGACTTCGACCCTATGATGACCGTCCCGAGCACCTGGAAAGTGGCTCGGACGGTGGTCCGGTCGATGAACTGGAAAATGACCTGGGAACGGTACGTCCCCAGATGCTTACCGGGGAAGCCACCGGCAAGGTGACCCACCTGAGCAAAAAGGGGATCACGGTAGAGCAGGAAGTGGGACCCACCGTGTCGCTCGACATGGATGCCGCGACCGTTGTTGAGGATCGCCACGGCAACCCGGCAAAGGTCTACAAGGGAGACCGCGTGCATGTCGAATTCACCGGCGATCATGCGGACAAGATAATTGTCCTGGGTAGCTGATCCAGGACACCAAACGCCCCCTTTCTGCACCCCGGGGATCATCCGCCAGAGGATGGTCCCCGGGCCTCTTTTATTGGCGGCCACGGCAGGCAGGTGCTTGTTTGTCGGTCATCCAAAGAGGTAAGCTGGTTGGCAGTTCAACTCATTCCACAAGGAGAGATCACCGATGACCGCCCTTCCACGCCATCTACTGATAACCGTTCTTGCCCTGGCCACAACCCCCTGCCTCACGGCAGCCGAAGAACACGATGCCATCAAGCCGGTACCCCGACAGGGTGGCTGGATGACACGCCATGAGAGTTTCAACAAGCGCGTCGCCCAGGGAAACGTGGACCTGGTCTTTATCGGTGACTCGATCACCCAGGGCTGGGAAGGCCGGGGCAAGGGTGTCTGGGCCACGTTCTATGGAAAACGGAATGCGGTAAACCTTGGCATAGGTGGCGATCGCACACAGCACGTGATCTGGCGACTGGACCATGACAACGTCAAGAACATCTCGCCCAAGGCGGCGGTGGTGATGATCGGGACCAATAACTCCGGAAGCAACACGCCGGAACAGATTGCCGAGGGAGTGGCCGTGATCGTCAAGCAGTTGCGGACAAAGCTCCCCGAGACCAAGGTCCTGCTGCTGGCAGTCTTCCCCCGGGGGACGGATAAGAATGACAAGCGACGACAGGTCAACGAGAAGACAAACGCCATCTTCAAGAAACTCGCCGATGGCACACATGTCCATTACCTGGACATTGGACCCAAGTTCCTCCAGGACGATAGCACGCTGACCCGCGAGATCATGCCGGACCTGCTCCACCTGAGTGAAAAGGGTTACACGATCTGGGCCGAGTCGATTGAGCCGACCCTGAAGAAACTGATGGGTGAGAAGTAAACCTGCTACCAGTTGAGCAGTCCCGGCTTTTGCTGCCTCCATCCATCATCGGATGGGAACAGCGTTTTCATCGGGGTGATCTCCAGTTCCCCGTCAAACATCTCCTCGACGATCCCTTTCCAGGTAAGGAAGTGGGGTGTTTCCAGGTGTGCCTGGAAAGCGGCTTCATCGGTATAGACCTCGTAGAGATAGAAGCGAGTGGGGACCTCTACATCCTGGTGAATGTCAAAACGAAAGCAGCCGGGCTCATCGCGTACCGAGCCCTGCGCATCACCATCGCCGGCCGAGATAAAGGCATCCACATGTTCCGGGTGGACGTTGACTGTCACAAATATCGAATGCATTCTTCTTCCTTCCCCAATCAGCGAGGTCATCATTTCGGGCACCTGGTCGGTCCCCGGGAATGATCGTACACCACTCATGGTGACGGAGAAAGCAAACCCTGACAGAGATATTGAAGCAGTCGGACAAAATACAGTACAGTGCGACTTCAGAGGCTATACTGGTTACCAGTCGATGCCTTCCCCGAGGACCGTCCCGTGAACCCTTCTCCCAAGGTCAGCCGCCGACGCATGATGCAGGCCTCGGTCTGTGCCGGTGGATTGTCGCTTTCCCTGCCAGACCTGTTACGTCTGCAAGCCGCAGGGGATGGCCCGGGGAAAAATGACACGGCGGTGATCCAGGTCTGGCTGGGGGGCGGACACAGCCAGTTTGAAACCTTTGACCCCAAGCCTGATGCCTCGGCCGAGATCCGTGGCCCCTACGGCACGGTAAAGACGCTCTTTCCTGGAATCTCCTTCTCCGAAAAAATGCCGCTTACCGGCCAGGTCGTGGACCGTACGGCCATCATCCGCAGTATTGCCCATGGCAACAACGGCCATTTCGTCGCTGCCCACTGGTGCTCGACAGGCTACATCGGCACCAACAACCGTTCCTCGCACCCCTCCTCGGGATCCCTTGTCTCTCGCTTCCGCGGCCCGAACCGGCCCGGCATGCCGGCCTACGTGCTGCTCTCGGAGGAACAGACACGCAACCCGGAGATCGGGAGTGTGATGGGATCGAGCCACCTGGGCGCGCGCCATGCTCCCTTTACCGTCCTGCAGGATTCATTCAAATACAATTTCCGGCAGGACAAGCTACACGATGCCACCTCGAACCTGGAACTCGCCAATGACGTGACGCTGGAGAGAGTGGGGGATCGCCGTTCCCTGCTGCGGTCACTTGACCGGTTTGAACGCAACGTGGACAACCGGCGAACCATGCGAGGCATGGACCGGTTCAACGAACTCGCCTTCAACATGGTGACCACCGGCAAGGCCCGGGACGCCTTTGACCTGGAAAAAGAAAGCAAGGCGACCCGCGACCTTTACGGCCCCCACCGCTGGGGCCAGTCCGCCCTGCTTGCCCGGCGACTGGTGGAAGCGGGAGTGACCTTCGTCACGATCAACACGGCACCCGATTCACTCTGCTGGGACTGGCATCTCAATATCGTCAATGACGACCGGCCCGCCGACGGTTCGGACGGCCCCAGCCGGGGCATGGATATCTCCGGGCCGCCACTGGACCGCATGCTCAGTGCCCTGGTGACCGACCTTTACCAGCGCGGGCTGGACAAGAAAGTGCTGCTGGTCGTGTGGGGCGAGTTTGGCCGCACACCACGAATCAACCCGACCGGTGGCCGCGACCACTGGGGACAATTGATGAGCATCCTGATCGCCGGCGGCGGACTCAAGGTGGGACAGGTGATCGGGGCCTCCAACGCCAACGGGGAAGTTCCCAGCGATCGACCGATCCACCCGACCGATGTGCTGGCAATGATTTACCGGCACCTGGGAATCAATACCAGCCTGCACACCGAAACCCTGGAAGGCCGCCCATTTCCAATTCTTCCCAGTGGTGAGCTGATTCCGGAATTGATCTAGGCAGGGGGCAGGAATGTTGCAGATCGGTAGTTTCCCGACCGGTGGCTGCCGGGGAACCTCACGGCGGGCTTTCCTGCAGGCATCCTTCGGACTGCCACTGCTTGGCAGCTCCCTGCTTTCCGCGGAAAAAACTGCCCTCTCACAAGCCCGCTCGGTGATCCTGCTCTGGCTCTGGGGTGGTCCCAGTCACCTCGATACGTTTGACCCCAAGCCGGATGCCCCGGCCACGGTTCGCGGCCCCTTCTCGACCATTCCCACCCGCATCCCGGGAATCCGTTTTAGTGAACTGTTCCCCCGGCTGGCCGCACGCAACGACCGCTTCTCGCTGGTCCGTTCCAATGTCAACCATTCCAACGCCCACCATGTGGCCGGCTCCATTGCACTCTGCGGCAGCCCAGGCCGTGGCGACGACAAGGACTATGACCCGAACTTTGGCTCGATCGTGCAGCGGCTTCACCGGGGGCGCCAGGATCTTCCCCCGTTTATTGCCGTGGGACCGGGACACCTGAACACGGCCGCCGGAGATATCAAGGCCTACGGGGGCGGCGTCTGGGGACCTGCTTTTGATCCCTTCCCGGTCCGCTGCTCCGAAATCGATGATGTGCAACTTCCCAGCCTGAAGCTTCTGGAGGGTCAGACGCTTGCCAGGCTCAGCGACCGCTCACAACTTCAGCGAGAGCTGGAGAAGATCCGCCGCATGGACCGCCATCCGGGTCCAAGGCAATGGAGCAACCACTTCCAGCGAGCCTACCGGCTGATCACCTCCGAGGAAGGCCGACAGGTTTTTGACCTGGCGTCGGAAGATCCGCGGACACGCGGACAGTACGGACATACCCAGTTTGGCCAGAGCTGCCTGCTGGCACGACGTCTGGCCGAGGCCGAGGTGCCCTATATCCAGGTCAACTGGAGTGAGTACGTGGAGAATATCTACGACAACCGTACCGATTTCGGCTGGGATACCCACTGGCTAAATTTCGAGAACATGGCCGAACGACATGGCCCGATCCTGGACCGTTCACTCTCGGCACTGCTGGATGACCTCCAGCAGAAGGGGCTGCTCGATACCACGCTGGTTGTGGCCATGGGAGAATTCGGCCGAACCCCCACGATTTCCAAAAATGGTGGGCGGGATCACTGGGAACGATGTTACTTTTCCATCTGGGCCGGCGCCGGTATCCAGCCGGGCCGGGTTATTGGAGAAAGTGATCCTCATGGGAATGACCCGCTCTCCGATCCGGTCACCCCGTTGATGGTGGGCACCACGATGCTGGACCAGTTGGGCATTCATAGCGAGCAGCGAGCCAAGCTGCGCGTGCTTCCCGAGGGCAAGCTGATCGAACAACTACTCTAGCGACCCTTGATGGAGTGACCCGGTCCATGAAACCTGCAGCTGGATTCCTGCTCGCCAGCCTTGTCGCCATCACCTGGCTACCGGCCCCGCCGGCCACCGGCGAGCCGCCAGAGCAGTTGACTCGCGATGGGCTGCTCAAGCGAGATCCCTGCTACGTGCCGGGAGCTGAACGGATCGTCTTTTCCAGCCGGCACCGTTCTCCCCGGATGGTTCTTTTACAACTGGAACTGGAATCAGGAAAAATTGACCGGCTAAACCCGAAATCGAACCTGGTCGAGATGGCTCCCTCCTACAGCACCGACGGCGGGATTTTCTGTTTCCAGCGGCTGACCGGGAACGATGAGACCGCTTTCGTCATCCAGCAGACCGAGCCGTCAAAGACCCGGCAACTGACCGGTTCACGGAAGGTGAACTGGAACGTCCAGGTCAGCCCACTGGGAGATGAAGTGGCCTATAACCTCTCCGGTCAGATCTACCTGCGGTCGCTGAAAACAGACAAGGAAGTGCAGTTGACCGATTCAGCCGGCCGGAATGACTGGCCGAGTATTTCGCCGGACGGAAAACAGGTCGCCTTCTCCTCCAGCCGGGACGGTAACTATGACCTCTACGTGATCGAGCGAGAGAGCTCGCAGGTGAGACGCCTGACCACGGCCGAGGGCCTGGACATGCGGCCGCGCTGGTCACCAGACGGCAGCCATATCCTCTTCACGAGTAACCGCGACGGCAACTACGAGATCTACCAGGTCGCCAGCGATGGAAGTGGCCTTGAGCGGCTCACCAGGCACGCCGAGCAGGACGATTATGCCTGCTGGCATCCGGACAGCGGGCAGATCGCCTGGATCAGGGAACACGAGGGACGATTTGACCTGTTCCGCATGTCGCTCCCCAAACAGACCAAGTGACTTGCCTCACCGTCACTTCCCTCGCCACAATAGAGTCGTTCCGCCTTTCACCCCGGGCTTGTCCATGTCCAATCGACTCCAGTCGCTCTCGCTTTCCCTGCTCGTCCTGCTGGCCGGGACCACCACGGCAACGGCAGCCGGAAAGGTCGATTTTGAATTCGATGTACTGCCACTCCTGCGCGCCCACTGCTTCCGCTGCCACGGCAAAGAGAAACAGGAAGCAGGACTTCGGCTGGATCGCCGCCAGGCGGCCCTGACCGGCGGCGAGAATGGACCGGTGATGGTCTCCGGCAAGCCGGCCGAGAGCATCCTGATCGAGCGGATCCGTTCCATCGATGACTCAGCCCGAATGCCGCTTGAATCCCGGCAACTCCGGGACGATGAGATTTCCGTGCTCGAACGCTGGATCGCTGACGAAATGCCAGGCCTGAGGGATGTTGATGATACAGGGCAGCACTGGGCATTCCAGCCCATCCTCTCTCCACCACTTCCCGAAACCCCAGGCACACGCTGGCCAAGAAACCCGATCGATTCGTTCATCTGGCAGCAGTTAAGTCGGCAGGGCCTGGAGCCAGCCCCCCGTGCCGAAGCACAGGTCCTGGCCCGCCGCCTGTTTCTTGACCTGGTCGGCATCCCCCCCACGCCCGAGCAACTGACAGCCTTCCTGGAAGACTCCTCGCCCGACGCCTACGAGCAGCTGGTCGATCGCTTGCTTGGCTCACCCCATTTCGGGGAACGCTGGGGACGGCACTGGCTGGATGTGGCCCGCTATGCCGACAGTGCAGGCTATGAAGCGGACATCCCACGCAGGATCTGGCACTACCGGGACTGGGTGATTCGCGCCTTCAACCAGGACAAGCCGCTGGACCAGTTCGTGATCGAGCAACTCGGCGGGGACCAGCTCGAGGGAGCCACCGAAGCGATGCGGGTGGCAACCGGATTTCACTGTAACGCCATCAAGGATGGTGGCGTCCGACACGAGTCGGTATTTGACCGCGTCAATACGACCGGGGCTGTCTTCATGGGCCTGACATTCGAGTGCGGCCAGTGCCATGATCACAAGACCGACCCACTCACGCAGAAGGAGTACTACCAGCTCTACGCTTTTTTTAACACGGGCATGATCACACCGTTGGACCTCGGCGACGAGGAGATCAAGAAGCAACGTGCCGAAGCGAACGCGCGCGTCGCGGCCATCGATGCCCGGCTGGCAGAAATTGAGAAGGAGATCGAGGCAGGGATTGATCAGCTTGTGGCCGCACGACGTGAAAACAAGGAAGGCTTGAGCGAGGGGATTCTTGCCCTCTTTGATATTCCCCCCACTCAGCGTTCCATGACAGACCTCAAGCAACTGGTCACTTTCTTCCGGCTTGAGCATGCCGAACACAAGCGGCTGCTGGAATCCAAGCCAGGACTACTGGCCGGACTCCCGGAAGCCGACACGACACTGGTAATGACCCACAGCCCCCAGCCAACCCACCTGTTTGTCCGCGGCGACCACACGCAGCCGGGCGAGCAGGTCCAAAGCGGCATCCCTGCTTTCCTTCACCCGCTTCAGTCGGAGAAAGAAAACCCTCTCCATCCCAACCGGGCCGACCTGGGTCGCTGGATCGTGGACCGCGAGAATCCCCTCTTTGCCCGTGTCACGGCCAACCGGTTCTGGATGCGGCTTCTGGGCACACCGATCGTCAAACCAGAAAATGATTTCGGGGTGCAGACCCCGCGGCCGCGGCATCACCAGCTTCTCGATGAGCTGGCCCACCAGATCCAGCAGTCCAACAGTATCAAGCAGTTCATCCGCCTGGTGGTCACCTCGGCCACCTACCAGCAGTCCTCGGAATTTCGCTATCGTCGTGATATTCCAGACGGGCTGTTCCTGGGCCAGCAGCGGCTGCGACTGGAGGCAGAGATCCTGCGGGACAACGCCCTGGCGGCAAGCGGCCTGCTGGTAAACCGGGTCGGGGGCCGGAGCGTCTTTCCTTACCAGCCAGAGGGGATCCTCGCCTTCCGGGCAACGCCTGCCACCTGGACCGAGAGCAGCGGGCCGGATCGTTATCGACGGGGGATGTACACGCACGTCTGGCGGCTCACACCGCACCCGATGTTCACACTCTTTGACGGGCCTGAAATGACGACCAGCTGCACCCGCCGCACCCGGTCGAACGTGGCCGTACAGGCACTGGGACTACTCAACGACCCGACCTTCGTCGAGGCGGCCCAGGCAATGGGCGCACGGCTGATCGAGGAGGCTCCATCAGACGAGAAGCGGATCGACCGGCTGTTCCTTCTCTGCCTTGGTCGCAGGCCAAGTGAGCAGGAACAGCAACTGACAGGTCAGCTCTTCATCGAACAGCTGGCGATCTTCCAGGAAAATGAGAACCTGGCTGCCGCCGCCGTGGGAGAATACCATCTCCCTGGCACGAACCTGGCAACGCAAGCGGCCTGGGTTGCCGTCAGCCGGACGATCATGAACCTGGACGAGTTTATTACCCGCGAGTAGAGCAATGCTTTCACGCAGGACATTTTTCAAGCGGACTCGCCAGGG
>Ga0310342_100002923_pt1 | contig 11129 bp, 3 predicted proteins | sample S15DNA20500_MG_FD_206155 | JGI IMG/M metagenome (GOLD analysis project Ga0310342, IMG submission 206155) | Marine microbial communities from station ALOHA, North Pacific Subtropical Gyre - S1503-DNA-20-500_MG | ecosystem: Environmental > Aquatic > Marine > Oceanic | place: Pacific Ocean: North... | reverse complement strand
CGGCCCGGTCTTGCGCGGACTCCGGCGTCTGCGTCGCCGTGTGGGACGTTTGGTGCGTTCCTGACCATCTGTCGCAGACGAGAAAGGCTTGATTCCAGTCTCTAAGGGACCCTCTTCAAGGGCGAAGTCGAGACGTCGACGTCCCTTATCCACCTTCACAAACTTCACCTTCACGCGGTTGCCAAGCGTGATGACACGGCCGTTGTTTACCCCTTTCAAGGTGTGCTGTTGATCATCGAAAGTATAGTAGTCATCGTCGAGGGAGGAGATATGCACCAGCCCTTCGACGAAGAAGCTATCAAGTTCGACGAAGAAACCATAAGCATGAACACCGGTGACAAATGCCTCGAAGGTATCTCCCAGTTTGTCCGCCATGAACTGGACCTTCTTCCAATCGATGTAGCGACGCTCAGCCTCCTCGGCTTTACGCTCACGCTCAGAGCAGTCGACACCAATACGTTGCAGGTCAGCTTGTAGCTTCTCTACATCAAATTGCTGTTGCTTGGTGCTACCGAGATCGGCCTTCTGCAGACGATGTATCACCAGGTCCGGGTACCTTCGAATAGGCGATGTGAAATGCGTGTAGCGTTCCGAAGCCAGACCAAAGTGGCCGATATTATTTGGCTGGTATCGTGCTTGTTTCATTGTTCGAAGCATCAAATAGATGATGACACGCTCACCTGGCTGCCCTTCCAGGTGCTCAACAAGACGTTGAAAATCCTTTGATTTCGGCTGCCCACGGCCACCGAAACTCAATCCGATTCCACCAACAAAGTCGCGGAACTGCTTTACCTTTTCGGCGTCCGGTCCTTCGTGCACGCGATAAAGCGAAACGACATCCTCCCATGCGAAATGGGAGGCAACTACCTCGTTAACCCGAATCATGAATTCTTCGATCAACCGGTGTGCTTCATTCCGCTCTGAGCGCTGAATGTTCTCAACTTCGCCACGCATGTTGATCAGCAGTTCTGGCTCCGGCAAGTCAAAGTCGATGCTGCCACGATGTCCACGGTGACGACGCAATATGTCACAGAGCTTGGACATCAGTTGCAAGTGCTGAACGTGATCGGAGTATTTCTCCCGAAGTTTTTCGTCGGACCCATCCAGGATAGCCGCGACATCGGTGTACGTCATACGGGCTGATGAGCAGATCACGCCATCATGAAATTCATAGTTGACGGTTCGCCCCTCGGCATTGATTTCAATTTCGACCGATTGCACAAGGCGATCGAGGCCCGGCTTAAGAGAACAGATCTCGTTGGATAACCGTTCCGGCAACATAGGAACAACACGATCCGGGAAGTAGACCGACGTTGCTCGCAACTGTGCTTCTCTATCAATCGCTGACCCTACCGGCACATAGGCCGAAACGTCGGCGATGTGAACGGTAAGTTGGAAGTTGCCGTTGGGCAGCTTCTTAACGTGAACAGCGTCATCGAAATCTTTCGCGTTCTCACCATCAATCGTAACAACGGCAACTTCACGAAAGTCTTTGCGGCCATCGATATCAGCTTCGCTAACCTCCGTGTCAATCTTCTCGGCTTCGGCGATCACGTCTGCCGGAAACTCGTGCGGAAGATCAAATTCACGGATGATTACGTCGACATCAATCCTCGGATCGTCTGGGTCACCCAAGACCTCGATAACCTTGCCTTCGGGGTTACGGCGGCCATTACCTTCTGGATAGGAGATGATCTCGGCGCACACCACCTGGCCAGGCTTTGCACCGTTGGATTCAGCCTCTGAGATAAAGACCTCGTAACCAATACGGGCATCAAGTGGCACGACATAGCCGAAACGAGGGCCTCTTTCGAACTTTCCAACGACCTGGGTACGGGCGCGCCTCAACAAACGGATAATGCGCCCTTCTGTCTTGCCACGCTGCATTGCCTCGCGCCGGGCCACTACAAGATCGCCGTGGAGAGCGTTCCCAAGTTTCCGACGGGGAATGTAGAGGTCCGCCTGCGACGGATCCCTCGGCACAACAAACCCGAAGCCCTTTTCGTGACAGGTTAACCTGCCGACAATTAGGTTCATCTTAGCGGGAACGCCGTAGCGACCGTCCCGTGTCTCAACTAGGCTGCCCGCCTCAACCAATAAGCCCAGAGTCTCCTCAAGGCTCTTGCGCTGCTCTTTGCTAACCCCTAAACGGGCGACTAGAGCCTCAAAATCAAGTAGCCGCGGTTCCCCGTCGAGGAACGTGACTAGGCTTTCAGGTGTTGAGGAGTCAAATGCAGGTGTGGATTGTTTCTGGGTGTCCGATGCTTCTTCTGTCATCTAAAAATTAGTCGGTGAAACTTGGGCCTGGCGGGCGCTAGTCGGAGCCGGTGCGTTACTTTGACAATCGGATGCCTGTGGGATGCGAGAACCGATTGTCGCCTAACGATGCCTAAAATAAAGGCGGCGGCTTCATGCCGAAGAGCGGTACGCCGAACGGCCTTCCGCGAATATAAACTTGGAGAAACAATATCATGGGCTATTGAGTCAATAAAGTGCCTGGCCCACACATCTGAAGAGCCAAACTCCCGTAGCTCAGCGTTTTTCATCACAAGGTGTTGAACCTCTCGTCAATGCCAGTGTTTGCGGGGCTTTCGCCGAACGCTATAATTTCGACTCCGTTGCCCAAGTGGCGGAATTGGTAGACGCGCTAGGTTCAGGATCTAGTGGGCTTCGGCCCGTGGGGGTTCAAGTCCCTCCTTGGGCATTGAGCGCAACTTGCTGCGGCCAAAGGTGATTGGGGAGCTTGGTGAGAAACAACCAGGTTCCCTTTTCGTTTTAGCCTATCCATGTCACCAAAGACCAGACTAATGAAGCTTCGATTGTGCGCTACTAAGGTTCTCGATAAGCGAACTCACGGAACATGCCGATTAGTGCTCTTGCTGGTTATCCTCATCACCGTAGCTGGATCCCCGCTGGCCTCGACTATGGAACGAAGATCTTCCTCGTCAACCTTTTTTCAGCAACGGCCAGTCTTTGGGGCGACAGTTTCGCAGGTCCAAGTTGACGCTATAGTGACGAATCGCAGCGGGGAATTTGTTGACAATCTGACCGAGGCCGACTTTACAATTTACGAAGATAACGAACCTCAGCAAATCCTCGATATCCAATTAATCGACTTGGCGGCCGGGACGGTTGTCGATCTCGGCAACTCCGAGGACACTAGCCAAACCTTCGATCCCACCAATGCCACAGACAGCAGCGCTGCGGTTGATTCCGCCACCAACTATGGGGCACTAGTTTTCCTGATCGACGGGTCCAGCCTCGATCTGAAAACGAAGTCGCGGTTCTTGGTGGCATGGGAGGAATTGCTTGAAACTACCGAAGGACTTCGTATTCCTCGCGCAGTCTATCTCGCAAACAGCTTCGGGACGCTCGAAGAGCTCGTTCCGTTGACGCTCGAGACCGATCCATTGTTCGAAGCCATCGAGGCAGTGCGCAAGACACCGACGCCGGGAAATTCAATGAAGTCAAACTTCTACGAACTTCTCGACGATATGAACTTTCCCCAAGGGATCGACGCTGCGCGTGCAAAAGCGCGCGCATTTGAGCATGAAGAGACGCAGCGGAGCTTGGCATCCCTTGCGCTTTTGATCCAATTCTGTGACGCACTCTCGTCCCGTTCGGGGCGCACAGCGTTGATTTGGGTGACGACCGGGATCAAGATCACTGTTGGCGGGCCTTACACAATACTGACCGGTGAAGATCCCGCCTCTCCGGCAGCCGTCTGGGAGCGACAGCAGCAACTCTTCGATCCCTATACACCAGACTCCCAAATCACCGCGCGTCAGCGGCAACTTCACGAAGCGGCGAATAGTGCGAATGTCAGCATCTACACCGTAGATCCAACATTACGTGGCGACCTCCGCTCCATGGACGTTGATGTGGCAACACGGAGTGCGGGTGACGCCCGTCGCTTGAGTTCGATCGAATTCCAATCGTCACTTGATTCCTTACGTGACTCGCTCAAGGATGCCGCTACAGCCACCGGCGGCGAATCATTCGTGTACTGGACGGATCTCGGAGCAGTACTCGCGACTATTGAAAAAGACAGCAGTCGTTTCTACCTGTTGACCTACGCTGCTCCCCCTCCCGAAGGTGACGGTCAATACCACAACATACGAGTTGAAGTAAATCGACCTGATCTAACGGTCAGGGAACGACGTGGGTACATCGATTTGCCGCTGGACGAGCGTCGATCTCGAGAAGTCATTGGGGCACTAACTCTCCCAGGAGCCGTCACGGGACCACCCGTTTTTGCCCGTGCGTTCCACCGCTGGTCCTCGGATGGTGAATCCATTGTCCAGTTAGCTATAGCCATCGATCCGACAACTGACAAAACCACAAGCAACGCCACTACCGATAACACGCTACTTGTGGAACCCAGTAGCCTCGTGTTTCACGCTGCAGCGATTGCCGATAACGGCCGCACTGTCGATGAAGTTCATCAAGGAGTCCGTTCTTTGTTTGGCCCGGCAGATTCCGGGAACCTGGCAGCGATCTGGCCATTCCGGTACGTCTATGACTGGACTCTACCTTCAGGGACCTATGTATTGAGGGTCGTGATTGAAGATGAAGTCACTGGCGAACTCAGCGCCACGCAAATCAAAGTAGAGGTGCCAAATATCAATGATGACTGGCACGCCAGCGACCTGATTCTGGCTACAACGAATGGCTCGGCACCACCTTTGCCACTGGTGGTTGATGAAGCAACCGAAGACACCCAGCTCATTGTGTACGTCGAGGTTGCAGGCGGTGATGAACCGGTTCTAAGTGGCTCGGTGTTCAGTGCCGATGGCATTGCCCTCCTAGCACCGCTCCCGCCTGTTTCCCTCCAGAAGCAGGCGGGAATCCACCGGGGAGCATTGCGGCTCAAGGGCATGCCACCAGGCGAAATTATCCTGCAGGTAGCGATCACCGATGTCGTTCCAGGACGCAGCAAAATCTTCCGTCGAACACTAAAGATCTCCAGCACAATCCCACAACTCTGATCCGCCCTGTGTACAATAATGAGGTCCTAAAAGCGAATTGCCGACCTCGATGACCATGAGAGAGCCTCCAAAGGTGCGTTCGTTATCTTTTCGTGAAGTGCCGTTCCCCACAGCCTACGTTTGCGGTGCCATGATCATCGGGCTGATCCTGGCGATGCTCCCAGGGGCATCGGGCGCAGCGCCGGGAAGTAGCCAGCGACTCGACCTTAACGAATGGAATAAAATCGACAAGCGTGACCTGCCTGAGGACACTCAGGAGTGGCTCGAGGAAATCAAGGTCATCCTCACCAAAGAAGAAGAAGAAACTTTCCTGCGCTTGGAAACAGAATTGCAGCGCGCGGAATTTATGAAACGCTTCTGGGTGGTGCGCGATCCCACCCCAGGAACCCCGCAAAACGAATACTACGACGAGTACCAGCGACGGCTGGAATACGTCCAAAGAACGCTTGGTCGCGAAACGCCACGCGAGGGTCGAGAAACCGATCGTGGACGCATGTACCTCTTGCTCGGCGAACCCGGGACCATCAAGCGTCTGCACAACACCCGTGACGCGGTTCCAGTGGAAATCTGGTCTTATCGGGCTAACCCGAAACTGGGTATTCCCCCTTTCTTTAATCTAGCATTCTTCCAGCGCAGCGGAACGGGTGAGTTTCAACTGTACAGCCCACTAATGGATGGCGCATACGAAATACTGAATCCCGATGGACAACGGCAGGCGGAAAATTACGCAAGGAGTGGACGCTCGATAAACGAAGGCCTGATCGGAGCCATCTACGACATTTTGCTAGGCACGGATCCCGAATTGGCTATGGTTGCGCTGAGTTATTTGCCGAACGACGTTGGGGCGCTAGTCGGGATGTCTAACGCAGGATTACGCTCGGAAATCCTGGTCATGGATATCGAATCCATCCCTAATCGGATCATGCCCAACGCCCAATGGGCCTATCGGATTCTAACCGGGAGCGTTGATGCAGACGTTCGCTTCGAGAGCTTACCGATTCATGCCCAGGCTTTTGCGTTAATCGATCCAACAGGTGACGCATTCTTGCATTACGGTTTGATGACTGATGGCAGGCGCCTCAACCTTAATAATTATGAAGGCAAGTGGTATGTCACCTTCGAAGTGTCAGGATCGGTGATAGATGATGAAAACCGGATCATCACCGGAGTGATGGGAGCAGCAAACCCCTCCTCAAAATTCTTACAAGCTGACCTGGAAGAAGAGGAAGCACGGGTGCTGCGCTCGGGTCCCATTGTTTATCTTGATCGGGTCCCGTTGGTCGAGGGGGTATTCGATTTTGATCTTGTGGTGGAGAACAACGTATCGCGAGAGTATGGCCGCAGTGAAATCCGCGTGAGCGTGCCTCCACCGTGGCCATCTACGCTACAGAGCTCGCCAGCTTTGCTTTTATGGAATGTGTACACGAATGAGTACGAGGTGTACAACGAGCACTATCCCTTCCAGGTCGGCCCCTACACCATGATCCCCGCACTCGACAACAGCTTTTTCACGGATGACGGGATATACATCTTTCGCCAGATCTACCTCCCTGAAAACTACGAGGAGAAGATCGTTTTAACCTACCAACTGGAGAACGATGCAGGATTAGTTATTCAACGAACCGAATACACTGACATCAGTAAAGCCGATGACCGCGGCACCTTGGACCATGGAACAAGGATAAACATTACTGACGTGGCACCTGGTGAATATAAGCTGTTCGTTGACGTAGAAAACGATACCAGGGACAGAGAAGCTTTCGATATTACGCTCCGTGATCCCAGCTCCGAAATTCCCCAGCCGTTTATCCACACAGTCCCTGGCCCACCACCCACCGATCCGGACTTCGCCCTGGATCGAGCACACCAACTGCGAACGCTTGGGAAAATTGACGCGGCACTCCCTCTTTTGGAAGAAGCCTTGACGCGTGTCAATGACAAAGAATTGGTTGAACTGCAGATAGATCTTTTGATGGATGCCGGCAGGTTTGATGAGGTTCGTGATGTTTTAGGCCCGCTACTTGTAGAGGATCCCAGTAACGTCACCATGCTCAAGGTCATCGCCCTGGCGAATGCTAACCTTGGGAACCACTGGGACTCGATCCGCTACTACGAGCGTGTGCGAATTGTTGAGAAGGAAGAATCAACGGACATACTCAACCCGCTCGCTTCTGCGTATTATGCTGACGGTCGCATTGACAAAGCCCGAGAGATCCTCGAATTGTCACTTAAGGTCAACCCAGAACAGCCTCAAATACAACAGCTTCTCGAAGAACTGTTGCGCAAGAGACAAAGCGACACGTAGAACGGATCGAACTCGCTTGGTAATGGTTAGGCGCGACTAAACGACACTAGTTTCCTTTCGCACCGCGCCAAACGATTACCGGTTATCGCCACTTCTGAGCTGAGCCAGAACCGCCTTGAGACCTGGATATTCGGGGTTTTGATCTAGCAGTTTCTCGAATTCACCCACAGCTTCAGCTCGTGCCCCCGTTTGGAGTAGGGCGACACCTAGCCCAAAACGTGCATCTGCATGTTCCGAGTTAAGTCGCAGAGCTATCCGGTAGGCACGTATGGCTTCTTCGGACTCGCCACGAAGGGCATGTACCATGCCGCGGTTCGACTGATCGGCGTCACTGTCGGTATATAGCTGTAAATGCTCTATGTATTCGTCTTGTGCGTTGCGCAGATGCTCGCCGAGCGTCCCTTCAGCACGCCCGATACCCAGGCTGGTAAACGCAAAGGCAGTATTGATTCGTACCGAATAACTAGGATCGCTGAGTTGTGAAGCCAGGTCATTGAGCAAAGTACGGCCTTGAGGGTGCGCGACAATACTGAGCGGAACAATGGCCCGCACTAGCGGATGTGGGTCGACAAGTGCATCCCAGAGCCCATCGAGCGCGCGTGGTCCAGGATAAGCACGTAGATACCCGGCAGCGGTAGCCCGCATTAGGAAAGGTTCATCTACGTCGCGGACGATCTCAAGTAGAGGATCGAGCCCGGCAGGCTCCCCATACTGTGCCGCGGAGAAGGCGGCCGCACGCCGCCGGAACTTCATCGCATCCGGACGGTCCTCTATATTGCCGAACCAGGCCTGAATATTGTCTGCGGCCCACTCCGGAGAACGCTCTTCGTGGCAGAGGTTACAAGCGTTTGGGATACCGTAGTCCACAGTATTCTCAGGAACCGGGACAGCTAGAGAATGATCTCGCATCGTCGCCTTAATCCCTGAGACCGTTCGGGGCATGTGGCAGGCGACACAGGAGCTGCCCTCACTACCCAAGGGGTGGCGGCTATGTTCCTCAGCCTTTTCCACGATATTCGAGTGGCAGCTGCTGCAGAGCTGTTGCCCCGCTACAGGCGACGCAAGCTGTGGGTTTTTTCCGATGTTGATCGAATGCCCGTTACTATGGCAATCGATACACCGGACACCACCTTCGAGATAACAGGAACTAAGCCAAATCCCGAAACTGTTATTGGAGAAGCGCCGTGTCCGGCCATCAACGTAATATCCTGGATCCGGAGAATCAGGCGGTACGGTGTACGGTAGGGCGGTCAGAAAGTAGTCGTAGAATGGGGCCCCGGGAGCATGATTATCCTGTAACAAGTACCGGTTTTGGTGGCAAGTGGCACACAAGTCCGTGGCAGCTTCTCCTGCGAACGGCATGAGTGGCCTCTTCAATGGTTGCCAACTAACGATCGGGGGCGGCTCCTTCCCGAGCGCTAGCATCTCGAAGTACTCCACATGGGGACGGCCGGCACCGTGGCAAGTTTCGCAATTGGTTCCGGAGTCTAGCCAATCACTTTCGTAGGTCAGTGTCTCGGTATCAAAATTCTTACGCTCCTGGCTAACGTGACACCCAAAGCAGTTCTTATTCCAGACCTGGACCGGCTCTACGCCCGAATCCCCGGTCGGCACGATGTCTTCCTGGGGAAACCACTCACCACGCAGTACATCCCAGCTTGGTGGCAGGAGAACAAGCGAGCCGTCTGTTTCTCGCGTCATGAAGTGTTGGATACGACGGTTGCCAAGGGTGTAATCGATAGCGTGCCGTACCGTTGGTAAACCAGGCGAATGCTCGACGATGAAGTATTGAGTTTCATCACGCTCGAAAGTGAATCTTCGCCCCCGGTACGAAAGCGATGCTTCAGGGGTGAAGCTCGCTTTGACCTCGCTAGGCTTGATCGGCTGTACCATACGGCTGTGGCGTGAAGTTGCCCATTCGTTGTACTCAGCAAGATGGCACGCCTTGCAGGCGTCAGCACCTGTGTAGTCGGAGCGTGGATCATCTTGGGGTACAGCCTGCGATGAGATACCCACAGCAGAAAGCGGAACAGGAGACACTGTCCCCATGCTCCAACCCGCGCCTATCAGCGCCAGAACGGCGAGAAAAATTGGGCACGCGACGGCCAGCGGTTTACCCGAAGCTGCCAAATTGGACTTATGTTGTTTCATCGTCAAAGTAGATCAATCAACTGATTGCCTATTCTACCGTTCCACGAGCCGATAAATCTTATCCACAGCGACGTTGACGATTTCTTCCTGGCGCCCATTGGGCCAGCGTATGACGACTCGGTCGATATGGTCCGCCTTACCTAGCCCAAAATGTACCCGCGGGTCGTTGGACGAGAGATAACTGCCCGACGGCCGCACCTCACCAACCAGAGTCCGCGATCCGATTGTAAGGGTCACACGCGCTCCGATCACGTTGCGGTTGGAACGCGCACCTACAAGGGCGAAGGACACCCAGTGGTTGCCCATGTTTTGATCGTTACGTAGCACATCAGGTCGGGCATCAATATTGACAATAATGGCATCCAGATCCCCGTCGTTGTCTATGTCTCCAAATGCGGCTCCGCGACTCGAGCCAAGCTTCGCCAGACCATCCTCTGGCAATACTTCACGTTCAGCGAGCTTTGAATCGCCATCGTTCCACAGAACCTGGTTCCGCTGTGCATAGCTCGTACGTAATGTGGCAGCATCCACTTCAGGGTAAATATGACCGTTCACAACGAAGATGTCATTGTTGCCATCGTTGTCGAAGTCCCCAATACGGGTTGCCCAGCCAAGGTAAAACCAAGTCGAGGCAGCCAATCCAGCACTTGCCGTCTCGTCCGTAAACAACCCGTTCCCCAGGTTCATATACGGCGTGTTCGTGTCATGGGAAAAATTGGTGACAAACATGTCAAGATGCCCGTCTCCATCAATATCACCCATGTCCACTCCCATCCCGGCCTGTGGAAGGCCACCAGCGTTGTACGCCGCCCCTGTGAATAATGCCACTTCGTCAAACTCCCCCATGCCGTCGTTTTCGAACAAATAATTAGGCATAGAGTCATTAGCTACGTACACGTCGGTGTCACCATCGTTGTCATAGTCGCCAACGACAACGCCGAGACCGAACGCCGCCTCGACCGAACTGAATCCCACTTCGGCGGTAGCATCAATGAAAGATCCATCTCCTTGGTTCTGGAAGTAGACGTCGGGGGCAGCCTCAAGACCACGCGGGCCACAAAACACTGGCAACCCGAGCCAGGTGCAATCGACCCCACCTGGTGGTGGTAACGCTGCCAGATCACCACCGAGGTAGTTGGTTACGTATAGGTCTAGATCCCCGTCGCGGTCGGCGTCAAAAAACGCACTACTAGTACTGAAAAAATCTCCAGGGGGGCCGCTTGGCAAAGATGACCGGTTGAAGGTGCCATCTCCTTGGTTTCGAAATAGAAGATTCTCTCCGATGTTCGAAACAAACAGATCGTCGAAACCATCATTGTCTATGTCCCCAACAGTGCACCCCAAACTCCAAGAAGCAACGTCTGCACCCGCCCTTGCGGTGACGTCTTTGAAGTGCCAATCGCCAAGGTTCCGGTAAAGCACATTACCTTCCGACGCTACTGGAAGGCTCCCTTGCAGCGGACCTCCATTGGCCAGGTAGAGGTCAAGCCGGCCATCCTTGTCGAAATCAAACAGACAGGCTCCCGAACCCAATGAACTCATGATGTAACGCTTAGTTGTATCTCCAGAAATGTTTCGATGGCGGATCTGCGACTCAGCATAAACATCCGTAAAAGAAATCTGGGGAACCTGTGCCGAGGCCTCCCCTCCGAACCCGTAAAACGCCCCGACAGCAGCCAACAGAA
>Ga0310342_100002922_pt1 | contig 11130 bp, 5 predicted proteins | sample S15DNA20500_MG_FD_206155 | JGI IMG/M metagenome (GOLD analysis project Ga0310342, IMG submission 206155) | Marine microbial communities from station ALOHA, North Pacific Subtropical Gyre - S1503-DNA-20-500_MG | ecosystem: Environmental > Aquatic > Marine > Oceanic | place: Pacific Ocean: North... | reverse complement strand
TCGTAAATATCTCCAATACTCTGGCCGGCAAGGCTGACAATGATGTCGCCTCCCTGCAGTCCAGCCACCTCAGCTGGCCCACCACCAACGACGCCCGATAGCAACAACCCGTCGACCTCTTGCGCATAATCTGGAATGGTCCCAGTAAAGATCCGCATCATCGCCTGGCCGGCTCGTTGGCCACTCTGTTCAACCTTGATGAAGTCAGGAGGAGCAACTCGAGATACCAACTCAGCGGCAACAGCACGACCCAATTCCGTCACTCTGTCGAGTCCTTCGTAGTTAATCGCATTTGAATCATCGGTTGGTCGGTGGTAATCGTCGTGACTTCCAGTAAAAAAGTTAAGACTCGGCACCTCGGCCGCATTAAGGCTCATAACGTCTGTAGGTAAATATGGGTCAGAAACGAACGACAACTCAAAACCGATCGGCTCGTTTAACTCCGCCACTAAGTCAGTCCATATCGAACTACTTCCAACAGCCTGAACAGTTAACGTATTGTCACGAAGACGACCGACCATATCGAAATTGACATACGCTGAGACTTCGTTCATCGGCACCAACTGCTTACGAACAAAATCAGCTGAGCCGAGCAACCCCAGTTCCTCACCGGACCAAAAAGCCAAAATCACGCCACGGTCTCGTTCACTCAGAGCCAACGCAGAACCGGCAGCCAAAATTGCCGCGACACCTGAGGCATTGTCATCCGCCCCATTATGTATTTCGCCCTGCTCATCGGAACGAGCTAACGAGTCACCGCCACGACCGCGCCCTAGATGGTCGTAGTGTGCGCCAAGCACCACATAAGGCTTTTCAATAGACGACACACTAGTCGGTGGCAAATAGCCTATGACATTGTGCCCTGTATCCTGTTGGCGCTCGAGTCGGACATCAAGTGTGGCATGAAGTGGCAACTCAAAACCCATCGCATGAGGATTCGCCGTGTCAAGAGATGCCTGGACCGATTCAAGTGACTCGCCAGAACTTTCGATTAACGCCGTACCGAGTTCACCAACCACAGTCGCCGCAACAATGCCAGAATCACCCATCGCGTTGTCGAACGTCAGCGGAATCAGTTCACCCGCATTCGGCGAGCGTGGCCCGGTCACAACGATCAACCCAATAGCACCTCGCTCACGCGCAGCAAACGCCTTGTAGCGAAGTCCCGCATACCGTGAGAGTGTCCCTCGCAGCGTCCCTTCGGCATCTTCTGGGAAATACCGAAGAACGACAACAATCTTTCCGGTCACATCAAGTGTCCCGTAGCTGTCGTAGCTGAAGCCGTCAGTTTCTGGTACGGACAACCCATAGCCCGCGAATACGAGCGGCCCTTCAATCCGCTCCGCGTTGGAAAAAGCAAGACCACGCACATCACTACTTTCCACAAACGTAAACACTCGTGGGTCCCCGTCTAAAGAACCCCCCCCCGAAGTTCCTCCTGTCGCCTCAACAAAATCTGAAAAATCGTCAGCAGCAACTTGTACTTGTAGACTAGTTCCGACATCATTAACACCAGCGGTATAGGTAAAAGACTGCCTGAAATCAGAACCCCCTGGGAGTGGCTCTGCGCCAAGGGCGTTTAGGTGTGTCGTAATGTAGTCGGCTGCCTTCTTGATTCCGGCCGAGCCCGTCAATCGCCCCTCGAACTCATCGCCAGCCAACTCCTCAACTAAGGCACGGGTGTCGAGTACAACAGGCTCAGAAGGTCCGCACCCAACGAACAACACCACACTCGCACCAAAAGCGATTTCTCTTATGAAACAAACACGCAACATCATGAGTCCTCAGTTAAAAAATCGTCGCGCTAAGGCAAGCGAATCACCCGCGAACCGAAACGTAATGATACCGAGTCTGATTCCCATGTAAATTCATAGGTCTCAGGCTCCGATGAGTAGAGAGTCATGCCCGTACGAGCATCGAATACCTCAACCCACCCAGTGGCACCGTTGGATACAAGCACTGCCACTGCCGACCCATCCGGGGCCCATTGCGGTGCAGCAAACACACGATGATCAAATTCGTTGGCCGGCACCTCCGAGTGACGAGAATCGACCAAGTGGGATGTGAGCCGAAGGTCCCCAGATAACTTCCACAATCCGTCTGGTGCGATAACAACCAGAAAACTGCCATCCGGAGACCACGCCGGATCACAAGTCCCTGCACTAGTTGCAATCTGTCGCATCGCAGTGGCATCCCGCACCCAAACCCGCGTCCGAAGCGTAAACTGCGTCCCTTGTTCAACAGGAGGACCAGTCTCTTCAGCGCAAATCGCCACACGCCCGTTGTCCCATGCAAAATTGACCAATCGAAGCGCTCCTGGCGGAAGCGGTGGTGGACCAGGAGATTCTTCTACCGCCCCTCCTGCATCAGGATCCGGTGGCTGCGCCAGCGTAGAGATCACGGTTAGGCTCAGGAGCGTAACGCCGATAACCACGGAATCCAGCTTCTTTCGGGTTAGCACGTAAACCAGTCTATCAATACTTAGAAAGTGGCAGTATCCGATTAGGCAGTAGTCGACCTGCTTGGCTGATTCTTCTGGTAAGCACGGTCACACGCCTTTTGAAACCGTGTCTGCAGTTCAGAGGCCTCAGTCCCGGCGAGCGAGCCCAGGCGTCGACGCTCTGATTGAAGGCGTTTTACTTCCTCAATCGCTGTCCGCCGTCTCGTGGCTTCATCGACACGCTCGCCCATCGTATTCGAGGCTAATTGATCGCGCCATTTCTTTGCGAGAATTTCGGCTGGCGACGCTCCTGCTTCATCGAGCGCCTCGGTCGGCACCAAAGTCTCAGCCCGTTCGCACAACTGCTGCAATTGTTTAAGCTTACGGGCAGGATCGAGGTCGGTACCATGGAATTGCTGGGGATAAGCCTCAACCAAGCGAGCAATTGTTTGTCCAAAACGTGTTGAGAGTTGACGCCGCACATCAGACGGCACATCTCCTGCTTGCCGCCAACGTCCTTGGAGCTCACGGACACGGGCAACTAACCCGTTCTCTGTCTCTTCAACCGACAATAACGACTCTAGTTCGACGCACAACGACTCACGAGCAGCAATTTTTTCCGCGGCCACCTCGCGTTCACCTTCTCTTACTCGATCAAACACACCATCACAGGCTGTACGAAATCGTTCCCAGATTGCATCCGATTTAGTGCGACGCACAGGACCGATACGTTTCCATTCGCCCTGAAGTCGCTTCGTTTCCTCCACAGACGCGGGCAGGTCATCACGTGTTGTTAGTTTCTCAGCCTGAACGCACAACGCTTCCTTTAACTTAAGGTTTTCTGCCCACTGGCGTTTTCGCGCCCCAAGATCAGTTTTTCGGCGCTCAAAAAAATCGTTGCAGGCTGAACGAAACCGCAACCAAAGTGCTTTTTGGTCCTTACGCTCCGCAGGACCGGCTTTTTTCCATTCCGCCTGAAGAACCGTCAGGCGAGCCGCCGTCTTAATCCAATCCATCGACTCACGAAGCTGTTCGGCTTCCTCAACCAAGGCCAGACGCTGCTCGCGATTCTTTTTACGTTCGGCTTTCTGAGCAGCAAAAAACGCATCGCATCGAGGGAAAACAAGGTCATGGGCTTTCTTAAAACGCTTCCATAACATCTGCCCCTTATCGCGAGGCACGTCAGCTGCGGCGCGCCACTGTTTCATTAGTTCTCGGAATGTCTTAGCAACAGTCGCTTCGTCAAGTGGCGCCACACCTTCCAATGGTGTTGCCAACTTCTCCATCCGCCCACACAGTACTTCCTGAATACCAACGTTTGCCCATCGCTGCCAATCAGCAAAATCACGTAGTTCACGAACCCGTCCGAGCAGAAGAACCGTGTTTTCACGGAGTGTCTTCTCAAGAACTTCCCGGTCACGACGCGTAGGTAGAATCGGTAATGACTGAATCAATTGGCGTGCCTGCCGCAAACACCGCTCAGCATCAGGCAATAACAGACCTTCGTTCTTAACTGCCACATCAATGCTTTTGATAAATTTCTGGGCACGACTGAGGTTCCTACGAGCTTTCTCTGCTTGCAAACGCTTCGCTTCATCACGAATATTTTTACGATCCTCGTCAACACTCTGCTTGCGGCCTAATAGCGCCGCAACCGTCGTATTCCCAGGGCTTAAGCCGTCGAGACCCTCGGCCGCCACATGCCAACGCTTGTCGAGTAGCGACCACTGTTTGTCAAGAATCCCTAGGTCGCCAGTCGAAACGAGCTGCTCCATTGCAGGCAGGATTTCCTCAAGTATTTTCAGTTGTTCACAAGCCGATAAGAAACTACGGTGCCGTTCTTCGAAAGCCTCGACCGCTACGCGGAATCGCTCAGAAAGACCAGCTATGGACACCTGTATTTCTGTGTCGGTGTGGTCTGGAGCCTGAAGCGACGCCCATTCTCTTAGCACGGTCTGAAGTTCTTCGAGGGAATCCCTACCTGTAAGTCGTTCAAGCCGTACACATAGTTCCACCCGTGCCAATTCAGCCACTGAACGGCGCTCCGCGATACGAGTGGCCTGCGCGGATTCCGCATCGAGCGCCAATAGCCGGTCTTCAACGGCGCGCCGACCGGATACAAAGCACTGAGTAAGAGTCTCGTCGATCGGACCGTCAAGCATCGACCATGTCTCCACTAGCGTGTTGAGTAGGTAACGTCCTTCATCAAGCGCTGAGATACTTTGAGCCAGTTGATTGATATCGTCACACAACACACGTGCTCTGTCAGCCGCAGTTGTTTCCCCTTCAACCGGCAGGTCATCCGCATGTTGCGCCTCTCGAGCAAGCCGAGCTACTCCCTTTTGCTTTGCACGTCGTGCAATTTCATCGAGCGTGGCCGCGTCGACATTAGCATCAGCTGTCAACTGTTCATACGCGGCCAACGCAATTGCCTTATCATCGGCTTTAATAGCGACTGCGATGAGTTCAGAGCGGTCTTGTAACCGCCGAACGGCCTCCAGTGCCACAACTAAGTGCTTGGCCTTTCGAGCAACCGCCCCAAGTGTTTTGTCGTTCTCAACTCGTTCGATTGCTGCGAGTCCGATGCTTTCTGTTTCAGCCAATCTGGCAATCACGCCAAGGTCTCGTTCATCGGTCAACGCCGCAAGAGGCGCAGACCAATCATCCGTGATGTTCATACGAATTACAGCTTCGCGCACTTCAGCGACTACTAGACTCCGAGTGTCAGCATCTACGTTCGAGTCTTGAGCAAGTAATATCAACGCCTTAAAGTCAGTTATCCGCTCAACGGCCGCACGCCGGACCCTGGCATCAACATCGCTACGCGCAACGTCCGACAGGACGCTGTTTGTTTCATCGTCCTCTGGTAATCCACGCACGGCTTCGATTCTGACCGTGGGGTCATCATGTTGCCATCCCGGCTGCGAACGAAGTTTCTCTAAAAGCCTCATCGACACTGAAGGTGGACAGGATTCATTAGATTATGCATACTCGGAACGATTTGGCAGTAACACCGGCAACCGAGGCACATACACCTCGCATACCCAGTCGAACAAAATACCGAGCGTTAATTCTACAGATTAATATATGAGATCCAGTCAGCCTATCATTCTGAACGCGGTCGCGCGAGACCGCAAGGAGCAGTCACTATGTCGTTTCGCGCTGTAATAATAGGAGTTGCATTGGTTATGACACTTGGAACCGGTACAGCATCGGCCCAAAACCCAGTGGTCGTGATGGAGACGAGTCTTGGCAGTATTACGATTGAACTTGACCAGGAAAATGCGCCTATTTCAGTCGAAAATTTCCTCCAGTATGCCAATGACGGCTTTTATGAGGGCACGCTGTTCCATCGCGTAATTTCAGGTTTTATGATTCAAGGTGGTGGTTTCACCTCGGGTATGTCTCAGAAACCCGTGCGTGCCCCCATCAAGAATGAAGCCGATAACGGGGTAAGCAATGCACGCGGGACCCTCGCGATGGCGCGAACAAATGTTGTTGACAGTGCCACTGCACAGTTCTTCATCAACCATGGCGAGAACAACGCAAGAAGCCTGGACCATAGCGGCCCCGGAGCAGCGTTTGGCTATGCCGTGTTTGGGCGTGTCACTGAAGGCATGGACATTGTGGACAAAATCGCGAGCGTCGCGACCACTCGCCGCGAAGGACACGGCGACGTTCCGGTTGAGGACGTCACCATCAACTCTGTTACCGTGCAGTAGGAAAACCTAATGCGATCCGCCGCTTGTATAACCGCTTTTTCGATAATAATTTTTGCCGCTACTGGTTCAATACCCGCGTATGCACAAGATGGTCCTCCGCCCAATCCACATGTCGTGATCGAAACGACGATGGGTGATATTACGATTGAGTTATTTCGTCCACGGGCACTAGCCTCCGTAGTGAATTTTTTAACGTACGTTCAGGCTGGTTATTACGATGGAACCATTTTCCACCGTGTCATGCGTAACTTGATCATTCAGGGCGGCGGCGTCACACCAGACCACGAGCCAAAAACCGAAGGACTCCGAGGACCGATTGTGAATGAGGCTACCAACAATTTACAGAATCGGCGGGGGTCGGTTGCCATGGCCAGACTAGGGACCCCAAACTCTGCCCGCGCACAATTCTTCATCAATGTCGGCCAGAACATGCAGTTTAACCACAAGAATACGACTCCGGCGGGCTTCGGATATGCCGTATTCGGTGAAGTGGTTGACGGAATGGATGTGGTTGATGATATTTCCCGGGTAAGCACAACTCGTGTGGGAAGAATGGACGACGTACCGCGTGAGACCGTGCTAATCAATACAATTCGACGAGTTGACCCTCCAACCAACTAACAAGTAAGCGAGAATGTGCGGGATGCCCTCAACCCCGCCAGCATCCGACCGCCCAGACCTCGAACAACGGGTTGTTGAGGTTGTCACCGAGTTAGTCGAAGAACTCCGTGGCGGCGACACCTCACCAGTTTCACTCCATGACTCGCTAGAGCGAGACTTAGGTATTAGCAGTCTTGAACGCGTTGAGTTGCTGATTCGACTTGAGCGTGTTTTCAAGACTCGGCTGGGCGACACGGCCATGACCACCGCCGAATCTCCCGCCGACTTAGTTGCCGCAGTTGCAAGCGGCGGTGAAACGTTTCAAACGACACGCACGCACCACCATCAGACAGTAGACGGGAACGTCACATCACCGGACACGGCACTAACCTTAGTTGACGTGCTCTCGTGGCATGCCCATCACACCCCTGACCGTACACATATTTTCTTAGCTGATGATGAAGCAGGTCAGGATGTTCCGCTTACCTATGGGTGGCTCTGGACCGCAGCATGCCAAATTGCCGGTGGCCTGAAAGCACGGGGGTTAAGACCGGGGGATACCGTTGCAATCATGCTGCGTACCGAGCGTGACTTCTTCCCCACCCTAATGGGTACACTCATTGCGGGTTGCGTCCCCGTACCACTATATCCACCATTTCGCGCTGACCGTATTGAAGAGTACGTAACCAGACAAATTGGCATCCTTCAAAATGCTGGCGCTCGCCTATTGATCACTTTTAAAACCGTTGAACGTGTCGCGGGGATCTTGACTCACCAAGTGTCATCGCTCGATAGCGTCGTGACTGCAGATTCAGTCATAGCAACACCCTCCGTGCCCGTCTCGACTGAGGGCTCAGATGGTGCCCTTATCCAATACACATCAGGGAGTACTGGTACACCAAAAGGCGTTTATCTAACCCACGAAAACCTGCTCGCAAATATTCGTGCGATCGCTCATGCCCTAAAAATGAATTCTGGTGACGTCGGTGTTAGCTGGCTGCCCTTGTATCACGACATGGGACTAATCGGCGCATGGCTCACGACGTTTTATGTTGGTGCGCCTCTACTACTGATGTCTCCACTTATGTTCCTCGCACGACCGGTTCGATGGCTCCAAGCAATCGACCGCTATCGCGGAACCATCTCGGCTGCACCAAACTTTGCATACGACCTCTGCACTACGCGCATCGCCGATGAAGATCTTGCTGGGCTTAACTTAAGTTCTGCGCGAGCTCTTCTAAATGGTTCGGAAACTGTGTCTCCGAGCACTCTTACTGCATTCGCAGAACGGTTCCTGCCATACGGACTTTCAAATAGTGCAGTTGTTCCAGTCTATGGCCTAGCCGAAAACTCCGTGGCCTTAACCGTTCCTACAATAGGTACTTCGCCTCACGTAGACGCTGTGCAACGAGACTCATTTCAAAAAACAGGAGCGGCCATACCAACGAAACACAATGATGAAACCGCTCTTCGATTTGTTTCCTGCGGACGATCTGTGCCACAACATGAAATATGTGTCGTCGATGAATCCGGAAAACGTCTACCCGACCGCCAAGAAGGACATATTATTTTTCGCGGACCGTCAGCAACAACCGGTTACTTCCGAAACGAAGAAGCGACTCAACAGCTGATCGATCAAGATGGGTGGCTCCACTCTGGAGATCTGGGCTACACGGCCGGTGGCAACTTATTTGTAACCGGTCGAACAAAGGACATCATCATCCGAGGTGGCCGTAATCTCTACCCGCACGAAGTTGAGGCCACCGTCGGTGCGCTCGCCGGTGTACGAACCGGCTGCGTGGCTGCATTTGGCCTACGAAACGAGACACGCGGAACGGAACAGTTTGCCATTGTGGCCGAAACACGACTGACCGAACACGAATCACGTGCAGACCTTCAACACCGTATTACGGCTACTGTGACTGAGCAGATTGGTGTAACTCCAGACCGTATTGTCCTCGCCCACTCCGGCGCAATTCCAAAAACTTCGAGTGGGAAAATTCGTCGATCAGCGACGCGTGACGCTCTGCAATCCGGGAAGCTGGAAGAAAAAACGGCGGGGGTCGCCAGGCAATGGCTCAGACTCGCATCCAGCGCTCTTGGTGGGTTGCTTCGTCAATGGACCAAGCGGCTGGCTCAGATGCTTTATACCGCCTACGTCATGAGTATTATTCTGACAACCGGAGTGGTGACACTCCTGTTGCTCATCATTGTCCCAAATGGTAGAACAGTCGACCGCGTCATTGGACGCTGGACACGACTGATCCTGACGTGTGGTGGATGTAACATTCGAGTCATAGGAAGAGACCAAGTCCCAACACACCAACCAGTTGTGTTTGTGGCCAACCACGCAAGTTATCTCGACCCGCCGCTTATGATGACCGTGCTACCAGTAGGCACCAGATTTGCCGCAAAAGGTCGTCTGACCGAGTATCCAATTCTCGGACTAGCAATCCGTAAAGGCGGACATATCCCAATCGACAATAGTAACCAGGCGCAACGAGTTGAAGGCGCCAGTGACATCCGTCATCCCCTGCACAAAGGAGAATCACTCTTTATTTTTCCTGAAGGTACGTTCGAACTGGCTCCACGACTCTTACCCTTTCGTCTCGGCGCATTCCAGGCTGCTGTCGAGGCAAGCTGCGCGATTGTGCCAGTTGCCATTCGTGGTACCCGCCACATTTTTCCTGCGCGAACCCTCTTACTGAAACCAGGGCCAATCACTGTGACCTTCGGTCAACCACTGCCAGTAAATGGTTCGGATTGGAAGGAAATTGTCAGGCTTCGGGATGAAGCGCGAAGCTTCATTTCGAAGCACTGTGGTGAATCGTAGACAACATCGGCGGACAATGGCGGCACAGTATAACAGCAGCGTTACTGTTGGTCGTTACCCTGATAAGGCAGGTTTCAAATCCGCAATCAATCATCGGGCGCCGAGGTACCGGAAGCAAACAACATTGCAACACTACCACCGCTAGAAGCGCCTCCGGCTGGTCATATGTCGGACGATGGTCCCGGGTGTAAGTGCGACCCACCGGATAACGACCGGCCGAATCGCACTCATATGGCAGGGATGGGTGAATCGGCGGCACTACTGTCCCAGTTGTCTTATCTACCCAGCCAAGCGCTTGAGCAGCACGCGTAGAGAGATGTTTGGGACGACAAGACGATGGTCTCGCTAGAGCTACGTAGCCGTCGACTCGATACTAACAGCGATACTACGCCACTTACCCTGACGAAACCGAAAAACACTCAGTACTGCGCGAGCAATATGCCCAAGCACAATTGCCAGCCAGATATCCGATGGCTGAAGACCCTGTGTGGCATCAATATAACTGCAGAGACCGATAGGTATGATCACCTGCGACACAATGGAAATATAAAGCGGACTTCTTGTATCACCAGTTCCCTGTAAACCGCCAGTGTAAATGAGCGCCACAGTAACAAAAATGCCAGACACGGCTAAGTACGCCAGTAACTGACGCCCCAGCTCAAGCTGAATCCCGTCATTCATACCGAAGATGGAAAGCAACAGGCTTGGTGCGATGATAAACACCAACCCCACGACACCGGCCACAGCCACGCCGATCATCGAGGCCACCAATGCGGATCGTTCACTTCTGTCCGGATACCCCGCGCCAAGATTCTGACCCGCAACAGCCGCCGTTGCGCCCATTAGTCCGACCGAGGTCCATGTAATGAGCGCAAACAACTCGGTGTAACCCACCGCATACGCCGCTTGCGCCTCTGAGCTGTATTGAAGCGAACCGATGAATCTCAACATCAATACACCAGCTAAATTCATGACAATGCCTTGAAACCCCGTCGGCAATCCGAACCGAAAGAGTTCCCGAATGATTTTCCAGTCCGGTGCAAATGACATCGATCGAGAAAATTTAACCACCAGTCGTCCAGAAAACAGTAACCAAAGGAACGCAATGGCCGTTAACCCACTGGCAATCGCTGTCCCGATCGCAGCCCCGAGCGTGCCAAGCGCTGGGATAGGACCAAAACCCGGAATCAAAATAACGTTGAGGATGACGTTCCCTGCGGTCATCGCTACCCCGAGACGAAGAGGGGTTTTGGCATCTCCAGCCGACCGAAGCGCGCCGCTCATCATAAAGAAAATCAGCATGCCAATACTGAATACAAACATGACACGAATGTAGGGTAATGCTTCAACCTGAACTGCTGGCGAAGCGTTAATGAGCTCCAGCAAGGTCGGTGCGAGAAAATACCCAACGGGGGCCAGTATCCCTACGGCCATAAAGACAGCTGTCAGAAACGCCTGATAAACCGTACGATTAACCTTCTCGGCCTCGCCAGCACCTGCAAACCGAGCAACAAGCACACCCATCCCGCTAAATA